>JAABUY010000037.1_pt1 | contig 302592 bp, 302 predicted proteins | sample 5560271 | NCBI WGS metagenome assembly JAABUY01 (sample SAMN10711886, study PRJNA513374) | rock metagenome | isolation source: Antarctica rocks | place: Antarctica: Victoria Land, University Valley | reverse complement strand
TTTATATATATAATAATTCTGTCTATTCAGATTTATCATAAAAACTCATTGTTGTAGTTAAATATATGATTTTTAAGTGTAAATACTGTCTTGTTGTACGGACTTGAACAAAGTATTTAATTAAGTTAATAGCATTGTTATTTCACTATAGTTACTCATAAATTTTGTACAGATGATAAAAATATATATTCATAATAATTCTGTCTATTCAGATTTATAGAAATAAGTGTTTAGTTGTGATTTTAACATCAAAATGCTGTTGTTTGAGCTTGATTTTGAAGAAGTTTCAAAAAAAAAGTTGCGTGAGTGCTGGAGCCAACTTTGTAGGATCCGCTGTAGCACAGTGAGGCTGTCTATAAATAGTCTATCTGTACAAGTACACATCTTTATCATTATTCGAACAAGGTCTGCTCGACACAGGCGCCTGTTCATCAGAATTGGCTCGCTCACGTTGAGAAGTCCGATGATGTAGGCCCCGAGTATGTCTGCTCTGTCCGGGGGAAGAGGGTGGATATAAGGTAATGCCGATTGAGATTTACGCGCATCACAATCAAGCATTGTGATTATTGACTTCGATTTGTCTATATGCTCCCTATACCTAACCGCAATCGAGTCTAGAGCACAGCTCGCTGTAGCAGTAGCAGGAACGGCAGTGTAGTTCCCGTATCCCACGCTGAGCCTGTGCAAGTGCCCCGAAACACAACGTCAGGTGCTCACTTCGGGAGCCAAGTATGGAAGACGTTTGGATTGGACACCTTGCTCCATTTGACACAATTCGCTCCGGTCGGGACGTGGCACTGTTCGTTAGCTTACCAGCTGATTGCGAATGCTACTGAGGCGAAAGCTTTGCTGATGTCTGCAACTGCCCCCAGGGATGTTGACTCCAAAGTAACTCGAGGGCTTTTCGAAGAGGGACTCCTTGTGGCACCGTACAAGTCCTTGCTCGACGCTCGGGTGTTGATTTCTCTTTCACTACGTTAGCTTCGCACAGAGTAGTCCCGTTGCTACCTATACTTGGCACAGCCAGAACGACGATTGTAGTGTTGACAGGATCGAGCCAGACATACGGATGACCATGTTCTCAAATGGTTCTCAGGTGCCTTGGCGGAAGGCAGAGTTGAAGGCTGGGCGCGTTCAATAGCCGCGAGTTTGCGGTCAACGCTCTATGGAGATATTGCCCTTGCTCAGCTGGTCTGCGGTCCCATGCCTAATCCTAGTACCTCGAAGAGTATAGGGTTTCCTTCCACCGCGATCCATGCAATGCCTAGCTTCCTTATCAATTGGGTCCACAGATGGTTCGAGCAACAAATTCCGGAGGTCCTTACCTGCGTAGACGATGATCTTGGTTACCACTTCTACATCGTACCGCACTCGGGGCTTCTCAAGCCTCGAAAACATTGCTCTTTCTTCTCGTTCGTCTTCCCTCCGATCAGCACTCGCACTACGCTGCATGGCGGTTGCTTCTCCCATCGATAAGGCAGATTCATCGTCCGGACCCACAATCGTTCCTATCATTTGCTCATTCACGCTCACTTATGATCGACCAGCAGTTAGTACTCTTCCTAGACAAGAAGTCGGCTGTTTCACCGTTTGGAGATAGAACCGTCATGTCATGGCTGATGCTACCGGGTCTCTTCGGGCTCGTTGCTCCTACAGAGGACAAGCTATCCCTCCGTCGCTTATCGCGATATGCTAGGGTTTCGTACGCATCAGCCTCTGACTGAGGGCCGATGGAAATCGCTCGACTTCGTCCTGGATGTCGCATCGACGTTAGGAAAGAGGGTATCTCGGAAACCGACGGAAAAACATCATCGTCCTTGAGATCCTTGGGGACCTTCTTGTACTCCCTATCTAAATTCAGCGCTCATACCCCCAAAACACTCTTAGACCCCTTACGATGCTTGCACGAAGTATTTTCGAGGGAGGCTGAGACCTAATTTCTCTATAACACGAAACACCGGAGGGAGCAGCCTCAACAGCGCTGGTTTCATGACCGCCCTCCAGGCAAATATGATTACAACACCAATCAAAATACGCACCAGGGTCTTGAACCAGCCAATCTCTGCAAGCCGAAAGGGCACCGTGGCAGGTACGGGCTGGTCCCAGGCAAGTCCGCATGCTGCGTAGTGCCAATTACCGATCTCTGCACCGATCATGACTCCGGCGAATGCAACGCTGTCATCAAAGCAAGGACAGTCGTCGGCCGGCTCGGGGTGGATCCGGACCAACACCGCAACGAGAGCAATAACAATGAAAAGTGCCTTCGGGGAACTTGAATGGATATAACGATCAAATGCCTCGCCGTACATACACTGAATAAGTGCCAAGATCGCTCCAAGCATGCTGCCAATTATGACATCAAAGAACCCGTGCATACCGCAGTATAGCCGTCCGAGGATGATTGAGATTGCGTAGCAGTAAGACAGGGCTTCCAGCAATGCTCGCATCTTGGTATGGATGATAATATCCGGCGACTGAAGCATGAAAAGTGTGTAGACCGCAACCGAGACAGCGTTTGTGGTATGTGTTGAAGGAAACCCGTACTCCAGCGCTGCGGAACCGGACATGGTAATCCGCTGTAGGGGAGGTGATAGTGGTCGAGGCAGACAGAGCAGATCCTTGATGAAACCACTGAAGAACACGCCCGAAGCTAACACATGTATCATGGCCCTGGCAAAGCTGGTATATCCGCACCAGAAGAGTACCGGTAAGACCACCATAAAGAAGGTATGGGTTCCAAGGTTGGCCGTAATGGCAAAATAAGAATCAAGGGCTGGCGACCGCATCTTCTGCTGCATCCATGTAAGGTAGGGTGTTTCCCATCTTATCAGAGGAATGAGCATCTGTCGAGGATTGTAGCGCCACGCTGGCAGCTTGTTCTTATCTTTTCAATCGCCTGGTCAGATGAAGATCCAATTGAGTCAATGCGCGTACGTACAGTGGTCTAGGCTGCGGAGGCCTGCATCGAGCTTCTCCTCCGCCATTGTGGAAAGCTTCTTCGGCGTTTTCGTTTTTGTTAATCCATGGACGATGACGTCCACACCGGGTAGTACGCATGCGTAGAAAGGCAATGAAAAGTGGTACACTAACTTGTAAACCGTCACAGAGTGTGGGGACGAACGTCACAGATATACATACAGTACCTAGCTGATGGAGGACGAGACCTTCTTTCACCGCCAGGGGTGTGACGAGCGGGAGATCAATATCGCGTACGAAGTACAAATACACATAAGCCTGGGCTAAACAATGTTACTATCTAAGTGAGCGCCATAATAAGACATCATGGCTGGGTAAGCTGCCTAAGTGAAAGCTCCATAACTTAGAGCTGACTTGAGCTCAAGAACTGAGCTTATCCTCATGTGTGCCCTATTGGCCCAGTCCATAACAGCATTAAAACTCGAATATTGCGCATGTTGGTCCATTCTTTCTAAAACCAGCTGTACCTGAGGTTGGGCGGAGATCTCCGGGGCCAGTACCTTCACAACAACCACCACAGCAATCACTGCGCAGCATCAAACCAGTCTGACTGATGTCAACAATCAGTTTGCCTTCTCCATTGCGCATACAACTACAACCGGAAACCGCCAGTCCTGTTGCTAGCACCGCTCCCCGGCCCTACTCAGTCAACTTGAGACATCGCATTCGCTTCTGCCATCCCCACTATTACGCACCAACAAACGTCCTCCTTGACCTACTTGCACCAGACGGCCCTGATGGAGGCTTGGAGTATAGCTTTGCACATACATCGTGTGCGGTGATAGCAGGTAATCGATGGGATGGGTTCTTCACAGACAAGGTTGATGGAACACCTTTGCAGTTTGCACATGGCGACATCATGCCAAAAGGCGAATACTACTTCCAAATCGAAGGTTCAACACGGGACAATCCATATCCCATCATCCCAACATTTCGAGAGTGGCCATTTCCACATAACGATCTTCCCCCATCATGGGCAGACAGCATTCAACCGTCATCGCCAACCTCTGGCCGGTCCTATGCGCCTTCCAATTTCAGCACTGCCATAATTACGCAGAACATAACCTGTAGAATGAGTGGTATTGAGGAGGGCACAGAAGCAGCACACTTATGCCCCCGAAGCGAACTTGAATGGTCGTGGCGAAATCAAATGTCAATATACAATACTAGTCCCAGTCTCCCCCCAGACAGGATTCTCGATGATACAGCCAATGCCCTCCTTCTTCGACAAGATCTTCACACACAATTCGATGCGGACAAGTTTGTCTTTGTGCCGAAGAAAGAAGCAGATACAGCGGAGGCTACAAGCATCGTGACGCATCTGCTTATGCCGAGTAGGGAATTGGGGATGCTCTACCACAATGTACGACTCAAGCCCATTGTCAACGTCCATCCAGACTTTCTCTTTGCACGATTTGCATTGGCTATCTTCAGATTCTCTGAACGATTCTTGATGGCAGGTGTGGATCGAAACGTACTCGACGTGGATGGTGTGCCCAGGATGGTTTCGGGAAATGACTGCAAGAAACTCACCGCTCGCGCTCGGAGTGAAAACCCAACAAAGAAATCAAAGAGAACGCTGCCTGACGAGAATGAAGGTGGGCTTATGGATACCGAGGTTGGGCAGCGCAACCACAAGCGACCAAAACATGATCAGTTGTTCAAAAACTCAGGTATTGAGACTGGCGAAAGTTCACCAGCAGGCACAGATGCAGTGACAGCCTCAGAGGAAGAGCCCCGAACACCCGAAATGCAGCGGAGTCAAACCAAGGCATTGCGTGAGGAATGGCTCAAGAGTGAGCGACAAAGATCGGATCCTGAGAATACATGGGCACAGGAACAGGCGTGGGTAGAAAGCGTGTGGGATGGGAAGACATCCATGGGTCCACAGGAGGCGAAGAGGTTTCAGGAGTTTCATGGGATGGAGAGCCAGGAGTAAGTATGATTTGTGGCTTGGCTCCTTCTATGTGAACTCTATCTCTCCTTGCTTGTTTTTTACAATTCATTATCGCCACTCAAGCTCGTCCGAACTTCACCATTCTATTTTTTGAAGGGTATCATGCTAGGATACTACTACTAGGGGTATTCACAGTTGATCTGCTAGTACATCGTAAGAACGGTAAGATGTCAGGTCCTGTTTGACTAGGTTTGTGGCTTTCCCACATCACTAGCTGAATGGAACAGATCTGTGAGCACTCGACACTTGTTGTTTCGAGTGACTAAGGTATGTCATGAATTGGCCTCCCTAATCCCCGCCCAGAAGTCCATCGCTCGACACTCTAATTGATGATCCTTTCAATTCTCTCAAATATCTCTGAATCTTCACGTCTTCCAGTCATGTATAGAGGATCGAACAAATGCTACAAGCAAGTACGCTACTCTAAGGATTTAGCAGCGCTGGGTCAAGATTATTGAGGAAACGATCACTTTTCCTACTGCATGAAAGGTCATGTGACTTGGTGGGCCACCCGTGTGGTTGCTCCGGCAAATAGCCTGTAAACAATCTTGGCGGGAGGAAGCGCATATCTATCTCTGCCACCTCTCTTTAACCCACAGCGCACTTTCTGGCAGGACTACAATTCTTTGTGAATATTACTATCGGAACTGTTTCTCGCTGGAAGTACCTCCCCGCCTCTATACGCATCTCAAAAGGCATCGAACACCAACCTATCTTTTACGCTCAGCTAGGACACTGCACCTTCCTCGCCGTGATGTCGGGCCACGCTGTGGAAGAAAATTACGACTACCTCCGCCGCCAATCTTCCGTCATGCAAGAGCAAAGACGTCCAGGTTCACTCTCACCCCGACGAAAGCCCACCCGCCAAGACAGCGCACGAGCGAGCAATGGCACCATGAGCACAGAGATGAGCACCTCGACAGACCGGAGGTCGGCCGCCACGCAACTAACACAACCGCCTTCGTACTCGAAGAAATTCGTTGTGGTTGGGGATGGAGGGTGCGGCAAGACATGTCTGCTCATCAGCTACAGTCAAGGCTTTTTCCCAGAGGTACGACCGCTCTCCTGTGAAAATTGTGTAGGCAACCCTGCTGACCAAACGGCACAGAAATACGTTCCGACTGTGTTCGAAAACTACATCACCCACACCACACATGCGCCGACAGGAAAGACAGTCGAGCTCGCGCTGTGGGACACTGCCGGTCAGGAAGAATACGATCGTCTACGACCTCTCTCCTACCCGGAGACGGACCTCCTATTCGTGTGCTTCGCCATCGACTGCCCGAATTCCCTGGAAAACGTCATGGACAAGGTACGTCTTCTCCGAGCCCTACGACGCACGTGCCAGACTGACCCTGATTCCCGCAGTGGTACCCCGAAGTCCTCCACTTCTGCCCCACGACCCCTCTGATCCTCATCGGGCTCAAATCCGACCTCCGCACGAAACGGACCTGCATCGACCTCCTCAAGACTCAGGGTCTCACTCCCGTTACGCCGGAACAAGGCCAAGCCGTCGCGGAACGGATGGGCGCCATGTACGTCGAGTGCAGCAGCAAGGAGATGAAGGGCGTCGACGACGTCTTCGAGCTGGCCGTCAACATGGCCGTCGGTCGCGAACACGACATCAAGCGGTGGGAAAGCAACCCGGGTGCTAGTCGCTCTGCCAGTGGCGGTGTGGGAGGCAAGAAGATCAAAAAGACGCGATGCAGGATTCTTTGACTGCCTTCCAATCTTCTGCATCGGGTAAGGGATCCGAAGACACACGATTATGAACGTATAGGGGAATGACGACTCGCTTCTTGCATTATAGCGGGACGCACTGTCTTGCGCGTTGGGTAACCGGATGAGCATACACGCAGCGTTCCGGAGTTCAGGCGCGGAATCCGTCCACTAGGCGCTTCTGTTTTATTTCCATTCTCATTCTTTCCTCCCAACAGCGCTGGGCCTAATGTCCATAGTGAATCCAAGCCTTTCTGGCACGTCAAAAGTTTCGATTCGCTCCCTAAGTACATACCATGACAGTTATGTCGGATCCGCTTTGCGTAAAGCGAGCCGTGTGCCTTCGAGACCCACATCTGCACCCGTTCCGTATGCAACCATAACTCCCCAAATTCCCTGCCTTGCCGAGCAAGTCGCAACCATAACCCAGAAGCAGCCAACCACTGCCCGCGAACAAACCTCTCATCGACCCGCCTCACGCCCACTCTCCGCATCCCCTCCCTCCCCACCTGCCTCCGCTTCTTCTCCCTCTTCCTCCCCGCCTCCCTCCTCCTCGCCCTCACCTTCGCCATCCCCTTCCCCCTCCCTCCCCATCACGCCCTCAAACCGCGACCACAGCGCCTCCACCGACCCGAATTCATTGCCAACCTACACCTCCCCCTCAACCCACATCAGCCCATGCCAAACAAACCCCTTGCGCACATGCCACCCCCCCTCCCGGTCAAAATCCAAAAAGGCAAAGACAAAGAAGAAAAAGACGACAGCGACAACATACCGCAACGACCCCCTCGAGCGCCCGGTTCAGCTTGTTGATGTTCTGCAGCACGTGTTCTAGACTCTATTGGTCGTCAGTAACGAACGCAGTACTCCGCAGGCAAGGGCTAGGGAGTCGGTGTCGGTCGTGTGTCGGTCTGTCTGTCTGTCTGTCTGTCTGTCTGGTTGTGGACGGAGTTATGGAGTGAAGAGAGGAGGGCACGGGGCGGGAGGCGGTGGGTGCCGGAGGGGAGGGAAAGGGAAGGGAAAGGGAGACGGGACGTACGATGGCGATTTCGGAAACGAGGAGGGAGCGTTGTTGGTCGAAATAGGAGGGGGCTTCGTTGGAGGGATGGGAGGGGGTGTTGGTGGGGTGCGAGGGGTGCGAGGGGTGGTGGGTGGTCATTGTGGATTGTGGTTGCGATGGTGGCTTAGATGAGAGCCCAAAGATAGGGGACGGGTGTGCTAGTGCCGGGTATGGATCGCGGCGTGAGGCGCGGATACTTCGTGTGCAGGTGACTTAGTGTGCAGGTGAGAAGGTGTCCGATTTGACATGGTCTCGATGCCGTTTTAGGCGGCCTTAGGCCAGAAATCTGCACCGACCTCACCTCAACACCACTACCTGATGTATAGGGGTGGTCAGTATACCGATATGACTGGCCTAACAGCAATTTTACTCAATACCTTATTTTCCAAAAAACTATGCATGACGAGGCTGCAGCTTCAGCTGCTTACATTTCAGCTTCTTAGCTATATGTATCTAACGTTGATGATCCTCACCCGTCAAAGACTATGCCCCGAGCTCAAATGGAGGGCGAGGCTGCAGCTTCAGCGGCTTATATTCCAGCTCCTTATCTATGCGTATGCAACGAGGAACTCGCTCCAGACACACCACACCTCTTCCTGAATGCAAACCACCCTATCCACACCCCCAAGTCGCTAAACTCCTTTTTTCAGGCAACAATACGAGGGGTGGTGTGAATTCGGGAGTGTCTAGAGAGCAAGTTCTAAATGAAATCGACAGCCTACCAATTAGGAACCATCTCCTGAGCGTCTGGACGCTACTTCCTTCAGGGTTTTGTGCTTCAAATTCTTCCTACTACGATGGCCGAGTATGGGCCAGACGAGTCATCCACAGATTCTGCTTGCAGACCAAGTCCTCCCATATACGATGCCCACACAGCTCTTGAACTTCGTTCTCAGTACACTGAGCATGTAAGAGATTGGGCGACCTCGGAGAAGATTCTTTCTGAAAGACCCTCAGAGCTCTCGGTCATTGCTGTCATGGGAGCCACAAGGAGCGGCAAGCTTGCTTTTGGAACGGTGAAGATGGGACACAATCTGAGTTCCTGTAAGTGCTCTCAGCAATTCAGGCATCCTGGTCTCTAATTTTCGTCTCTCTTTCCCCAGGCACAACAAGACCGGAGGAGTTTTCTTGCAAAATTGGTGATAACACGTGATGTTAGTCGACACACCTGGTTTCAACGACACCTACCGAAGCGACACTGATATCCTTAGGTCACTTGTCAATTGGGTGAAAGGATCCTACAATGAAATGCAGCTCTCGGGCATCATATATCTTCACTCCATCTTCGCATGTTCAGGAAATTATGCGGCGATGACAGTCTCAAGAATGTCATCTTGGCCACTACAAAATGGGGCATCCCACCCAACAGCGACGAGCTAACGCGAGAACAAGATCTTTGCTCCAATGATGATTTCTGGCGCCTCATGATTAAAGATGGCTCATTGGTTCGACGGTTCGAATATACGGAGGGGAGCGCGCAGTGCCTAGTCGAGGAAATACTTCGTACGGGGAAAGAACGCTTTACTCCGAAAATCCAGCATGAGGTTGTCGAGTTGGGCAAGAAGCTCTCAGATACCGACGCTGGGGCTTCTATCGACGAGGCTCTCGTTGAGCTGGCTAAGAAATATCAAGAAGATTTGAAAGCTTTAATGGAGGAACAGGACCGTGCCCTCAGGAAGCGTAAGCGGACCGACTCTTTTATTTCGATTTGCTTGCCGTGCTGATGTCCATATAGAAGACCGAGTAATGCAAATAGCGCTTGAGAAGGCGCGCGAGGATCTTGAGAGGAAAGTTGCAATGAAAGAGGAGGAACAACGCATTCTCCATCTCGACGAGATAGAAGCCTTAAGGAAGGAATTCGAAGATGGTGCATTTGTGAATCGTCAAGGGTTTTGGCACCTTAGCTGGAGGTGTTTACTATGCATGACCAAGCTCGACGATGGGGACCGTTGGATTTGCTCATACTGCAAGTTGGTAAGCCTCAACATTGGTTGAAGATAGAAGCAGGTATTTGAAGATCTGGAAAACTCTTTGAGGCAAACAAAAGGAGTACATGCGTATATCAAGTTAGGTTCCTGGCACTTCGAGATAGAGTTTTCTAATATGGAAGTGGAAAACGAAGGTCAGGAATTAATAGACTTAAGTACCCAAAACATCATCTTGAGTATCGAATCTTCTTAATCACAAAAGCCTTCAAGTGCATCGGTGTATAATAAAAACGGCTTGTTGAGCATTGAACAACTTGATTCAACCGTGAACATCATTATCGTTCAATCTCATGCTCTTCCGCTGCAGTTCCTGTTCTTTATCCTTCTGAAAAAAATACTCTGCCTGTATCATAAGGCCAACTCCAAATGGCGCCATCGCACCTCTAGTCAATACACTCATTGTTATTGCAGCGCCCATGGCCACAAATCGCCCAAACCAGCGAGAGGCCCTTTTAACCCTTGCACGACGCACCTCTTCTCTTTGGGTCGTACTGTCCGCACTTTCAGGGTGCGAGACCATCAATTCCGACTCATCCGCTTGTTTCTGCGCCTTACCCCTTGTCGTGCGTAGCTGATCCATCTCGTCATCCATAACTCTCAGCTTCGCCTCCGTCTGCAATGTCAGCAACCTCAATTCCGCTGCAGCGTCCGCACTGCGGGCCTCACGAGCTTCATCATGCTCTCCGCGAAGCGTCGCTAGCTCGGCTTCATGTTGATCTTGGGCTTTTGCAAGGTCCCGGTCAATTGCGCGGCCGCTTGCTGTCTGGCATAATTCGATGCCCTCGATGACATATTCTCGCGTCAGCTGGGGCACAAACATTCCCCCTCTTGTGGCTTGATTGATGATGTCGAGGGCCGAGCGCTGACTATCCTCGTATCTCTTTGTTGTCGCCCCCGCCGCGAGGAGTCCCTTCCAATATGGAGCATTCGAGATCAGTTCACTCTCCCTATCCTCCGCTACTTTCGCATCTTCCACACCCTATTTCGAAGTCGCTAAAACCAAGTGTTCCATATTGCCCTCCCCAACTATATGCTGCAGCATCGTCAAATTCTTCATCATAGCCCCAGTCACGCGCGGCTCATCGATAGCATGAATATAAGTAATCCCAGAGAGACTGATCTCTGCGCCCGCGAATATGAGACCTTCGTACAGATCGGCAAGGCATGATACGATGGACTGAAGGATATCGGGGTCGCTTCTTTGGGGGTCGTCGAAGCCGGGGGTGTCTATGAGGAAGATGTGGGAGTTTTTGACAGGGTAGATTTGCACTTCTGAGGAACCTTTTCGTGAAGATTAGTACAGTTTAGACTCAAAGGTATTCGTTGTAGTGTGGGTCCCAGGAGAAGTACACGAAATGAGACCATTGCCTATCTCAACATCTAAACCTGTCGCTGTTTTGATAAATGTTGATTTTCCCACTCCAGTCTTGCCCAGCACAAGCACTAGGGCTGGAAAGGGCTTATCCTTCTCTATGACGTTATGAGCAGTCATGGCCCTAGTGCCCTCCTATTTGACATAAGACGAACTGGCTAGCAAAGTATGTGGTAGTGTGCGTAACCAAAAGACGAGAAAAGAAATCATCGAGCGAGGATCATCTATATGGTTCCTTGCGAAGCTATGCTTACATAAGGGCTTGGCAGTCCGAAAGTCAGCGAGGCTCCGACAAGTACCTATGTAGCTAGCTAACCAATGCATCAACATCTTACAGCATCTACCTTCCTATGCACTGGTACTCCAGCGTGATTCCATCTCCTGGGCCGTCTTAGTCGATCGCGGAGGTTGTTTGGCGTTTGAGGTGATGCGTAGCGCGACTGGATTGTGGCGGGGAAGCGAGCGTCCAGTAGCCCCTGGCCGCTAGTGTTCCCCTTAGATCTCAGCCATATCGGGTTGTATGGACAGGGAGATATACCATGGGTCAGGAATCTATACTTAACTCGAGGTGCGTCAATGTTCTACAGTTCAAGCTTGACGAACCAATGGTAAATTAACAGCACAGAACCCCAACCCCAGCCTCCACTTCCGCATCTGCAATCGACACCGAGCTCTTCACCATTGTACGTTCGCGTTGCTGCGTGGAATTACCTTTTAACCGGAGATTCGCGTTGGCTTGAAATACATGCACGGACGTCTTTCTAGGTATCGAGGAATCTCAACAACGCCAAAGCCGTATGGGGCGAGAATAGTGAGCGGTTTCGCGTGATGGAAATGATTGCGTCTAGTCTGGAGACACAGGAGCAAATTCAGGAGAAACCTGATTCGGTGCCTGGCGATGCAGGCGCTGTGAATTCGGGAGTGGGGAGTCAGGGAGTGGCTTTTGGGGATTTAGTGATTCGACCTAAGGCGATGTGACATCAGGGTAGCTTCACTATATGAATGGTCTGCAAGGGTCGCGATATTAGAGGTATTGTTGTTATTTGGTGCACTACATATCTGTGAAAAACTCCAGAACCATGCAAGAACTGTTGCCGACCAGATGTGTCCTCCGCGCCGAAGGCCTTATATCCAGAGGCGATCATGTCTGTCAGATCGAAAACTGCCAATAGGGCAAGAAGGAGTATGAGAAGGAAGATGGTAGAGATCTCCCTAGCTACTCCTCAACGCCATCCATCGCCCGCCTCCATCCCGCTCCTCGAGTACACAAAATGGTAATCAGTTCATCAGATTATAAGGGCTGTCAGAGATACGATGCCGTCAGCCGCAACGGAGCCAGCTCGTCGTCATTAGAGCGTCCATCATTGGTTCCGCTTGCTTGGGGATCCGAACCTCACTCTATCAGGAGTTTTCGAGTCTTCCCGACCATCGTCATGCCTAGCGTGTGCAAGGCGTTGTGGTCGTTCACTCGTACGATCGTGGGCGCAGGAAGCATCGGGTTTTCGGCGTTGACGAGCGAAGCTTCTGAGGCTGCTTGTTCGATGGCTGCCATCTCCTCCTTGCAGCCGGCATTGTCGAGGGGACACACCACGATTGGCTGTCGTAATAAAATGTCTTTCGTTGATGTCATGTGTGCCTGTATCAAAACGTCAGGCTACTCGAATCAGACACGGGTACAGAGACTTGGGAACTGTTGGTACCTTAACAGTAAGATAGTACTCAACCTTGTACAGAGTCGCGGTTGTGGTGAACCCACCGACCGCATACATCGGAAACGCTTGCTTTCCACGAGGTATGATGCCTTCTGAGTCTCTGAAATCCTTTGCCGGAAACACTAATCCCAGGTTTGTAAAATACCCGGCGTCTGGCAGCTTCACGCCCACTGCCTGCGTTTGCTTTGCGAGTGTCTTTACTTTCCGCTGTGGTTCATCGCCCGCGTGATTGTAGGTAATCTCCTCATCTATACCTATTGTGATCTTCGTTATCGTTACCCTCCTCGCCTTGCTGAGCCAATCCGGATTCGGCGAGAGTTTGATGTAAACGCTGACAGGATCCAGCGGACCATATGACCACCTCGGTAGTGATATTCCCAGCGTGACGAGGTGGTCGGTGACTCGCTCTGCGGACTCCGGTCGGTTGTACATGCCAAACGTCGAGAGCGTGTCGTATCTCGATATCGGCACCGGAAAGGCGTATTTCTTCTGGTCCGAGTGCCCTTGCTGGACCATGACCACCATCTCATAGTACGTTTCCGCCGTCCGCGCGGGTAGTTGTAAGCTCGCTGGCGGTACCCTCCTCGACGTCTCCTCCCCACCTCTTCCAAACGGTATGAACAGCACAAACGGTAGATCCATGGAATAAAAGTTCTCATATTCTCGTCCCGCCGGACACCGAAAAAGTAGCATCTCCTTCCCCACAATGTCTGTAAACTCCTTCCGAGGCGCCGCAAGGTGTTTCTTCGTGACGGAGTCGGCCGAGGGGTGGATAGTCTCCCGCCGTTGAAGACATATTGTGACTAGAGAGATGGCTACCGGCGCTGAGATTCCAACCGTGGGTCTTATCTCGACCTTGCCCTCTATTCGAGGCTGTGATCGCAACGCGGTCAGCCTCTGGGTACTACGCTCCGGTGACGTCCACGAACGAGATGAAGCCTTCAAGATCCTCCGCATAGTCGACTCACCAGAGTAGCTGATATTCCAGGGTATCCGACCAAGAAATTGCTGTTTGGCGGTCCAGACACCCGGACAAACGCCGCCATCTTCTGCTGTGATCAGCTCTGAGCCAGCCAGCAGCATCAGTGTCCTCACGCGACGACGAATGTCAGTAGCACTTCGTTCGAATGTCTCCCCGCCAACTTAAGAATGCGGCCCCAAAACGGCCCCCACACTAGCTCGTTTGACGTACTATTGCGGCGTATGACGAGGCTGCCCCAGATTGTTCCCCTCCGTAGCTTGATTATTATTTTTGCAGTGGCTCAAAATACTTGAAACTATTCTGAAAGATGGTCAGAGATGTATGAATAAACTGTTTCACAGCTCTTGGTTTGTGACGTTAGTGATTATTGCAGGGTTATACAGTATGCGCAACAAAACAAGATGCATTGGAGTTCGAAATCTAGCCGTGAAGGCAGATCTCGCCAGCCGCACTCTCCGCATCCCCATCCCCACATGCAAGGCTGAAACGCATCTACGTGGGATCCAACATATGCTTGAACCATCTTCGCAAAGATGTCAGCCACCGTAAGGCACTCCTATCACACCCAAGATCCCTCTCCACACCTCCATCCTCCTACTAACAACTACATCCCCCAGCTCCACACCTCCCTCGGCGACCTCAAAATCGAAATCTTCTGCGAAAGCGTCCCCAAGACCGCAGAAGTCTGTCCCACCCCGGTCCACAAACCCGGTATCTGACCACCGTCCCAGAACTTCCTCGCCCTCTGCGCCTCCTCCTACTACACCTCCACCCCCTTCCACCGCTCCATCCCAGGCTTCATGATCCAAACCGGCGACCCATCCGGCACCGGCAAAGGCGGCGCCTCGATCTGGCACGCCCCCTTCGACGACGAGATCCGCGCCGCGCTGCGCCACAACGCGCGCGGCACCGTCAGCATGGCCAATCGCGGGCCCGGCACCAACGGGAGTCAGTTCTTCATCGCGTACGGCGCAGCGCCGCATTTGGATGGGAAGAATACGGTTTTCGGGAGGGTTATTGAGGGGGCGGAGACGACGTTGGGGAGGTTGGAGGAGGTGCAGGTCGATGGGAAGGCGAGACCTAGGGAGAGGGTGGTTATTGGGGGGGTTACGGTTCATGCGAATCCGCTGGCGGGGTAGGTAGGGGGGGGGTGGCGGTTGATGGTCGAGGATGGGGGATGGGTGGGGTTGCTTTATGGATCGCGAAGTGGGTTGCCTATCTGGGCTTGGGTGTGACTGGGGTGGAGCAGTCAAGCTTATGTTCGAGCTGTGCCGAGATGGCTGTTTCTGAGTTCAGACGGAGCAAGACTGCACCCATGACGCTCATATCGTGATGTGAGAGTGTGAGAGGTCACTTGCTTTCCCGAGTCACTATAGAGGGACTTCAAAGGGCTGACAGATGACCAAGGCGATACTCACATCTCCATCCATAGAAGTAGTGTACAGGTCCTAGCTAATCTTTCAATGATCTTGCTCTCACGCCTAAGGAAGGATTGCGCTATATAACTTGCACAACAAATCCTCAAAACGTTTCATATATCGCCGACGTGACTTTATTGTAACAAAGTACCAATTTCACTTCGCTGAAGAGACCAGGGTTAGCTAAAGCAAAACTCTCTCAACGGGTGCTCTGCTTGACTGGAGGTGGTACCTCGTTTATATTTAATTGAGAACCCCCTCATGCTCAAACACTGCGTGAGAGCTGCTCTTGTAACCAAACAACATTACCCCCAACACTGGCCGAGCCTTCAGCATTGGGTTCACGTTCGGGTTGGAGCCGTTTGCTATGTTCCTGGTTGCCTGTTTGACAAATCTCGAGATCCATAGCCGCGTTGGTTGCAGTTCTTGCTAGAGAAGGGGCGCGAAGCCATATTCGACCCATTTCGTTTCAGATAAAAACGAGCAGCTTGTTCTTCTCTTCTCCGTCAAGTACTCCACTACCATCGGCCTTTGGTTCTTCTTTCCCCACGGGTGCAGTTGTGACCGTGGCTTTGGATGAACCAACACCCTGCTCGAGGTTCCCACTGTCCGAACTATGTTTCTCGCCTTCGACACTTCCAGAAGCATTGACCCTTGAGTCCTCTCCATCTACCAGTCCCGGTACCGTTGTAGATGCCTTATCCACGGCCGCTTTTCGATATCTTCCAGTTTCATCCACCTCAGTTCTCATATCAGTCAAGCCAAGCTCCTCGTCTTCCTCCTCTGATCTCTCATAGTCTAGGACCGTGAGCTGTGGATCGTCGTCTGGAGTACACAGATTCTGAATATAACTACCGGCCAGCGGGTCCGTGAGTACAATTTGGTATTTGAACTCCCCTTTGATCGCAGCCTGGAGGTTCTTGAACAGATTGTCCCAAGCCTGTTTACGCTCCGGATCCATGGAATCGCCACCAGCTGCTCCGGCTTCAAAAACCTTAGAATACAGGTTATCATACACCTGTGTTAGGAGTCCTTCAACGGTCGTGAAGCGGCCTGACATTGTGCCAGGAGTAATTTCGAGCTTCAACTCTGGACAGAAGACCGTACAAGTTTCTGATTTCAGGACGTCACGGGCGAGATCCACCGGTTCGAGGACTTTGACGATAATTTGACGGCCCTTTTCGGGGACGGCACCTCCTGTTTTGACTTCGCTTGTTCGGTAGCCACAATGATCGCAAGCAGTGCTTATTATTACCACCTCCTTGAAGTGTGGAATATCGACCATTTGCATTCGAACCTCGCAAGGTTTGCTGCATCCAGGACATGCTGTGTCAAACACCATCGGTTCGCCATCAATGAAATTCACATCAAGGCTTCCGTCTTTGGAGAGGCCCTGCTCTTCAGCCACACCCTGCCCTTGATCCGGAGCCGCTTCCTCGCCCTTCGCCACCGGGTTCTCACCATCACCCAGACCGAGAGCGGCATTCTGCTCCACTGTCCTTGCATAGTCTGTGCGTGAATACTTCCCATCCCGATCTTTTGGCGATGGCTCGATCCAAGCGTTGCCGGCTGGGTCATCGAGACTGATCTTGAAGGGAAATCGTGTTCCAAGCATCATCTTGATCAAGGGCTGAACAATGGCATCAATCTTTTCGAAAAGCTCCGGCTCTTCTCTCTTCCTCCGAGGTTGATCAACTTCCAAATCTTTCAATACCATGGCGAGGATCCCCTCCACATTCGTAAGCTGACCTCGCCCTTTAGGTATCTCGATACCAAGATCCTCCACTCGGAAGATAGCGGTATCACTCTTGACCACTTGACGTTCGAAGTCGTCCATGCTGTCAAGTTTGAGGGTATACTTGGAGCCACGCTCCTGGATTTCGCCGGCTGATTGGATTTCTGAATTCTTGAAGTGGCAATGCTGGCAATGGAACGACATCAAAATGATCTCGCGGAAATACGGGATCTTGGTGAACAGTAGACGCGTTGTACCCTGGAGTCGGGATGTATTAGCAAAGCAAGCGACGACAGTTGAGCTGTTCGGGAAGCATACGTTTTCGCCGCAGTTCATGCAATAGCTCTCTATTTCGTCTACGAGCTTAGGTCCATCCTCTCCGTTCTCGTTGCTTTCATTGTCTCCTGAGACACTCAAGCTCATTCCTTCAACCTTCTTGCCGACATCCTCGAATAGATCCTCGTGTTCTGTGGTGTGACCGTTTGACTTCTTCGCGTCCGAAGAGTCATTGCGCGAGGATTCTGCCATTATAAATTCCTTTGTTGCAGCTACACAGCTTGATACAAGAGTAAGATGCAGCGGCTGGGCTTGTAGGCGACCAGGCTCAAGAGCTCAAAGCCTGTAGGCTAATATAACAGCAGCCCTTAGTCCCACGGAATTCCGGGTTACAATTAGATTAAAAAGTGGGCTTCAAAGTGAATAAGAGTCCTCTAGATATTGGCGATCTTATATCTTCGAGCACGATACTCTTATAGAACAATTGCGCACCTTGTTATTCTCCTCGGTGAGTTGTTCACGGCTCAAACTTCTCGATATCGGTTTTCTTCACAAAGTACGTGAGGTAGAGCGCCACCAGCTTTTCGCCTATCTTAGCTCAGCCCTATGGCGGGGTTCTACGGCAGACCCTTTTGGTGAGTTCGCAAGCTCAGCAGTTGCCCGAAAGTACTTTACCTTTGCTATATGTTGAGGAAGCACTAACGCTTCGTCAACAGATCTACTCTGCTTTACATGGGACGTATTCTATGCACCAGAGCGAAAGAGCTGGTGCATCCATATTTCGCATCACCGATGTCACGGGCATTTGCAGTTGCTTCAGAAACCGAGGTTATAAGATCCAATACTTAGGCAGCCGGGGATAATCGCCACTGAGATCTACCGATAGGCTATATCACCACTTCCAAAACGCCACCCATGAAGCCCGCCGAATCCTAAATGTTGAACATCATATAGCCAACATTTGCTTCTCTTCAAGAAAGATTATAGCGTAGTCGAATCAGCCCGATCTGAAACTCCGACAGAAACCATCTGTATCTCGTACCCCTGCAGCCTTCGAGGTGATCTCCGAGGGAGGTGCAAATGGGCTGTGTTGATCGCGGAAGCGATTTTCGTCCGCGCTCACGAAGGCCAATGCCTGAATAATAGCGGCATGGTAGGACTGACATATAGCGCCGCTGTACCCTATCCTGTGGCCGAGGTACCAACGGTCCTGCTGCACAGAGGGCCGAAGGTACCCTAGCTGAAACCGGTGTCGTAGAGAATCGAAGTGATAGCGACAGTAGGTCCTTTGCAGCCAGCCGGCTGACTGAGCCACGAAGTTGATAACATAGCAGAGTTGCTGCTGCTTCGAATGAAGTGTGGGTTCGCCACAATGTATGCGGACAAGTAACCGACAGACGTCGTGTCCTCGCCGTTGTGTAGAAAGAGTATCCGTCGTTGCTCGTCTCGACGTCATGAAAATCCGTGCTCTGTAAAACCTGAGACGTAGAATCGAAGCCTATCCTTCACCCCTTCTTTCCACTCAACGTCATCTTCCTCAGCCTTCCTCGCGGCGAATTTTGCTTCGAAGAACTCCCACTCTGTGTCTCGTTCCCGCTCTGTGCACTCCCCGAAGATGATCGATTCGAGTTGGCTGTTTCGGCGAGGATGTCTTCTAAACGAACATTCCACTCCGGTAAGGATGGTTGATGGAGCGGACCGAGGACTTCGGTGAATTTGGAAGCAGCCATAAAGTAGTCTTGTATGTAGAGAAGTCGAGATTGTGTATTGAGGCGACTTGAAGTAGGCAGTGGTGGGTAGCTTGCGGGATATCGGCGGTGGTAGGAAGTGGAGGGCGATTTGTTCAGAATATCCGTTCAAGGAGTGCAACGAGGGACTTATAAGAGATGGCCGAGTGTGAGATGATCTTCCTTGTTATAACGAGCTTTGCCATAACGTAAATTACTGATTATTCGCAGTGCCACGCACACCAAACGCCAATCTATAATTAATATTAGTTCCCGAGCCATGCAGTCCTCAGGGTCCAATTTCACATGCCAACTCCCCCCCCCAGATCCCAGATCGACCCGCGGGAAGCAGCCCGACCATCCAGGGCTCTATCCGTTTCTTTCTCGTAGCTCGGGTGCCGTTGGGGACACCATCCTTTGGGTGTCTTTTAAAAATCAAGATTTTACCTTAAGGCGCAGGATCTGCGTCACTTTCTCCGCCACCACAGCTCTTGCTGACTGTACGCGGTAGGGGCGGGTTTTGTTTCTAGTGGGGACGCAGATCGTGGGGTCTAGAACCAACCGATTTGGCGGATATGATCCACGGTAAAACGTCAATTGGGTGGAACAAAAACCCATCCAAGTGCGATGGATGATTACCAGGTAAGTCACAAATACATTATTGCCTTCAAAAAGTGCTAAGGGTGGGCAATCCATACCTTAAGGGTACGAGTACGAGGAGTATGCAGTAACTTACTCAGAAGAGGGGAACGATGCTGCACTCCGATGATGGTCCGAGTGGTCTGTCTAAGGTATTAATATTCCTGTTTGAGGCTGTGGACAAGATCGATGTCTCCGCTGGTCGTACCCCTTCACAGTTATCGTATAATAAGTCTTAAGAGTATCTAGGATCAGACCTCGGATCGGTTTCAGTTTTGATCTGCAATATTGCGTCTTGTTGGACATGGCTATGTGTGCTTTCGTAAGCAGTGAGAAATCCGCAATGATGTCCCAGCCATTGACCGTAGGTAACTTACCTAGGTAGTCCCTGTTGGTAGCTGTGGTACGCCTCTATATACCTGAAACGTGACGCGTTGTCGGATGCATACAACGTCACAAGGTAAAGCTTCAGCGGAGCTTCAGAATCCTCCACTGCCTCGTCCTCCTCCTCTTCCTCTGCCTCTCCCTCTGCTTCCTACTCGACCGCCACCACTTCCTCGGTGAAACCTCCCATTCGTTCTTCCACTACCATTCCGTCCAGCTCTGTCTCCAGATGCCTGCTCTACCGGTAGTGGACCATTTCGCATCCTAGCCTCTCTCTCTTCCTCGCTCACGTGGAACTTGTTCTCGATTTCAAGTAGTGCACAGTACTGCGCTGTTTGGGGGTTGGTGTATTCCTTTGGCTGTTCCATCACTCGCAAACCCATGGCCGGATCATAGGACGGCGCTATAGGTACGTAGTTCTCTGGTATAGTCATCCGGCCCTTGTTCACAATATGTTCTTCGACCCAGGCTTCCTCTCCTTCAATGAGAGGACGATAGTGCGTTTCACCTTTGTTCGGTGGTACGCTACCGGAAGGTTCGCCGAGACTGAGCTCACCAGTAAATACCCGTGTTATGGCTAACCATTCCTTATCGTATTCGAGAGTTAAAGCCCCTGTTTGTCGTCTCGGCGAGGATTGCCGAGAAACTGCCTTAACATTCAGAATCTGGAGAAATTGCTTGTTGGGTAGACATTTATCCAAAGCTAAGAAATGGGTGGTCTTATTCGTGATATCATTTGGTGGAGGCATAATCGGTGATACTTGAGCCTGGGTAGGCCTTGCGAAAGAAGCGGGAAGCTGAGCACGGAGTTCCTCTGATACCACCGGCTCGTCCGTCACCTCATTCCTATTGCCATTGCGTTCTGTGTCTAGAGGTATGGTATCTTGAGTCACCGAGCTCTGGACGTTGGTGGCTGGCTGGCCGTTATCGTCATCGTCACCCATGTCGATATCGATCTCATCAGCGTTATGAACAAGTTCCGGATTGAGATTGGCTTCTACTTCGTTAGTTCCGATATGGGACTTGTCGTCCACAGTCCCTCCATCTCCATCTGCCGCTTTACTGAAGTCTGGTGGAACCTGCCCATCGCTTGTAGACGCATCCCGGGGTGCAGGTTTCGCATCCTCATCATGTCGTACTACCGCAGCGAATTTGACATGAAGGTGCGCAGAAAACCAGTAAGACGGCCTCAAACGGTCCATGACATATTTGGCCGCGACACTTCCCAAAGTCCCCGCTCGGGCATCCGACTCGAAATGGTTCTTCCTCGCGAACAGTCTGCCCCAGTCGCCCTTCCATTCAACGCCTCTTGGCCAGTCATGACTGATTCCTACATCCACCTGGGTCCTAATCTGTAACAACTTCCGCACGTCGAGTTCACGGACGTGGTAGATGCTCTTGACGTCGTTTTCGTTGAAAGGAAGCCGCTCATGGTGAGGCTTGTTGTAGTTGTAGCCCTTCCATATCCCAGAAAGGCCGACAATGCGCAGGGGACCTAGCCTCACCACATTTGCTGCCCCCAGGTAGTAAATTCGAGGCGCTACCCACCCTCCGTAGTAAAGTTCCAAGAGATGATTACTAGCTTCATGGTTGCCGCCAACAAAGATCGTAAGGTATGGTGCGGTCCGGCTGCCGCTGTAGTATTCGTGAAAGTCCCCTATCTCCCGATACTTGACCGGAACAGACATGCAATTCAGATCATAGGCGTTGCGGACTGCCTGGCTTTGTTAATTCCAAGTTGTAACGTGATGCTTGGACTGAACAGCAAGTGCAAATACCTGAAAGTCACCGCCAATGATCAAGAGATCTACGCCGTCCCACCCATTGAGCTCGCAAGCTTTTTGAATGGAAGCGTAAATGGCATTGAGCGTGCCATGTCCCTGATCCAGGTCATTAGTCTACCGGTCTTTTACCACAACGAGGGACAGGCCACTTACACAACCCTCCACAGCAATACGTAAGCCATTGCTCTCAATGAGACGAGTCTCCATTTCGTGACGGTACAGGGGATATTTTGCCTGGGGCGCCCCTACGCTTTCAAGACAGTCAAGCGACAGATTAGGCGTCGATCTCGTGGATGTTGTGTAGTGACCACGGATTGATGTCTTTGCTAGAAGTGTTGTTTAGGTCATATCTAATCACACAGTATGAATTGAACATACTACATCCACGTGGACTAGCTAGAGATTGATATCAGATATATATCTATGAGATGTTCTATGTTCTGAGGTGGCGCTTTGAGCCAGGTATGAAGGCTCATGGTTTTCTGTTGTCCGAAGTTGGAGTTGATTCCCTTCGTACGATATGGTCAACCATCTGGAGAATCGCATCAATATAACGTTAGAAGACTCGAATAGTCGACACCACCAAATAAAGACTCGGATGAACATTTTCCCGGGCCCCATACTGTCCGCCCATATCGTCGCTGTCGCCCGCACCGCCCCCACTACAGATAGTGCTGCATCATACTCATTCACACAGCTCACTGCTACAAGCAGCAGCTCTGAGAAAATATCTGACTGAAGGCGCAGATGTCTATCTTCTTTTTGAGACTCACTTATCTTTCCAGAATCCACTATTATCCGTTTCTGATACGGTATTGAGGATAAGTATGCCAAATTCAGAATGATCGATCAAGGCATTCGAGCACGAGCAAGATATCTGGATGAATCAGCCCATCTCCTTGCTCGTACATCACCAGCAATCTCTAGGCAGCTCAGATCTCAAATGCATACACTAGCTACAGATTACAACATAGACCTGCCGAACACCCAGAAAAGGGAGGCTTGTGGCGCTTGCGGCAACATCATGATACCCGGACAGACCAGTCGTACATACCTCGACAATAAAAGGTCAAAACGCAGCTCCAAGAGGCACACCAGTCGCAGGCCTAGTACTGGCAACCCTTCGCCACAAAAGCAGATTGAGGAGGCGGCTGTGAAAGCCATGTGCTACGAGTGCCTGATCTGTAACCGTGTGACCCGACAAGTAGTGCCCGCACCTAGCAAAGCATCTCGGAAGGAGCAAGAACAAATTCCGCCGTCGAAAGGGGCAGATGTCAATTCGAGGAAGCCTGATGGAACGCACATCCCAACAGACTCTGGCCTTGGATCTCCGGCGTCTTCTATCACCAATGCCAGCAGCAGACGAAGAGCTAAAACTCGGAAGGAAAGTGGACTGCAGGCTTTACTGGCCAAGAGGAAGGAAGAGAGCCGAGGCGGTGGCTTTGCGACTGGCTTTGGGCTTGACTTGATGGATTTGATGAAGACTGCCTGAGAGACCACTCGTATGGCACGATAGCACTCAACCAGCGCACGAGGACAGTCAGACGTTGCTCTTGGGACTTAGTCAAGTTTCAACATTATCTCGTCTCCAAGCAGCGATTTTCCTCCGATCTCTTTCCAATGGCCGCAAAAGTGTTCTATGCCGCTAGCTACTGGATCACCGCTCGGACAGAGTCATGAGTCGCAGCGTAATGGAAACCTGTCACCAGCCTTTGCAGGGGCAGCATAAGTCGTTACCCTCCTCACCGACTAGGAAAGGCTCCAGCCGACAGAAAGAGGTGCAGCGCCCAGGACTACCGATGGACGTCTTGAACAGTGTGTAGATTATGGAGTCGACTGACCTCGATGGACTGAATTATGGGCTGAGCCACATCCACTGCGTGGACAATAGGCGATGGGGAAGCGAGGTGACCACGGTCAAGCCGATCAGAACATTCCACATCAGCACAAGGTGTTCTCACACACCAAATCTACCTCGCTGAAGATGCTACGCAAGAAGTCACGCTTGGAACCTGTGGCTGAGGTAGCCGGATTGGAAAGGAGACAGCTCACTTCATGTCTCTTCTTACACGTCTCTCGTTGATTAGGCAATCTTCTGCAACGGATGCAACAAAGTCATATCTACTCAAAGTGCATGCCATGACAGAGAAACGGAGATTTGTACATCTATCTTGACAGTCCGCAGCACAGATTCATGTCAAGTAATTGCAGAAAGCTGGATCTTCATCCATGTATCCATAGCGGCTGCCAATAGTATGAACTTTGTGCTAATATTGTTCCGCAAAATTGAAGGCCCAAGGTGGCGATGTTCTTTTCAGTTGTGGCGATCTCCAGTAACAGCGAGCTAGGCATCCTTGATTGATTGAAGCTATTGACATTTTCGACCTTCAACACTAGGTATAATCGAGCATAGACTTTCGCCATCTAGAAACCTCTCAGCGCCCTTATAAGCCAAGTCCACCTCTGGTCTCTATCTCTTGTACGGCCGGCAGAGGGCAGCGATCAACGGGCCGATGCTAGGGACACAATTCTTGTACGGCGAGCTCCCACAACTTCTGACAATCTATCCATACTATTGTAGCATTGCTCGTGGGCAATGGATGGTAGTACTCTGATGAGACATTGCGCCAAACGCCTGCTTTGGTTTCCCGATTAGGTAGTGGCTCTTGTAGACGTTCGACAATGGTATACGGAAAGCTCCCTCCGATGAGGATTGCGTGAAACACGTCCTGATCAGGTAGTTTGTTGTGACCTTGGTAGACGTTCAATGAGGTGCAAGTTGATACCCCAGTCAGGTAGTTTGTTGTGGTCTCTGGAGACGTTCAACAATGGTGTGAGGAAACCACCTTTTAAGCCCTAAGCCGGTCTTGACCTTCTGATAGCTGTATCTCAAAATGAGAGTAGAAATATGTAGACGTTCGATGATGATCGCGTCAAACGCATACATTGGGCTTCCTGATTAGGCAATTTGTTGTGGTTCTGTAGACGTTCAACGATGGTGGTATGAAAACCTCCTCTGGAGCCTCAAGCCAGTCTTGGCCTTCTTGTGATAGCTGTATCTGGAACTGAAAGTAGAAAGGTGGTAGACGTTCGTTGACGACCGCGTTAAACACGAGTCTTTGACTTCCTGATCAGGCAATCTGTTATGGCTTTGCAGACGTTCGATGACGGTGTAAGTAAACCTCCCATTGAGCCCTAATCTGATCTTGGTACGACAACAATCGCATCTACGCCGAGCGAAATGTGGTAGACGTTCGACGAGAGTCGCGTAATACTCATCCTACTCAAGCAGTATGCTGTGGTCCTGGAGACGTCCAGCAATGCAAAGGACACCTGTTCTATGAGCCCTAAGCCAATGTTGGCCGAAATACCACTTCCTGCATCTCACAGAGAGTAGAAAATGTGGTAGACGTTCGGCAGTAATCGCGTCAACGCGTCCTAATTAGGAAGTATGTTGTGGTCTATGAGACGTTCGACGATGGTGCGAGGAAACTTCTCCTCTAAGCCCTAATAGGAGATTGGCTCTGTCAGCGGCACCGCGGATACACTCGAAAGGACCGCTAGGTAGGTGGGCAACGGGTCATTTTCGTATACACCCTTTCTAAGCAAAGATGCAGTCCATCTCCCTGCCCATCATGGGTAAAGTTCGTGGAATTGCCTCCATTCAGATCGTGACGGCGCCAGCCATCGCGTCCTGGAGATAATCTCCGACTATCAACTTTCTAAAGCCACACCCACTGTCAATTACTTGATGAGCTCTTTCAGCGCCTCAACCCTCATTTGCAGAATCTCTTGATTACTGCTTCTCTTCAACGCTTCCTTCAGCACATGCACTCCATCCTGCTCTTTAACCTTCTTCCGTCCCCGAGCACCTACCTCTCCGCTAGCGCAAATAACGTTCCTAAGACAAACAACACCCCGATGCACGATTTCCTCCTCTTCATCTTCACCGCAGAGTCCCAGCAAGATCTCCACACCACGCTCCCTATCCAGTATCGCAAGAACCGCACCGTCGTACTCGGTCAACATCGCCAATGCACCCCCTGCTGCTCTTCTCGTCGCAAAGTCCTCCACGTCAGCCAAAGCGAGCAGAATGTGCATGCGCTGCCCGGCACGCGGAGTACCGTCTGCGAACTTGGCGACGCCAGAGGGTGAGAGCATCAGATTACAGACCAGCTCTACGCTGGCGCGCTGGATGGGTGTCTTGTTTGAAAGGAGGAGCTCCTCGATGGTGGGCCAGGCGAGACGGATGATGGTGTCGGCGACTGTAGCGTCTGGGGTCGAGGCAAGGTTGGTGAGCGCGAGGAGAGACTCGAAGGTTGGGAGGAGATCACGTGGGCCGTTTGAAACGTATTCTTCCTCCGAGAGGGAAAGGAGGGAGAAGAGTGGTCGGATTGCGGATGTGTTTTGGGGTTGACCAGAGGAAGAGAAAACTAACATTGGGTTGACAGAGATGAGGATACGAGCGAGAGCGTGAGCAGCAGTTCGCCGCGCACGGATGTCTGAGGGCGTTGTCCCTGTGACGGATGAATAGGTGGTGAGAAGTAGCCTCAAGCCACCTTGTTGGGCGATTTTGCCACGGCACTTGGGAACTTTGGATAATGCTAAGAGGGTATCTAGAATGAGTGGTAGCGCGGTCGAGGAGACTTTCTTTGCGCAAGTGACGAGAACTGGTATGACGCCGGCCTCAACAACCGCCGTACATCGTTCAGTGATGTGAGCCTCGTCGTCGAGTGGATCAGGAAGAAGCGAAGAAGTTTTCAAAGAGTTGGCGTAGGCTTTCAGCTGAGATATGCGTTTTTGCTCTTCCGACAGAATTGGTTGAAACCTTGTAAGATTAACTAGGATTGCGAGGCCTCCGAATATCAAGGTTGAAGACGAGGACTCTTTGCTGAGTACAGTGGAAAGACTCTTCAGGAACACTTTGTCTTTGGCAAGCTTTTCCTTGACTTTCGGTCGCAGTGATGTAAATGCCAGACCCTCGATCGAGCTTTGAACGCTTATTTCATCGCTTCTTTCCATCATATTGGTGAACCTATTGACAAGTTCCTCGCCTTCATCCAAGTTTTGAGACTCTAGGGGCTTTTGCGCTTTTGAATTGCTGTTTACAGCCCTGACTTTCGCCAAGATAAGGGCCGCCAGTACCTGACGATGATCGTCACCTTTGCGGAAGATAGTCTCCAACCACTCGGAGCAGTGGCTCCGTATGGCTTCTCGACAATCACCATCTATGCAAGCCGCACTCAGAAGCTCCAGCGCTGCCAGCTCAACTTCTCCGCCTTTGGTATCCTTTCCAAGCAGAAGTGCAAGAGATTGGACAAAGCCTTCAGTGAGAAATAAGGAGGCGGCAACGGGGGGAAGTATAGGAAAGACCGCTGCAGCAACGGAGAACGCAAGGATCAAGCCATTCTTTGTCTCTCGCACCACTCGAGAGGTAACGAATTCTGAGAAAAGGGTTTGGCCCTTTTCTTGGGAAATCTCCAAGTACTTCGCGATTGCCAAAGTCGCTTGACTACGTACATTAGCCGATAGTCGAATGTCGAGCAAGGACAGCATGACGTCGAAGGTTTCGGTGTCTATTAGTGACTCCAATTGTTGCGCATCCGTGGCGAGCAGTCTCGCAACACCAGCGATAGCTCTGGCATCGTGATCGTGCCCTACCTCCACAAGCTTTGCAAGGAGTAGCTTGAAAACATTCTGCTCATACTTCTCACGGTTTGGCTCCGACGCCCAAGCTGACTCATCAAGGACGACAGCTATCAAAGAGTTGACGGTATGATCCCCGACACGATAGAGCTCATCAAAAACCTTGGCAACAGGGCCTGTTCGGAGCCGTGATGCTAAGGACGCTCGAGCTTCCCGGCTTCGTTGGAGAAGACGTGCAATGATAGCATCCCGGGGAGCAAGCTTGGTCGTACTCTGATCATCCAGGAGAATGTTCAGGCACTCCTGTGCTGCATCTGAGGATAACTGCGCCTGTTGGAGGTCCAGATAGCGTGCTGCTTCCTCTCCAGCTTGTAGATCGTTATCATTCACGAACTTCTGACAGAGCCTCAGCAAGCTATGAACGCTATCTTCTTGTTGTATTTGCTCAAAAGCATTTTTGACATCTGAATTCTCGGGGCAAAGTGATACTGCCTCCCGAAGTGCTCTCGAACCTTCCTACCACGCAACAATCAGCAATGGCAGATTGCTATGATAGACCTTGGCCGACCTCAGCTTTGCCAGAGCGCACAAGCTCTATAGCTTTTTGTGATAATGCAGATGCCCTAATCTCTTTATCAGCTCCTGACATTCTAGGTTTGGTTGTAATGAATCAAGCAAGATGAGAGTAGGTAGTCCGTCTGATGAAGTGTAAATGTACAATTGCTGGGTTAGTGACGCTTATGTATGCAGGGCAAATCACATGCACAGGCGTCCTATGCAATCGCGATAGTCTCAGAGCCATCCGTCACGACAATAAAAGCTTCAAACAAAATTATCTGTTGTCAACGCTGATTGAGATCAAGGCCCTACGTTGGGACCAGAGCGGGAGACGTCACCGCTGTGCTATTCACCCCAGTGTAGCACGGCATGTCTACCGCAACGATTCAGACACCATGAATGCCGTTGATGGCTCGGAGCACTATGAGCGTCCCTCTGAAGGTAAGACTTTCTGGTAGCATTTATTACGGCATGGGCTACAGGTGTAGTTGTTTAATATATGTTGAATCCTGAGCTAATATTACCTTTCAGAACCACCTCCGTCATTGCTCACCATTATCCTCGACACCAATCCTCACGCCTGGGCTCTTCTCTCCAATACCCTACCACTCTCGAAAGCGATAGCCAACATCCTGGTCTTCATAAACGCTCACCTAGCTTTTAACAACGCCAACAAAGTCGCAGTGGTAGCAAGTCATTCCCAGCGGGCGCAATGGCTCTACCCATCCCCCCAAGGTCACCGCAAGGCTGGGAATGATGCGGCCCAGCAAACCGTCAACGATGCCGAGGACAGTAATATGGCGGACGGTGTCTCCGAAACCCAACCCGCGAAGAAGAAACAACTCACACTCCACGGGCCCAAAAGCAAAGACACACCCAACGGCACCCTCCCCAACCCCACCAAGGCCTCCGACGACGCAAACAAGTACCGACCATTCCGCCTCGTCGAAGACGCCATAATGGCGAACCTCCGCTCCCTAATCGCCAACACCACCGAAAGCGACCTCTCCGCCACCAACACCACGATGATGGCCGGCGCCCTAACCCTCGCGCTCGCCTACATCAACCGGCAAACCCTCGACCACACCGACTCCAACCCCGGCACATCCGCCACGAGCGCAAACATGGGCCCCAACAACGACGGCACCGACTCCGACCGCCGCCAGACCCTCCAATCGCGCATCCTCGTCCTCAGCGTCTCCGGCGATCTCGCCTACCAGTACATCCCCGTCATGAACTGCATCTTCGCCGCGCAGCGGAAACGCATCCCGATCGACATCTGCAAGGTCGCGGGCGACACCGTCTTCCTGCAGCAGGCGTCGGACGCGACGAGGGGCATCTACATGGCGCTGGAGCAGCCGCAGGGCCTGCTGCAGTATCTGATGATGGCCTTCTTGCCGGATCAGACGAGTCGGAGGTACTTGGTGCTGCCGACGCAGGTGAATGTGGACTTTCGGGCGGCGTGTTTTTGCCACAAGAAGGTTGTGGACGTGGGCTTTGTTTGTAGCATATGTTTGAGTAGTACGCTTCTTGCTCGTCTGGCTCACGCTACAACGGACTACGCTGATGGTTGATCTAGTTTTCTGCTCGCCGCCGGAGGGCGCTATCTGTCTCACGTGTGGCACCCATCTTCAGCTCGGTGAGTATGGTGGCAAGCCAGCTGTCGGGCTGAAGAAGAAGAAAAGTAGGAAATTTAGAATAGACGGCGAGGGAAGAACTCCAACTCCAGGTGGCACGCCTGGACCGTCATGAAGCATGCGCTCTGGTAAACATGCATTCTCGGCGTTTAGGGGACTCGTCTTGGAAGAAGCAGTCATGTTTTCCTACTATAGACTACAGCGCACAGTTTGAAGGATAAACGTTCGAGATTTCGACGTGCAGCCTCCGGCCAGATGCACGCAAAAGGGTTCCATTTGCATCATAATCTCACCCCCGAAGAAGAGACCTAGTCTACTCGACGAGCAGGGTATTTAAACGCTCAATAGCCAGGTGAATAGCAAAATTATCACGCAAAATCAGTCTTGTCCGTCTCTTTCGACTCCTGGATGATGCGAGATGCAACGTTTTTGAAACGTCCATGATGCGTAACACGACGACCGTCCATCGCGGTGTTGACCTTCAGGCGCACGGGCCTTCATGCGACGATCTTACAGACTTGGCGTAACCCGCGTCGTCAATCAGTGCCTTGGCCGATATCGCGCAGCTCGGCCACCTTGGGCAATCATGCCGTTACCTGCACTCCGGGACATTGTGCAGACTGGCTTTGACTCGTCAGAGTGCATGGAGGCCAGAGCCTTAAGAAAGATATCGTTAGTAACTTTGAGAAGGGCTGTAAGGGCTTTGCCAGAGAGTTGCGTGATTGTAACTTACAAAAGAATCAGTGTTGTGTCCAAAGTATAAGAAAACTCCATCTCTGGTCTTTTTGACCCCCATAACACCGATTGCGCCGTCAGCAGTGCTGTGTCGTACACTAGGATGGTCTGTATATGGCTTAGTCAACTGAAATCGCAACCATCAACGCGCCATAGCATGGTCAAGTGTCCTGACTTACCCATGAAGTCCACTTGGATGAAATCCCGGATCGCATTGTCTTCAGAATATGCTTCGGGTTCTTCTCTTCTGCGGAGTCTGCGGTCGAACATCAGACGACTCGCACAGACGCTAGCCGCCTGTGTTGTAGCCATATGCTCACCCGTCCCGCTCGTGACAACAGCGACACATTCTCTACGCTTATCGGAGGAATCGACAGGTATCACAGCACTCCCGACACCAACGAGAGCAGCGGGCCCGGTACGTCCTCGATGTTTCATCCCAATGCCCCCAGAGGATGACCCAGCAGCAATATGACCGTAACAGTCAACCGCGATTGCACCCACGGTATCAAAGACAAGATCATGGTCAAGTTCGGGATCATGTCCAGTCATTCCATGTAAGCTTGACGCTCCTGAGCGACGCTCCTCATATCTCCTCCTATCGCAGTCGACGCTCATTGAACCTGCCGCTACGGTGGTAGTGACACCTTCCGGTAGATGCGAAGATACAGAGGAATGCTGGGATGCAAGAGTTACCGAACTCGACGGTAGCTGCACGGAATTGTCTGTACTTCCCGAAAGTCCCAAGGCTCTGGGACCATCCAAGTAATCGTGACTGTCTGTTCTCGCCCTTTTCCACTGAGGCGTTTCGTCAATGTAGCTCTCACTGTCGTACATGCCACCTTCTTCCGAGTCGGTGTAACCCTGGCCATCATGTCCTCGCTCATGTGCCAACGGCGAGCTAAGCATGCGTGTCAGTCTGGGAAAATCTCCAGAAGAGTCTCTGCCATGCGACTGCTGCCGAGAACCTTTAGGGCTTTTCAGAGACGGTGATGCGTTGAAGTAATCATTTCTGTTTGACGATGGGGTCTTTTGAGGTGTACTGGCTGCGGAAAGCGTTAAGGATATGCTAGGTGTCAGTGTTTTGATCTGCTTAAGTACAGTAGACTGTTGGGCCGTGGTTGCAGTCTCGACCTCGCTAGTCTCCATGTCCTCAATTTTTTCAGCTTCTGTATCTACTCTCGATTCAGCCTTCCTTAGATCACTCTTCCATCTCATCCAACGTTCACGGGCGCCAGCCGAAACCAGATATTCGTTTGGAAGCACAGGTAACCCTTGCTCAAAAGCGAAGTCGATTGCTCCTTGTCCAACAAGGAGATTTGGTGGCACGCGACGGAGGGACAAGGGTGTTGTGGAGTGTTCCAGTACGAGCCAAGCGACAGAGATGGGGTTTCGGACCTCTAAGAACCGTGGTCAATACAGCGAATTTGAGGAAGACCCTTCACTCTAGGAGTAGAACAGAACTTACGAGACATGGCGCCGACCGCCCCACTTCGGCCATAGTGATCCACGATAGTTGCATCACATTCAACCGTACCGTTCATCGCGAGGTTGCTTCCGTAGCCAGCATTGGTAATCTCCCGGTCTTCCAGCACCTTGATTGCCATTTCCACAGCATCCACTGCAGTACCGCCAGAGCGAAGCACTGCCATGGCTGCCTTTGCAGCACTATATAGAGTTAGCGAAGCAACTCATGCGCAATCGCTGGAGGTGGGCAAGCGTTATAAAGGTCCAAATTTGGGCAGAAGTGGAGATAGGGAAGTTTGTGGCCTGCGGGGTGGCCAAGCAAAGAAAAAAACTTACTCGTTACAAGCCTGCAGATGATTTCCTTGATTCTGGTGGCTATGATACCCCGCACCAGCATGAACAAAGATAGCAGAGATATCGCCCCCTCGTCGACGTGAACCGGTAGCCATGTCTGAGGCCAGCCCAGCTGGTCCGTCGAGGATGGCAGCCGAGTCTCGAGGCTCCACTAGACTGTTCTTCTTTTGTCTACGAACCGAAATAGCCAAGCGGAGCTCACGCAGTTGTCGGTGCGCCTTGAAAAGCTTCCGGGAAAGAAAAGGTAGCTTGAAGGAAGAGGATTTTGGTGTGTTATCAGCCAGGTCAGTGGTCGGTGAGCGAAGTGAAACCTGAAATTGATCCGCTAGGGTCAGAACTGAAGGTGGCACCTTAAGAAGTGTGCGCGAGGGTCTTGCAGACCTTTGAATGCGCTTTTTGGCTCTCAGATATAATGACAGTTGCAGATACACTCATCGGACGAGCCTCTATTGCATCCGCTCGTGACAATCATCCAGACGCAATTGCTAAGAGGTCCTAGGTCGACAGGCACTGATGGATATGGTATGGCAAATCAAACGTCTCGAATCAGTCTGTTAAAGAATGTTACCCATAGGGATAAGGAATGTAGGAAGACTTCAGCGAACGGAAGTACGTGTGAATAGGTAGCTGTAAGACGAGAGTCAAACTTCACTCAGATTGCACGCTTCAGGTAGGTCCGTGGCAGACTAGTGGGTATAGGTAAAGTCCACTTAAGACTAGAGAAGAAATGTGTGTGAGAAAATGAGTGATAGTATCCTCTGACGAGGGCGTCCACAGCTGTGAATTAAGGAGCGAAATTGGTGATTTGAAAAGCAGAGGCTGATATTTAGATATACAGCTCGCAGCGTAGGTACATAATTGTAACTTCTTTGAAGCCTCGACAAATACCGACATATGATTTGTCATGGGAAGGTCCCCTAGCTTGATACCGTGAATTGTGAAAACGGCGGAGTGTGCCTTCCTGTAGAGGACATGGTTTTTGAGAAGATATCTTAAGGGAAAACAAAAACACCGTGACTGTGGTTTGGATTTCAGCCGCGCGTTTGCCTATCGATACGAAGCGGCAATCACCGTGGAGCTACGTAGCAGCACAAAGGAACATCCAAACATAGGGTATTAAGACCGCAACAAGATAATTGGGGTAGCTTGCGCCGAGGCATCTTAGAGCATTGAATGTTCTCGGTATATTCTTTGGGACACTTGGTTCAACATGGCAACTCAAACGCCTGCCGTTGTCATGGACAAGTACGCGTATCCCTTCAGAGCTGCCTTGTCAGCCCGTGCTTTACCCTGATGTCGTGAGGCTGAACTAACATTCTTTCTTATACTTATAGCGGTACAGGGTTCTCCAAATTAGGTCGGTCAGCTCTATAGCAAACCCATAGCAAAGTATCCAATTGATCTCGATCACAGGTTTTGCCGGCAATGATTCGCCGTCCTTCGTCTTTCCCACTGCAATTGCTACAAAAGGGTCAGCTAGTGGAGGCACTGGTACTGGCTCTGGTCGACCAGCAGTAGCAAACAAGCCTTCATTCCTTACTGGTGGTGCTGGTCCGGGCGGGCAACTTTCAGCAAAGAGGGGCACCGAGGACCTGGACTTCTTCATTGGGGATGAGGCTTTAACAGCTGCGAGTGGACCTGGTGAGATCCGGGGAGTGGACTGCATAGTGGTGGATTAGGCTGATGGCTATCAAAAGGCTATGGCATACACTATCCCGTCAGACATGGACAGGTCGAGAACTGGGTAAAGACACTGTCTTGCTATATGCTACTGGTTGTCTCTACTGACGTGCTTAGGATCATATGGAAAGGTTCTGGTCAAACTCGATATTCAAATACCTGCGCGTAGAACCCGAGGATCATTACTTCCTCCTCACCGAACCGGTGATGCTCCCCACCTTTGCCCGGGCTCCGTGGCTACACCGATACTAACATAATCCTTAGCCTCTCAATCCGCCAGAAAACCGAGAAAACACCGCTGAGATTATGTTTGAATCCTTCAACTGTGCTGGTTTATACATTGCCGTCCAAGCCGTTCTTGCCCTCGCTGCGTCATGGACCTCATCAAAGGTGTCCGACCGGTCTCTTACAGGCACAGTAATCGACTCGGGAGATGGCGTAACGCACGTCATCCCCGTCGCAGAAGGCTACGTTATAGGCTCCTCGATCAAGAGCATTCCCATTGCCGGACGAGATATCACTTACTTCGTTCAGAGCCTACTCCGAGATCGAGGTGAAGCAGACAGCAGCCTGAAGACTGCAGAAAGAGTCAAGGAGGAGTACTGCTATGTGTGTCCGGACATCGTCAAAGAATTCTCAAGATTCGATCAGGAGCCCGATCGGTTCTTGAAGCACACTGTCACCCAGCCTAACGGCAGGAGTGTAAGCATTGACGTCGGCTACGAGAGGTTCCTGGCCCCCGAGATCTTCTTCAATCCGGAAATATACTCCTCAGATTTTCTGACGCCACTACCGACCGTGGTAGATGGTGTCATCCAGTCTTCGCCGATCGACGTACGGCGAGGCCTTTACAAGAACATCGTGCTGTCAGGTGGTTCAACGCTATACAAGGATTTCGGACGACGGTTACAACGCGATATCCGACACATGGTTGACGCAAGGATCAAAGCGTCAGAAGCCAGAAGTGGCGGTGCGAAGAGCGGAGGGCTGGAAGTGCAGGTGGTGACACATAAGAGACAGAGACACGGACCTTGGTTTGGAGGAAGTCTACTGGGACAGACACCAGAGTTTAGAAGTTATTGTCACACCAAAGCCGAGTTTGAAGAGTATGGACCGTCGATTGTACGGAGGTTTGCGTTGCTGGGAGGACCGGGCAGTACATGATAGCCTCAACCCAGATCACGGCGTAGGGACGCATAGAATAGCAACTCATGGAGCTATACAAATTCCGCCGCGGCGGTTTCGCACAATGTCTGTTCAATGCAAGGATCCTCTTGCGGTCTTCCACTCCGCCCAACCCACATTGAAACATAGGCACTGCGTACTAGTCTATAAATTTGTTGGCGCGTACCGCGGGGTTTGCGCAACGCGCTCCACCCCACCTACAGTACTAGGTCAAAAGTCTTCGCGAATGGCCTGTTTACCACCAAAACTCATTACTATCAGTGCTATAGAACTCAGAACTCTAGGCAGTCAAAAATTCTGAAAATTCAGAATGTTTTAAAATTTTACTTTAACAAGATTTTTATCAATTCAGAATTTATAGATTAATTGTGGTGTTCTGTTGTACACAGTGTGTACTTGATGAACAAGAAAAACATTGAAATTTGTATGTAAAATCAATGTTTTTAAGATATACTCAGCAATTCAGCTATACTACTCAACATTCTACTTATTATTCATACATAAAATTTATATGCACTCACAGATTTTATAAAAGTCTCTTAAATTCTAAAATCTCAGAATTTTTAACTGTCTAGAGTTCTAAGTTCTATAGCACTGATAGTAATGAGTTTTGATGGTAAACAGGTCATTTGTGAAGACTTTTGATGTGATATTGTACATATCAAGAACTCTATCATACAGCTATTCTTAGAATGTTGACTTCAAGAGGCACATAGCAAGAATTTGTAAAAAATAAACAGTAAAATTTGTCTAAATTTTCTCTTTTCTAATCATCATTTACAAAATCAATCTCACTGTCTTTCTCAACATCATCATCATCACTGTCACTATGAGATGTTCTTATAGTCTTAATCATAACATCAGAGACAATATATAAATGAATTTAAAGTGTAAAATGTCATTTAAGATCATAGTGAAGATTACAGAATATAGTTAAAAGTACATTAAGAGAATGTAAAGAAATCTATAAAATTGAGAATTAGTTACTGTATTTAAATTATTTAAATTAAGAACATTAAGACTACTCATAGTTACTATAATAGAGATAAATCTTAATTTAGAGAGAGAAATCTAATTTATTAACAATTAATATAGAAAGTACTTAATTTTCTTAAGAATCAACTTACAGCATATCTGAATAAGATGTAGAGATATATTTAATATAAATATGAAGTTTAAATCAGCATTAATACTGTCAGTCTCATCATTAAATAGATTGACTGATCAAGAAAGCAGATAAGCATTTTTTTATTATTGTTACTGTTATTAAGAGAATGATTTTTAATGTTAAAAATGAGTCATTAAATATTCTTAAAAGATCTATAATAACTGAATGATGCAGCTAAGTAGCTGACATGTTAATTAGCTAATCTTTATTAATAAAAGTATTGTTAATCTCTGTACTGCAGACAGAAAGTTTGACTGAGCTGTTGTAAGAAAGTGAGCAGTCATAAAGAAGTTCTTTTAAAAAGAAAAGCATTACAGCATTCTTTCAGCATATATAATTGATGACTATATTGCTTAAGAGATCTATAAGAAAGAGATAAACAAGAAAATGTTCAATATTTTCATTTAAGAGAAGATCTTATCTTTGTATAAGCAATTTTTAGAGTTACACAGTGTTCTATGCATAAATAATTGTGAAATACATTGTTCAAAGATAAATCTTCATATTAATATAAATATTCTTGCTATTACTATTGCTAATCTCAGTGACAGAAGCTTACAGTTATATATTATGAGATTAACATTATTTTTGCATTTCTTTTTCTCTATTTGTCAGACTACAACTCTATTAAGAAGTCATTTAGTAAGTTAAAGATATGAATATAGAGACATAAGACATTGATGAAGAAATTTAAGAATGAGTTTTCAGCATTTATTTATATGATTGTACAGAAGTATAAGACAGAAGATAATTCAGAGAGATATTTTTGAAATAGCTTTATTAATTGTATATAAATATATTATTATAATGAATTAACTATTATTTCTCATTGTCTTTAACACTTACAATGCTTTCTGCTTCTTTTTAAAATCATAAATCTCTATAAAATAAATTTTTATAATTGTCACATATTTTCTTTTCTTCTAATATGAATGTAAGACTTTCTTTAATCATCATTTAAAATTAATTGAAATGCTCAATTCTCTTTATGTTTACTCAGTGATTAACTGTATACTCTATGAATTGTACATCTCTTTCAAAAGAATATCACAATAATTCATTAATTATGTCTTTAAAATAAAGTGTTTTCACTTAAATTAAGCAAAGAAGTTCTGCAGTTATGTTTTAGAATCAATGCTCAAGTTAAGTAAACTGTTAATAAGTGATACTGTAGACAGTGCTGACAAAGATATGATAAAATGTGTCTTTTATGAAGATTGTAAAGTCTGTGATGAAGATGATGAAGACAGTGAAGATAATAAAAATAATGAAAAAGACAGTGAAGATATGAACTGCAAAGAAAGCAGTTAAGAAGAAGATAAAGAAGAAAGATATTGAGCTGAGATGTATAAAATGTAATGTGAAGACTGTAAAGATTGTGAAGACTGTAAAGAAAAAGAAGAATACTGTAATGTTGCAATTAATAAAGTTAATAATTTTAGTATAATCTTAACATTATTGAAAGAAACTGCAGAGATAAAGATTTCTGATGTTGATGCTGATGCTGATGAGAAAGTGTAAATTTGAATGAGATGAGATGATGAAGATGTTGTAAATATTGATGATATGAGAAAAAAAGAAAATAATGTAATTAATAATAAAATTCTCTTCTTTAACTAATCAGCTGACATGATCTTTATGCTGATAAGTGATGTATAAATTGTTGCTTCATTCTTATTAACAATCTTTGCTTACATTTAAATAGCTGCAGAGTCAAGAATCTTATGAATGTTGTTGTAAGAAAGACAGTAATGATTATAGTTAAGATATATCTTGTTATCACATTAATAATGAATAACAATAACATTTAATGTATAATCAATGTTCTTTAAAGTCTTTACACATTGATCTGCATTCTTCTTATATATTATAGTAGCTGTTCTCTGATATTTATTAGTAAAGACATTAAAAATCAATGAAGAAAGAAGATAAATTTATATTTAATATTTAAATTTATTTTTCTTTTTCATAACTTCTTTCTTTACTGACTTCTCACTTACTGTAATGATATTCTCTGCTGTCTTTCTACTTCAGTCAGTTCTTATAATAACTGTTATTTCTTTTTTCTTATTATTGTCTTACAGTTTAACAAGATTCTTCATTTTCTATTAATTATTTATGTCTTTAAAAATCACAATGATCACAGCATTCTTCTTTACAGCTAAATAGTTAATTTTAATTCTTATTTAATGTCTATAATAAAAGTATTTTCTCTCATCACAGTATTTCTTGATTACTGCTGACTGCTTAAGATCTTAAATTCTTTATATAAAGCTTTTTTCTTTTTTATTCAATTTAAAGACATTTAAATTCTTATTCATCAATTTTTTGTTCAGATATATTGTGTAAGACACAGTATATTATATGAATGATATTGAATCTTTATTGACAGCAACATTAAGATTGAGAATCTCAATAAGATTATCATCAAGATTCAGTAAACAGACTGATGTAAATACTGACATAAATATTAATTTTTATGTTACAGAAGACTTCTTCTTTACAGAAGAAGTCTTTGCAAGAGCTTTTTGTTTCATCATAGTGATGATGATGACAGTGATGTTGAGGAAGGCAGTGAGATCAATTTTGTGAATGATGATTAGAAAGAAGAAAATTTAGACAGATTTTACTGTTTATTTTCTACAAATTCTTGCTATGCGCCCCTTTGTTACCGTCAGGTAATGTCAAGAGGTAAAAGCTGTCTTGCTAAGTGGGCGAGAAGCCTCAGCTATATAGTCGTCTGACTATTACATCATAAGGGCAGGCAGGCAGGAGCAATTTCCCATAATGGCGAATAAAGCAAGAACAAACGCCTAAACGGAAAGAAATGGTGAAACGAGGAAAGGCCATAATGGCGAATTAGTGTAGTGAGGGGAAGGAAGGCGCCAGCGCCATAACACCCTTGAAGTCAACATTCTAAGAATAGCTGTAAGCTCTCCACCCCACCACAACAACACATTACACATTTCCCTTCTACCTCATCACCCAAAAGGCTCGCGTCCGATCAATCTCTCGAGACACCACCAGCCAACCACTTCCTTTCCCGGCATGACCTCCACCCCGCCCGTCCCACCCCCAACCTCGCATTCTCCGACCCTGTCCCCCCTCGAGCAAGAGATTCTCGACGAATACGCGCACCTCCTCTCAAATATGAACAAAGTCCGCTGCCCTCCTCCCCCTTCCTCTCGCTCTACTTCCTCCTTCCCATTGCCTTCAACATCCGTTTCACTAAAGTGAAGGACAGTTATCGACGCAACTGAACGACATGGCCAACACGCCGACGGCGGAAATGTTAGATGGATTGCGGATGTTGGAGCGCAAGACGAGCCTGGTGTTCACGGCGCTGAAGGCGAGCGTTTATAGTATCGTGTTGCAGCAGGAGGTTTATGGGGATACGGGCGTTGGGGGTGGTGGGGGGAGGGGGGAAGGGGAGAGGTGAGGGTGGATCCTGCGGGTGGGGGCAGTATGGGGCCAAGGGGAAAACCAGAGGCGGGGGTACTGTGGAGAGGGCAACAGGTGATAGCTGCGGGTTACGGGCGTGTGGGCGTTGATATCGGAATTGGGAGCTTATCGGTATACCCCTGAGAGCCTACACACGGACGGGTACTGCGCCATCTGTGTTCTTGAACATGAAAAGGGTTGCATTGTTTGATCTATGCAGTGCACAACGCCTATTCTATGCTATATATACAGACCGTTCTACAGGACTTATACATTCCCGCCATAGTACACTTTACGTACATCGACCAGCTTCTTCCCCCTCGCTCTCGCGATATCTTCCGGATGGCGTTGGCTTCGGAGCGCCTGGAAAGTGGCTTTGACGACATTCATCGGGTTCCTCGATCGAGTGACGCGCGCGGAGAGATCGGTGATACCGGCACAACGGCACATTTCGAAGATGTATGCTTGTGTCCGGACGCCGAATCCTAGGCAATGTGTCAGTGTATAGTGATTACTTGGGTCATGGAGTCAGAATATACCAGGCGGCCGTGCTGATAGCTTGAGTTCCACCGCTCCCACTTTACCTTCCACCTCTCCGTAGATTGTCCGCTTCTCGTATCTCGTGATCGGCTGCATGTTTCTGATCGCCGCCATATGAGCCTGCCGACTGGCATCCTCCGGTTCAGCGGACTTTCCCTCCCCGATACCCAGCAGTCCATTCCCATTACCCGCAACGGTCAAGAAGTATTGGCTCGAAATCTTCCCCATGCGTGTCTGGTTGACGACCCTATGGCACACCAGGTTCTTGACCCTGAACTTCTTAATTTGTTTTTCATCGAACCCGGTTTGCTTCATCAACCGCTGGATATGGGGGTCAGTTACGCCTTCACCGTCTTCGTCTACAGCTTTGCGCCCAAGCGAAGGGTCGGTGAGTTTGGGTATTTCGGGTGCCAGGGCGCTCCGGGGTTCTAGTTCTGCCTCCTCCTTGCCCACCGTCAACCGGTTCTCGTCTAGGAACTTCATCCATTCCACTCGATCCGGTTCATCCGGGATATTTTCGAACCAAGTGGCAAGATCGTCAGTGATTTCGTCCTCGGTCTTCATGCGCAAGTTCGGATCGTAATTGCTTTCTGGCGCCCGGACGGGTTTGTCGATGACGGGGACGATTTGAGAGAGATCGTCGAGGTATTGGAGAGCGAATGGATCGACTCGAACGGTTCCTTGCGTCGCGAGATCTTCTGCGTCCACGGCTTCTTCTCCAGCCTCAATGGCCGCAAGTTGCGCCGGAGTGTACTTCTTCTTGAGAGCCTCCTTCTCTTCGGCTGTGTAGGGCTTGTACACTTCGGCTGGTGTCCGTTTTCTAGACCGCCGATCTGGGATCTCGACATTGTCTCCATTGTCGTTTCGGCTGTTGCGATGTGGGGGAGATATGTGGAAATGGCGTCGTGTTGACGGTCTTGAAGTATGCAGAGTTCGAGAGAATAGACATCGTACCGGCCGAGAGACACTCATGATAGAATCTTGGACTGTACCACCTCCACCGCCGTCGCTGGGTACGATAGCATACACTCCGTTGTAGGTTGGTTGAGTTTACTGCCCTTACCGGTGCTATGACTTAGTCGCGGACTTTTTGAGCCTCAACTGCATGTCGGAAAGTTCCGAACAGCAAGTTCATCCCAGCACCATTCAAAACTTTATATATAGAGAGGGTAAGTTATGATGTGTTTGGAGATAAATAACTCATGGAATTTGTTTTTACAAAATTTATCAAAAGACACATAGGAGATCAAAACAACCATTTTTGAAACAACGATTTTTGAAACAACGTTCCAAGCAAGCTGATAATTATTCTATTCCACCCAATCAGAGAGTCAATGGCCACTCTCCATGGCTTTACACCCCTATATGGTACAAGCCGCAGGGATCTCAGCCGCAACGCCGCACAGTATTATTCGCATATACATATATCCTACCCCTTTTTGGAACCGTCAACTTATCTCAAGCTCTCGTTCTCAGTGAAGTACCTTAATGTCCAACTGCTCAGCGATCGATTGCGAGCAAATATGGTACAATCCTCCACCTCTAAGCGCTAATCCTGATGTTTCAGGGATAGGTGTAAGTGTTGAGCAGCACAGCCATCTTGCATCGCGAAAAGCTAAGGTAAGAAACCTTAGGTTATCGCTGCATTCATTGGTTACTGCGTATCTGACGTTAGCCCTAATGATTGTCCACTACGTACTTGTATTCGATCCGGAGATGGACAACTTTGAGCGGGGTCAAAGAAATAAACACCCAAATCCTGTCGATGTCATGGTGCTTAAGGCTATCGCTTGGAAGATAAAACGTCCCTTTGCAGTCTGGGAAGTTGCGCTGGAAAAGGTATACAGCTCTTTGTGACTGTTTTGTCGTTTTCGGCTCATCTAACATGGAGATTACATAGTTAATCTTGATGTTGAGCGATCAGCAGATGATTACGGGTGTAGCTCTACTTGCAAGTGGCTATCGACAGTTCGCGTGTCAAATGAGTTCATACCACTGGCAAATGACTGTCTACCTTGTCTGGTTCTCATCGTTCACGCATCTGGCAACATTGACAGTCCTACGGAGATATTTCAAAGAGAATCCTTCAATGCGATGGTGGAGGGTGGGTATTATGGGCGTCATTGTCATTGCAAACGTTGCTGCACTTGTCCCCACTGGCCACGATATGTGGCTCTTCGATGAATCATACACTGCGATGCCAGCCCTGTGTATGCTTACGCATTTGCGTGGTGCCCATTCCAGCACACCATTTTCGGTGATGATCATCTCAACTTTGATTTTGGTCACAAGCTATACTACACGGGTAATAAAGCTTTTCCAGACAAGTTCTGATAGAGCCAGACTCTATCTGCGAGAGATGCCTAGCAAGAGAGCAAGAAAGTATCTTGATCAATTACACTACGCGAAAAGAAATGTTGAGAAACGGAAATGGGCCACCTCCATACCTTATTGGTTTCTTTTGATGGTTTCCGTTTCGATACGGGCGCTTTTGGATGTCCTTGCATCAATGTTCTGGGAGGTAGGCTGGGCCCTTCTTTTCGAAATCCTTTCATATATAAGGTAATTAACAGTGCCTAGATTTTGTGGCTGCTCTCTGCCTTAATCTGGGGAAGCCTGCGTATCGTTGACATGAGAGATTCGACTATACAATCCAATAACGTTGCAGACGAAAATGCTTGGACATTTGGGCAATGCTTGGCTACAGCTATGATTTCTCTTCTTCTATTTACAACGATTGAAGTATATCAAGGTAGGTTGCGGGACTCTCTTCCAACGTCTTGACTCCGAATCTCACAAGCCAATAGAAGCGCAAATAAAGGCGCGCAAGCCCCACAGCAGCATGGAACCAAGCAGCAATGCTACTAATAACGAAACGAATACTGGAAACGAGGGGACATTGGATCAGACCGCATCTGAAGATCATTCAGCGTCCGCTATTCCGCTTAGAACAGCAGACATCGGAGAACAGACATCCCGATCGATAATTCCAATCGTACCTCTACAGTCCAGTGCTAGATCGCCGACAAGTCTAAGCTTAGAAGAAAGAGATGCACCTGTTTCAGCCGCTCCACACCATATGGGGTCTTATGCTCACCCCTGGATGAGCGCAGTTGTGGCTTTCATTTCCGCTCAACTTTTGTCACTTTCGGGCTTAATCCTCAGTGGGCGTCTCCAAACAGATCCTCTTTCGCTTCTGATAAGCCTTTCCACATGGCTCGTTTTTTATGCTCCGTTTGTGACGATTATTCTCGTAGGCTATCATCTCCTAGTTCCTTCAAGCTTCAAGAGAAGCTTCGGCGCGATTGCCTTGATAATCTATCATCTTCCACGTTCTTGGAAGTTGAACAGAGATTTGATGGTAAAAGCAAACGAGACGGCAAGGGAATCTGTGATGAATTTCTTCGTTTTTATTGCACTACTATTTTTTAGCCTAAATACCATGCTTGGGTTTCCAATTCCATTGTTTTGGGAGTACTGGTTTCACGGCCCCTTTGATCCAAATCTATTTCTCATCTATCCATATGGAATATTTGTCGGTATCGGTCTCATGGTATTTGGCGATTGTACGAAAGGTTCATCGGCTTGAAAGAGCTAGGCTACAACAAATTTGAGTCATAGATATGCAGCAAAAGCAGTTGTCAACATCCATGGATGAAAAAGGAATTCTTCTCAGTTACATGACAATCTAGTTTTATACAAAGGACGAGAGTTATTGCAAAGGCTTCTCCACGTTCTCAATCCCAATCGAAAGGGAAAAGAGAGCCCGAAACGAGTCTCTTGATGGTCCCAAGTCTAGAAGATCTCTTCAACTTTTACAACCAAGAATTCTCATTGAAGGCATTTCTGCGGCTTGCTGACCAGCCAATCTCTCAGGGTTGAATACATCCATACCAAATCTTCTGTACCTCTCGATATCAAACCAGAGGATCTCCTGATGGGTACTGGCAAGCTCGGAAGGGTGGTACTCATTGTCGACTCTGACCTTGCAGAGAAACACAGGGATCCATTAAATTTACCCCAAAAAAATGTGACTACCCAATAGAATCAAGTAGACAGTCCATCAAGATAATATAAGTTAGCATTATATAGCGAAAGCAATGTGAAGTGTTCATGAAATTGTGGTGGTTGATGGGTGAGGGATACAGGTTTCTCATTTTCATTTTGAATTTTTCCATACAGCTATTCTTAGAATGTTGGCTCCAAGGGGTGCATAGTGAGAATTTGTAGAAAATAAACAGTAAAATCTGTCTAAATTTTCTTCTTTCTAATCATCATTCACAAAATCAATCTCACTGTCTTTCTCAACATCATCATCATCACTGTTACTATGAGATATCCTCATAGTCTCAATTACAACATTAAAGACAATATATAAATGAATTTAAAGTGTGAAATGTCACTCAAGATCATAGTGAAGATTACAGAATATAGTTGAAAGTATATTAAGAAAATGTAAAGAAATCTATGAAATTAAGAATTAGTCATTATATTTAAATTGTTTAAATTAAGAGCATTAAGACTATTCACAATTATTATGACAGAGATAGATCTTAATTTAGAGAGAGAAATTTGATTTATTAATAATTAATATAAAAAGTACTCAATTTTCTTAAAAATCAATTCACAGCATATCTGAACAAGATGCAGAGATATATTTAATATAAATATGAAATTTAGATCAGCATTAATATTGTTAATCTCATTATTAAACAGATTAACTAATCAAGAAAATAGATAAATATTCTTTTATTATTATTACTGTCACTAAAAAAATGATTTTTAATGTTAAAAATGAGTCATTAAACACTCTTAAAAGATCTATAACAACTAAATGATACAGTTAAATAGTTAACATATTAATTAGCTAATCTTTATTAACAAAAGCATCATCAATCTTCATATTGCAGACAGAAAGTTTAACTAAACTGTTGTGAGAAAGTAAGCAGTCATAAAGAAGTTCTTTTAAAAAGAAAAGCATTACAGCATTCTTTCAGCATATATAATTGACAGCTATATTGCTTGAGAGATTTATGAGAAAAAGATGAATAAGAAAATGTTTAATATTTTTATTTAGAAGAAGATCTTATCTTTATATAGATAATTTTCAGAGTTACATAGTGTTTTATATATAAATAATTGTAAAATACATCATTCAGAGATAAGTCTTCATACTAATATAAGTATTCTTGTTATTGCTATTGTTAATCTTAATGACAGAAGCTTACAATTATATATTATAAAATCAATATTGTTCTTATATTTCTCTCTTTCTATTCATCAGACTACAATTCTATCAAGAAGTTATTTAGTGAGCTAAAGATATGAATGCAGAGACATAAGACATTGATGAAGAAGTTTAAGAATGAGTTTTCAGCATTTATTTATATGACTATACAGAAATATAAGACAGAAAATAATTCAGAGAGATATTTTTGAAATAGCTTTATTAATTATACATAGATATATTATTATAATGAATTAATTATCATTTCTCATTGTCTTTAATACTTACAATGCTTTCTGCTTCTTCTTAAAATTATAAATCTCTATAAAATAAATCTTTATAGTTGTTACATATCTTCTTTTTTTCTGATATAAATGTAAAACTTTTTTTAATTATCATTTAAGATTAACTGAAATACTCAGCTCTCTTTATATCTGTTTAATGATCAGCTATATACTCTGTAAATTGTATATCTTTTTCAAAAGAATATTACAATAATTCATCAATTATATCTTCAAAGTAAAGTGTTTTCATTTAAATTAAGCAAAGAAGTTCTGCAGTTATATTTCAGAATCAGTGTTTAAATTAAGTGAACTGCTAATAAGTGATATTGCAGACAGTGCTGATAAAGATGTAATAAAATATATCTTTTATAAAGACTGTGAAGTCTGTAGTGAAGATGATGAAGACAATGAAGATAATAAAGATGATGAAGAAGACTGTGAAGACACAGACTGTGAAGAAAGCAGTTAAGAAGAAGATGAAGAAAAAGAGTATTAAGTTAAGATATATAAAATGTAATGTAAAGACTGTAAAGACTGTAAAGACTGTAAAGAAGAAGAAGAATGTTGTAATGCTGTAATTAATGAAGTTAATAGTTTTAATATAGTCTTAACATCACTGAAAGAAACTGCAGAAGTAGGAATTTCTGATGTTGATGTTGATGTTGATGAGAAAGTGTAAATTTGAATAAAGTAAGATGATGAAGATGTTGTGAATATTGACAATATGAGAAAGAGAAAAGACAGTGTAATTAATAATGAGATTTTCTTTTTTAACTAATTAGCTAACATAATCTTTATGCTGATGAGTGATGTATAAATCATTACTTTACTTTTATTAACAGTCTTTGCTCACATTTAAATAGCTGCAGAATTGAGAATCTTATGAATGCTGTTGCAGAGAAGACAGTAGTGATTATAATTGAGATATATTTTGTTATTACATTAATAATGAATAACAATAACATTTAATATATAATCAATGTTTTTCAAAGTCTTTATACATTGATCTGCATTCTTCTTATATATTACAGTAGCTGTTCTCTGATATTTATTAGCAAAGACATTAGAAATCAATGAAGAAAGAAGATAAATTTATATTTAATATTTAAATTTATTTTTCTTTTTTACAACTTCTTTCTTTATTAACTTCTCACTTACTGTAATGATATTCTCTGCTGTCTTTCTATTTTAATCAGTTCTTATAATGACTATTATTTCTTTTCTTTTATTACTGTTTCACAATTTAACAAAATTCTTCACTTTCTGTCAGTCATTTATGTCTTTAAGAATTACAATGATTACAGCATTCTTCTTTATAGCTAAATAATTAATTTTAATTCTTATTTAATGTCTATAATAAAAGTATTCTTTCTCATTACAGTATTTCTTGACTGCTGCTGACTGCTTAAGATCTTAAATTCTTTACATAAAGCTTTTTTCTTTTTCATTCAATTTAAAGACATTCAAATTCTCATTCATTAATTTTCTGTTCAGATATACTGTGTAAAACATAGTATATTATATGAATGACATTGAATTTTTATTGACAGCAACATTGAGATTGAGAATTTTAATAAGATTATCATTAAGATTCAGTGAACAGACTGATGTAAATACTGATATAAGCACTGATTTTTGTGTTACAGAAGACTTCTTCTTTACAGAAGAAGTCTTTGTAAGAATCTTTCATTTTATCATAGTGATGATGATGACAGTGATGTTGAAGAAGGCAGTGAGATCAATTTTGTGAATGATGATTAGAAAAAAAGAAATTTAGACAGATTTTACTGTTTATTTTCTACAAATTCTTGCTATGCACCCCTTGGAGCCAACATTCTAAGAATAGCTGTATGGTAGATTTGGTCTTCCGTAGCTATGTGGGTGGATCAGTCTATGGAGCCACTACCACTACTACTACTGTACCTTACCCAGCACCAGTATCTGCCAGTCTTTGATGGCGCGGTCTTTCAATGCTGGCTAGGAGCTTCAATCCCATATCAAAGTCTACCCTATCTCTACTGAGTTGCTTTACTTCTATCCGCCATGCTAGTAGCATGAGGAGGGACATGTCCTTTGTTCATGACGGTCGACCAGCCAAGAGGCACAAGGTCGAGCGCAAACCTACACAGGAGGGTTCCAATGAGGATGTGCTCCTTGCAGATGTAAGGGAATTACTTATAGCACGACAATCAAGTCATGCCACTGCTAAGAACGACGATGCTCTATTAGAGGCTCGTTCTGCGACGAAGCCCAGTCCTCCCCCCCAACGCTTCACTGAGGTTCAGGTGAAGATATCAGCGCTGTCCTCTACCGGGGATGGCCTCGGAACATCATCTGCCTCAGAGCATGTCTACGTCGTACCGTTTACAGTGCCTGGCGACACTGTAACCGCGAAAGTGGTTACACATTTCCCTAAACACTCATATACCCTAGCGGACTTTGTTCGAGTCGTCGAGCCCTCACCACAGCGTGACGACAGCCGCATCAAATGTCCATACTTTGCAACTTGCTCTGGCTGTCAGTTTCAGATGCTCTCATATGAAGATCAACTCGCTCATAAGAAGACAATCATCGAGAAAGCGTACCGGAACTTTTCCGGTCTGACGCCGGACATTCTGCCCCGAGTTGGAGACACCATCGGCTCACCATTACAGTATGGCTATCGTACCAAGCTCACGCCGCACTTTGATGGTCCGCCTGGGAGCAGAAGCCGTAAGGATAGGCGAGATGGAGTGCAGAGGAAAGGTTTCGTGGAGGTGCCGCCTATAGGGTTCATGGTGAAGGGAATGAGACGGACGCTTGATATTGAAGATTGTCCCATTGGAACCGATGCTGTAAGGATGGGTATGAGAAGAGAACGCCAACGAGTGGCGGAGGAGTTAGAAAAGTATAAGAGAGGCGCAACATTGTTGTTGAGAGAGAATACGAGAAGGATACCGAAAGACTCGAGCAACGAACCTTTAGTTCCTCCTGATCCGAATGAAGGGACGAATTCCCAGCGAGACGAGTCTAGTACATCCACCAAACACCTTGCCAGGACACCAGAAGTGAGCGACCAGCCCGGAGTGATCTCCAAAGACCACGGCCTATACACCGAAGAAAAAACCTGCATCACCGACCCCAACGCCACCACAACCGAATACATCGACACCTACCAATTCTCCAACCCGGCCGGCGCCTTCTTCCAAAACAACAACTCCATCCTCCCCACCTTCACCGCCTACATCCGCGCGCACATCCTCCCGCCCCCCTCCAACCCCACAACCGCAAACGCAGCCGCAAACCCCACCGCCGACGCCACCACCCCCACCACCCCCGACGCCAAACCAATCAAATACCTCATCGACGCCTACTCCGGCTCCGGCCTCTTCACCATCACCCTCTCCTCCCTCTTCACCGCCTCCACCGGCGTCGACATCGCCGAAACTTCCATCGCCTCCGCGCGCCACAACGCCCGCGCCAACGGCATCCCGAACGCGACCTTCCTCGCCGCCGACGCCGCGGCCCTCTTCGCCGAGATCACGTACCCGCCCGACGAGACGGTCGTCGTCGTCGATCCGCCGCGCAAGGGCTGCGATGACGGGTTTCTGCGGCAGTTGTTGGCGTTTGGGCCGAGGAGGGTCGTGTATGTGAGTTGTAATGTGCACACGCAGGCTAGGGATGTGGGGGTCTTGGTTGCTGGAAGTGGGAGTGGGGGTAAAGGCGGGAGTGGGGAGGTGCGGTATGCGGTTGAGAGTTTGAGGGGGTTCGATTTTTTCCCGCAGACGGGACATGTTGAGGGGGTGGCGGTTTTGGATCGGAGAGGGTAGTGGAGGCGTGGGTGGGGCGCGCAGGATCGGATCCGGAGAGGGTCGGTGACAGACATGCGTAGCGTATGGGCACGAATCACGCGCAATATCTTCATTGCATATCATCTCAGCTCATTCTCGTACGTTCTCTCGAAGGCTAGGAATTCGAGTTTGTTGGATACGCCTCACGCGGATATCCCACTGAGCAAGAGCTATACCGTACTGTACTGTACTGTGACTGGTACGCCTTTATCCCCGGAGGAATCTACCCGGCCAGGACAGGACTGCGTGAAGAAAGCAATGCTAGGGAAAAGGCACATGACTCCGAGCAGACGAAACAAAGAACCAAGCTAGCAGAGAAAAGCATGAGTTTAGAGTCGCTAAACACGATAATGTAGTGCTCGAGGAAGGAATGCTATCGATGCACACTTTCGCCCCCTTCACTTCGCCGTCGCTACCCCCCATCCCCATCCCTACCGCCATGCTGGTGCTCTTGCTGTTGATGCTCCTCCCCATCATGATGCAGCGTAACACTATTGAACTCCTCAAACGGATCCGCAATCTCCGCCCCTGGAGTCGCCAAGCCGGAGTCCAAGGGAACGCCCTTGACGTTAGTCGTACGGGAACTGATATCCACGCTCGCGCTCTCCTTGACGTTGCGGAAATTGATGGTGTCCGTGGCGCGGCCCTGATGCGGGATCATGGGCGGCTTCATGTGCCGGAGGAGAGCCCACTGGGTGGCGCGGAAGAAAGGGTGCGTCTTCACGTCGGAGGCGCCGGCGCGTGAGCCGAGACGTCGTGCTTCGTCTTTGAGGAGGAGTTTGCGGATGATGGATTTGCAGAGGCTGTGGGTTTCATTAGCGGGGTTTGTATGAGCGATGAGGGATCTAGGCCGACCTGGATACTTGCGGCGCGCTGGTGGGTTCGGGGAAGGGTACGTCGTCGCGCAGGATGTTTGCGAAAGTGGCGTTACGGTTCTTGCCCTTGAAGGGTGTAGTGCCGAAGAGCATCTCGTATATCAGAATGCCAAGGGTCCACCAATCCACGGCGCTGGTGTGACCACAGCCTTTGATCACTTCTGGGGCGATGTACTCCTCGGTCCCTACGAACGAGTTCGTCCGGAAGTTGGCTATACATGATCGGGTGTCAATAGTAGGCAAAGAGGTAGGTGTAGCGCCGTTTCTGCCAACGATCATCGTAGGAGCTCCGCCGGGGTCGGATTGTTTTGACAAGTCAAAATCTGATAACATGATATGTCCAGATTGATGGAGTAATATATCTGGCAAAGTCAGTTGTCTGTGCTGGATATAGGTCTCAGGTGGTGCCTACTCTCTGGTTTCAAGTCTCTATAGATGAAACCCATGAGATGAAGATACTCTAACGCAGCTGTTACTTCCGCCGCGTAGAATCTTGCGTCATCTTCTGGTATACATTTGCCGGGTCGGGTTTGTAAAGCTACGGTCGTGAGCTCCAGAATTCTATCGTCGACATTGTAGACTTACCTCGAAAGAATTCTCCTCCACTGCAATATTCCATGCATAGGTACAGATGATCCTCGGACTGAAAAGAGTGGTAGAGGGTCACGATGAACGGATGGTTGCTGGTAGCAAGGATCTCTTGCTCAGCCAATGCACGCTTGATCTTGTTACGCTTGATCATCTCCTTCTTGCTCAAAACTGTAGCATATCAGCATCTGAGCATCCTCCCAGGTCCTCATCTAGCTTACCCTTCATCGCATATAGCCTACTGGACTTCTTCTCTCTAACTAAGTACACCTTTCCCACGTCTCCCTTGCCAATCAACTTGATCTTATCGAAACTTCCCGGTTCAACCTCCACATCTCTAACCTTGATCGAATTGGAACTGTAGGTGCGCCTGAACGCTATTGATTGTCGCAATTGACCAGCCGAGGTTACCGGTTTACCTGTTGGAACCGGCAGTAGATCACCTTTCGGCTGCTCCACCAAGCCCAGCGTCGAACTGTTCTCGTGCTGTACCAGCGGCTCTTTACCAAGCTCCGCCGTTGCAGGTCTGTCCGATTTGGCGGCCCCGAAAAGGCCTTGTGCGTTCGGTGCCGATGCTACCCGTCGGAGCTTTCGAGCCAGCTCTTCTTTGCCGGCCGTTGTAGCTTGATCGTTCGCGCCACCGACAGCCTCCACTTTCAAGACGGGAGTATCCGGCGGCGATGGTGGCACACTGTCGTTGTTATGATGCCGTAGTGCCGGGGGCCCTTGATGTGCGAAGTAGGGGTTTGCATGGGCGGTCGGCGACACACCATCGTCCAGCTGGTTGCCCTCACTGGCCACAGTGGCTGACCGGTTGCGGGAGATGCTTGGAAGGAATCTTGACTGTCTGAAGGAAGACTTATTCTCTGCTTTTGGTGTCGTGGTGCCATCATTGTTGCTGATGTTGTTGTTCCCTGAACTGTTGATTCGGAAGAAGTTCTTGAGCTTTTGAGGAAAGTGGTTCGAGCCATTGGGCTGCTTGCCCGATGACATCGAGAAGCCCGAGAGATTGCGCTTCTCGGAGGATATGGCCGGCGAGGGCGACGACGGACTCAACGCCTGGGTCATCAAGCCTTCTGGTCAATGAACGAAGTTGAGCAGGTATAGGGTGCTTGTAATAGACAGTGCGTAGACAGAAAGGCCGTCCTGAAGATGATGGGTTGCAGTTCGTTCGGTGGTAGAAAGGCCAGGTCTATTGTTGGAGAGTGGGATGAGCTCACTCCTCTACGCCATCGTCGTACGAAGTATTGTTTCGGTTGCACAAACACAGACCGTGACGGTGAGAGGTTATGTACGAAGTACAGTTGGACGGGTGGAAGAGCGTGAGATGTTGGAGCATGGATTTTTATTTCCAGGGTCCATCTCTCCCTCTCCTCTCACCAAGTGCAGACTAACGTTATGGTACTGTAACTTAGGTAGGACTGACCAGAAGTGGCCTTGCGCCGCCAGGACCTTAAGGTACGTATTGAAATACCCTCTAACTTAAGTCGGTATAGTGGAAGGCGGGGGAATCTGTCCCAATCTGTACCTTAGGTTATCCACAGTTTTACTACCTTAGTCGTAGACCACCCCTAATCAAGACTCCCATACAAATTTCTATGGGACTCTACAACACATTTCTACACAGTTTTCTTATGTTTCAGACTTAGAAACGATTGTGTTAGTACTAATGTATGTGTAGAAAGTGAAGTAATAATGCTAGAAATCTAAGTCTGAGAACCTCTTATTGCTGCTCTGCGCCTTGTGCCTGCCCTTTACGGCCTCACTGCCTAGGGGCCTTGCCTAGGGGCCTTGCCTAGGGGCCTTGCCTAGGGGCCTTGCCTAGGGGCCTTGCCTAGGGGCCTTGCCTAGGGGCCTTGCCTAGGGGCCTTGCTCCAGAGAGGCCCCGCACAGGGTCCTGACTTAGGGTCCTGACTTAGGGGCCTTGCTTAGGGGCCTTGTTTAGGGGCCTTATAGAGGTCTTATAGGGGTCTAACTCAGGGACCTTGCTGGTGCATCACAGGCATAGAATTCTTGATGAGTCATGTAGAAATGCAAAAACACATACTAAATTCTGGTAATTATTACCTGATTAGGGGTGGTCTACAACTAGTAAAACTGTGGTCTACCTTATGAGTAAAAGGTTGTGGTCTACCTACGTGTAGTAGACACCTTTAACAACCACCTATACCCAATTGATATAATATTCAATGAGATCGAAAGATTGTAACTTGGTATGTAGTAAATACCTATAGTCAGTAAGGTAGGTATCTCTCTCCCATACATAGTCGACCTTATGTCGTATCAGTCTCTAACATTATTCCTACCTGAGTATCTCACCTTAGGTACCGGCTGTGAGAATCTCTCAGAGGTCGGACGGAGATTAAGTTAACCCGCACAAAATAACTTAGTGTGCGGAAAGTACCGTATCCACACCCCTGTCAACACGCGCCACCCGCCCTCCAACAACCCTAAGTTGCCCGTCCTAACTGGGCTTCTCCAGACCCTCGGTCTGAGAATCTCGTTTTGAGAATCATGATGTTCATTTTCTTTTGGACTGGTCTCATCTACGATCTCTCAAGTATTTCTTTGCACTTTCAACACATCTGCTACCACTTCAACCATTTCGACTACTTTTTCGTCCTCTAATCTGCGACCCATGAGCTGTAACGATACGGGAGCTCCGTGATAGAAGTCTGGCTCGTAGTCTGCTTGGATTCGTCCATCGAGGTCAGTCAACGCTTTGAACTTATTTCGCTTTGGATCTAGGGTTCTGTCTGCGAAAGTGACAGGAAATGTACACGCTGGCAGGTCTGTTTGACGTCAACCAGTGCTGCAAATAGTCATGGATTGTCACACTGACCTAGGAAGCTGGCGACTCCAGTGTAGCCAAAGTATGCGTTCTTTTGTGTTGTGCCCAATCTGGCGGCCGCCCACGGCGTGACTGCCATGATGATGCCATCAAGAGGCTGTCTCCCGTTACTCCCGGATGCTTGCCATCGGTCAAGATAAGCTTTCTGCAGTTGGTTCTTCTGGAGGGTCATCATTCTCAATTTCGTCGGGCCGAGAGCACCTTCGCCAGCTTCCGCAGCCGCCTCGTAGCCTTTCATTGCTTCGAAAATGGGCTCGCCGGTAGCTTTCAGGAGAGAGACAATAGCTCTACCACCCAGGTCATGGAACGCCGTTAGAAGGTTTTGTACGATTTCGGCGTGATCAGTTGGCGTCCTGATCAGGTCAGTCCGAAGTATTGCAATTCAAGCCAATGCTAGGGTCAGGAAGTTTGACTCCAGAATGAACCGATGGGGAGCAGTGATACTAACCAGCTGGATACTTCGTGACCCGCTTCCAGCAAGGCATCACTTACGATCTTGATCGCCCTTTCGACAGGCGGATGGCAGGTCACAACACCGTCGTCAGCCCCAACCACTCCAAAACGCAGCTTCCTGCCCTTTGGCTGAATCACGTCATGCCTCCACGGTATGGGCAAACACTTGGCATCCAGGGTCCAAGGCGCCACGTTCGAGGATAACACTGCCTCGCAGTATAGCTTTACGCTGTTCAGTGACCTGGACATTGGCCCGTTCACAGCAAGCACGAATTCCTGACCCGGTATACCGGACTTACCTCCCCAACTCGGGAAGCGGCCGAAGGATGGTTTCAAGCCGTACAGTTGACACCAAGCACTGGGTATGCGGATGCTACCCCCGATGTCCGTTCCCACTCCTAGTGGGGAACCTCGCATGGCAATCAGAGCGCCCTCACCACCAGAGGAGCCTCCCGCAGAGAGGCCGGTGTGAATTGGATTTCGCGTTTCACCCCAAACATTGTTGATCGTCTCCATCATCATCATGGCTAGCGGGACGTTTGTCTTCACGTAAAAGACCGCGCCAAGATCGTGGAGAATGCTGACCAGAATCGAGTCTGGCTGTCCCTCGGTCGAGAGGTTGGCATAGCATGCCATCCCAATGGATGCTGGGTGAGGGGTTGTAATGAAACAGTCCTTCAGTGAGAGTGGAAGGCCATGCAGAGGGCCGACCACAGATCCCGTGCGCTCCAGGTGATCATCCAGAGATTTCGCCCTCGCTATTGCTTCTGGAAAGAGGATCTCGGTAAGACAGTTCGTCTACCATAGGCCGGTCAGTGACCTCTGCGCTACTAATATAATTTCGAATTCTTGGAGACTTGGCTATACCAACTGTTGTGCAGCAGTGGCGGCCTTGCAGAATGCCTCAGTTACTTCTAAAGACGTCCATATCTTCTCCCTTATCTTTAGGAGTATGTCTTCCGCTTCCGACTCAACTATCTCGATTTCTTCAAGAGTGAAATGATTCGATGTTCTTGGTACCGTTGTGACATTCTGGGATAGCTTTGAGACCGGTTCGTATGGCAGTGAGTACGCGCTTGGTATGGCATTGTCACGTCGAGCTCTTGCGATCGACCCTATTTCTTTACAAGACTCCCCTTCCATTGTGTCTATAGGCTGTTGTAGTCATTCAAGCTTCTATCATCTCTTCCTTTTTATATTCGGGATATCGACAGGCGAATTGCGGGGTGTTCTGGCTAGAGGGGTAATCGCGACAATATGGGTCTTTCAACTCCACAACAACAGCCTTAGCCTCGAAAGATATGGGTACCTCTAATACCTGGCTCTGGTGCTCATGACTAAAGAAAAACTTCTATTTTTCCGTGCTTGAAGATCGTCAATAATGGCACTAACTTAGAACGAACACAAAGGTTTGATACAACTTCGGGTATCCGAGGCTCACCCAAAAAGCACACCCCACCTTCCGAGGTTGTTGTTGTTCCTCAACCATCTTCATTACGAAACTTGCATTATGGCGATACATTCCTCAATCGACGTGGCCGGTAATTCCTCGGCGCCACGTAATGAAAGTGACACCTCCAATACGCCGTCGACGTATACTGAGCGTGATGAGTGCTATGCACACGCTATCAATAGCCGTGGTTACCAGATCTTAGAAGAGCCTTTGGGTACGAAGCGAAGAATCAAAGTTATCGTACTTGGCGCTGGGGCTTCGGGGATCGATTTCTTCAAGAACGCCGAAGAGAGGTTGGAGAATGTGGAGATTCAGTGCTACGAGAAGAATGGCGATATCGGTGGCACTGTAAGCAAACAACTGCGGGGGAATTATAGGCGTACAGCTGAGAACTCACTTGCGGCATGAAGTGGTTTTCCAACAACTATCCAGGAGCTGCATGTGACATACCCTCCGTGAACTACCAGTACAGCTGGTGGCCTACGACATGGTCCCAGTACTATAGTAGCTCACGGGAGATCTGGAGCTATCTCAAAGAAGTTGAGCAAGAGAACAACTCCATCAACAAGTATGTCAAATTACGGCATGAAATTATGGCGGCGCGGTGGGACGCGGCAGCTGGACAATGGGTCATCAGGGTAAAAGATATCGAGGGGGAAAAGGAATTTGAAGATAGGGCAGAAGTCTTCATCAATGCCGGAGGGGTCCTTGACAATTGGAAATGGCCGGATATTGAAGGTTTCGGAACCTTTCAGGGGAAACTAATGCATACAGCGAATTATGATAATAGCTTTGACCTCACCAGGAAAAGAGTCGCGGTCATTGGATGTGGTAGTAGCGGAGTCCAATGCATTGCTGCGATTCAGAACCGCGTCTCGAAACTGTATACTTGGGTCCGGAGTCCCATATGGATAACGGCTGGTTTTGCTCAGAAGTTTGCCGGCAAAGACGGAGCCAACTTCAGTTATTCTGAACAGCAGAAACAGTGGCTTCGTGACAACCCGGACAAATACTTGGAATATCGGAAGGTCATCGAGTCAGAACTCAACCAGCGCTTCAAATTCATCATCAAAGGATCCCCTGCTGCGGAGGAGGCTCGCACATTTTCAGAGACCGAAATGAGGCAGAAACTCAAACAAGATCCACGCTTGATTGACAAGGTCATCCCTAAAGATTTCAACGTCGGGTGTCGTCGCCCAACACCTGGGAATGGCTTCCTGGAGGCACTGACCGCCAGCAACACAACTTGCTTCACCGATCCCATCGGCAAGATTATACCGAAGGGATTCGTCGACCATCAGGGCAATGAACATGAGGTTGAAGTGATTATCTGTGCAACCGGCTTTGATACATCATGGCAAGTGTTTTGAAATCCTGCTATGAAACTGGCATAGAGGTTGTGACTGATTTTGCTAAGGGTCCCTCGTTACCCCTTTGTAGTCGACGGCAATGACCTACGGGACACTTGGTCCACCGCCAAAGGCAACAAAGTGATATCGTACCTCTCTTATGCAATTCCCGAATATCCAAATCACTTCTCTTATTGCGGACCTTACGGTCCTCTCGCTCACGGAAGCTTCTTTCCGCTAATAGCCAAGTGGAGTGACTTAATCATCAAGATCATCACCAAGATGCAGATCGAGCGCATCAAAAGCCTAAGGCCGAAGAGAGAAGCAGCAGAGCAATTCACGGAACATGCTGATCTGCATCTACAGAGAACAGCGTGGACCAGTCCATGCAGCAGCTGGTTCAAGAATGGTCGAAAAGATGGACAACCCCCTATCTATCCAGGCAGTAGACTGCATTTCATGCAATTGCTCGAGAACCCGAGGTACGAAGACTATGCGATTGAGTATCTCGACCCGAAAAACATATTTTCCTTCTTAGGCAAGCATACAAGAGACCAACCCCTCGACCCCCTTTTAGGCCTAGCTTACCCTTAGCCTTCGAGAGTCGTAACACCTCTGAGGGAGCATAAGCTACCTTTAAGCGGCCTATGAGAAGCGTTTCGGATGCAACCACGTACAATTTGTTCAGGGCTCCTTCAGCTAGGGTGAGGGACAGAAGAAAATCCGGGTGAGATGGTGCCATCTTTGCGCCCATGTGACTCGCCATATAGCTTACCCTGAGCGACAGTCGCATAAAGCGGTTTGCTCGCATCACCAAGACGAATGTGACTGTACCATCTTCTCGTCGAGATCTTGTCGAGTATATACATAGGACGTACTAAAGACGGGCGGCAACGCGGCACTTGGCCCAGGGTCACCCGAAAGTGGACGAGAACCGGTGAGGCATCTTCCGAGCCGGCAGATCACGCCCCGTTTGGTGGGAGGACACGTGGAGAATTATACGAACAAAGTATGACTCGGATTGGCTGAGGACAATGATGGCGTTTTGCTAGGCACAGTAGTGACAGCTTGACAGAGGAGGCTGCGAGAGCCCTACATGCAGACCCTGCCGAGGCATCTCCCTCTCGAACGAATGTTCACGTAACCTCCGGCCCCGCCATCTCAGCAGAACCAGTACCAGCCACTGCGAGCAAATTGTGTGTCAGCCGCTAGCCTCAGTTCAGAGTTAGCAAACATTCTCAGTTCAAACGGATCCAGCCTTGATCTCAGACGAGCAATCACCATGAACGACGGTCCTGTTGGCCAGCAAGGCGATCTGCATCAGCAGCAGCCACTTCGTTGAAGACGCCAGCACAGATCTTCCAGCCAATGTGACCAGATTCTTCATTGCTCACGAGTGACTTGATTGAAGATACCATAAAAGAGTTCTTCTTTCCTAGCATCTTTCTCTTTCTGCTCCCAGCTTCAATCACAGCATCTTTTCAATCAGAACGAAGACACACTCTGCCACCAGCCCATCCAATCAATCCAAACTTCTCGTTGTAAACGAAGCATCAATGGTCTCCGGATGTCAAGCCTGGGCAAGCTTTGCAAACGCTGGTCCAGATCGATCTGTTCAAGAACGGCGTTGGATTGCTGAGATGGACCATCAATGGCCAAATCTGAAACAAGGCCCGCGAACGCGTGTTCAGCAGTATGTTAGACGCTGGGGGCTAGATTTACGGTTAGTTAATGCGCCATGAAATCCTGAGAATGGCCTTCGGTATTTAGCTACATACCTCTTCGTTGAAAACGATACCAAGATTGGTTTGGAGAATCGGCCGGATGCCCGTCGATTAAAGTAGGCTTCTCATATTGCTAAGCCTCCCTTTGAACAAACTCCTCCATCATCCTCACGGCCCGTCCATATCGGCCCATTTCGAGGAGGACAGACCGGACTTCAACGCGGCTTTGTAGAGATGGGTGAGCCTCAGGAGGACCAAGCCATCGATACTAGTTTTGTTGATGAGAATGTGCAATTCGATATTATGTCCGTGCAAGAGTTCGCCCGCTAGAGCACGGAGATGTCTCCACAGTATGTCGGCGACGCATACATCGTTGTCGACAGTAGCACTTGCTTGTTGTCCGCTCACTATCGCAGTCTCCCAGTCACGCTCGACCTCTGCAGCGGCAATGTCGTAGACGCGTTCCACATCGGCATCCAACGAGCCGCAGTAACCACCGTAGGCCTTGCGGTCCACCTTGTACTCTTTCAGAACGGCAACAGGCTCCTTGCACCGCTCGACATAATTCTGATACGACAGTCCCACTATGTCTTCCATAATCTTAGGAATTTCAATGTACAGATGCAAGCCCATGATGAGCCACAATCGTGGTAATTCCAGATTATACCTCATATTGCTAATCCAAGCAACCAGCTCAGGCATAATGCGCCCCTTTGCTAGTTCGATACGCAAAAAAGACCGGGAAGAGGTCTTTGAAGAATCTGGCAAAAGGATGAAACGAGTACGTCGCTTCATCGGTGGCGGAGATCCACGAATCGGCATCGTCGGGCAGCAGAGGAGCAGCATTCATTCGTGTCCAGGCCCGGCTGAGAAGGAACATCAGGCCGCCGGCTATTGGGAGGAGAAGCTTGTGGGCTTTACAAGGTGGAAGCAAATACCAATTTTCTCCCCTCACTCGGATGGTCGGCGAGTGACTCAATAGACTCGTTTTGGCGCACTCCTTCGGCGCATCGAGCGCAGCGGGCGGGGTATGAGTCCAGGTCCGGGTACAGTTGACTGAAAGCAGAGGCCGCACGTCTCAGCATACCCAGCGCTGTCCCCGTCAGCATGCTCGCGGTGACAAGGCTCTAGTCTCCCTGTTTGTGCTCAAGCCATGTCTCGCGATGCAGCTCACGGAATGTCGTCCATGTCTTTCAGCAGGCACCATCATGCAAAGTTCTTCTCCTGCTGATGATCGCCCTCCAGCTCAACATTGTTCAGGGTTGGTGGCAAGGTCTTGGTGGAGTTGACTGCTGGTGCAGTATCCCAAGCTTGCTCACATTGCTCTTCGATCTGAAGGCTCTCGAACAGGTTCCAAAGCGACTCGTTGTCGCCAGCGCCTGGGCGATTTTGGCATGATAGCGGGCTGTCTGGTCCCTTTGCTGCTCGAGTCTGGGATTTTAGCTTGTTCAGTCTCAAGTCGGTACAACCGTGACGAGCACTACTCATCTTCACTCCCGAATTGACGCAAAGACAAGAAGCATATCCGTACTCCCGTCTGCCAGCCTAGAAGTGTAACATCCATCTATGCTGTACACTATTGATGTCAAGTACAGCAGCCGCGCTCGCCTACCTATCCTTCATCACACCCGGCGGTTTCCCATTCATCGTCCCATTACTCCCCACTTTCGTCCCACTTTCACTCCACACATCGTCTTGAAACTCCACACCTCTAACAAACACCTCCGACAAAGCCTCCAACCCCGCAACAAAAACACACAACGCAGAAGCAATAATAAACATGCTGATACTCTCTCCAATCTCCAGCCAGCTCCCCTCATCTCTCACTTCCCAGAAGAAGCGCAGAGTCATGTAGTCACCGATGCCCATGACAACCGCGAACAGACTTCCGCCTTGAAGTTTCAGTCTCTTGGTCAGAAATCCAAGGTTGGCAGAAACTAGAGCGAAAGGAGCCAGGATCTTGAAGATGAGAAGAGCCGCTTGACTGAAGGGATCGAAGATGGGAAGTAACCGGTAGACAGCGTCCAGCGAGAAAGAGGAGATCGAGGCGATGTTTCCGGTGCTGAAGAAAGCGGACTGCAGCAGGAAGAGGAAGAACAGACAGATTCTTGCGTCTGAAAGGGTAAGACTTCTGTAGTCCCCCTCTGCGGCAGCCTTTTCTCTCTGCTTCGCAGCCTCGGCGGCTGTTGCAAGCGGCGTCGCAATCTCCTCTTTCAGGGCCTTTTTGGCGTTGAAGGCGTAACCATTAGCTGTGGCGTTCCTGACGTTGCCCGGTGGACGAGAATCGTCGCTGGACATGATGGTGGGGATACTGCCGCTGTTAAAGCGTTGATGTGTTCTGTGTTCGAGTCGGACCCAGCTGATGAGGGTGATGGCAATGGCGAAGTAGAAGAGTCCTTCGTAGGAGATTGTGAGGATAATGAAGAGTGGTCCGAATGCGAGGAAAATGATCGCATGGCGGTGGAGGTAGTGTTTTCGTGGACGCAAGGCATGGGCGAAGGGCAAGACGAGGGAGGCGACTGTTCACATGGTTGTTAGCGTGGGAACAGACTCCAAACGCACGTGTAAGCAGGCTAAACGTGATCAAAATCCTCTGCGATTGATATGCAATGTCGAACCAGAGACAGAGTGTAATCCATAAAGTTCTCGTCGATCGAAGTAGCGTGCCTGTGGCGCGAGGTCCTGTTTTCCTGATTGCTGTTATAGCGCGAAGTCATTGATCTGCTGAGGTCCAATGTCCTTGGTAGTATAGCCAACGGCGGCATATAGATGTTCTTGGTCCATATCCAGGTGACTGTCCTCTTGGTCCAAGCTGATGTCTTCTGAGCTCTTGCACCCTTCTCGCACATCGACTCTGCCGTGCCATCAAGCTGAGCAGCGGCGATCTCGTTTTGCAGGTGGACGATGAGTTTGCGACGGGGCGAGGCGTATGTACAATCGTACCAATATGCTTCGTCTCGTGCTGCCAGCCACCACTTCCGCGACTTGAAGAGCAGTTTGAACGGCACTCGGAAGCATATCGCGAAAACCGATGCCGCAAACAATGCTAGTGGGAGACAGAAGATCAAGAATGCACCCAGCCAAATCCTCGTACAAAGACTTTGTGCCCTAAACGATCGCCAGGGGTGCTCCATGACGGTCAAGACATCTTCCAGGCTTTGCGCGTTGCTGGCAAATATGCCCATGGCCAGCAGTTGATGTCGATTCTCGTATACAATATTGGATAGGAATGTGGATCGATGTCGCGTATCGCATGAGTCGTCCAGTTCGCGTGTCCAATGTCTAGCAAAAGCTGCGAGGAAAAGAGAACAAAAACAGTACTTACCCAACGTAGCCCACCCAACAATCTGTGTTCCAAGCGGAAGTCCCTGCTTAGCCTGTAAAGAAGCCACACTCGACCTCGTGACAAGCATTGCAAGAGCAACCAGTCCGACCTGCAAGCCAAGAATCGCTCTCGACACACCATCGGCATCTGCTGCGCTCAGTCCATCTTTTGAGGGCGCGGTCTGTACCAATAGACTCTTTTCGAACGCAATATACAAAACGCCGATTAGAAGGATGAGGATGCCACCGACAAAACTGAGATAGAGTCAGCTGTAAGGTACTTTGTTGTATGGGTTCTACGTACATGAGGGTTGTGTCCTCCAATTTGTTAGCTGGTAGAAGAGTGAAGACGCTCATAGCAGCGCAGGAAAGTGCCCATGTAGTGCAGAGGAGGAAGTTTGTCTTGACGAAGTCTGTGCCGTAGAGCAGTGGCCAAGCGGTAGCGGCCAGGTAGATTATTGTGTAGATCTGTCGATGGTAGTAGCTTTGAACCTGTGAAACTCGTAAGCAGGTGTTGATTGTTGGAATTCGGCTGCACTCACCATGACTTCCAGCAACGACAAATATGCAGCGATGTTCAATGCAAGTTTAGCTGTATCACTCTTCGAAAACTGCGAAAACAGTTTGTTCTTGCCTTCGACCAACGCCCTCGACCTCGCGAAAACCTCTTCCCAAAACACGACCGGAAAGAAGGCGTACGCGTAGTATGTGATCGGTGATGTCTGGAAAATGAGCAGACTGTAAAGCCCGACCAGGATCGAGGCAAAAGTTATGATGAGTCCGGGTGTCCTTTGCACATCGATCTTGCCATCGAGCATGTAGACATCTACGGCTGTCGTGAAAGCGAATGCGATCCAGCCAAGATAACCTGCCGTGACCAATGTTCGCAGAAATAGCCACGCATAGGTCTGCAAGTACCTAAGACCCTGCAAGCCAATCTTAATCAGCTCGTCAGATTGCTTCATTGCGGTCTTGTAATCTTGTTCCCGGATGAGTTGCTCAATGGATGCTAGACGATTCTCGACGCTGTTTTCAGCATCGGCAAAGCCAGATTAAGGCTTGTAATGCAGGACTTCGGCCATCTTCTCGCGCTCCTTAACATGATACATCTCCAGAATCTCTTTCGCATTAACAAGCAGAGCCTTTGCTTTTTGCTCATCAGTGGCGTCCAGAAACGATAGCGGGAGCTCTCCAACCGAGTTGACCGGAAATTCAAGGCCAGCAAGGTACGCCATAAGAGCCGCGACATCCGCCTGAGCAACATCATGGCGGTGAACATGATCCAACTGCCAGTCACTAGAGAAGCCATCTTCATGACCCGGTGCCTTACCATTCTTTACCGTCCTCGGCTCCGCAACTCCAGAACCCCAAGCAATCAGCGGCGTCCTCGTATTATCCGGGTGTCCATCTCCATGACTCCCCCAATCACTCATCCCATGATCCGCGGTAAAGATAAAAGCCGTCTTATCATCCCCATAAAACTTATTAACAATCTCCGTAATCTCCTGCACACCCTTATCCACAATCTGGATATTCCTCAAATATTCTTGCGAATACGGCCGATGCGCATGTCCCGTCGTATCCAGGCCCAGCAAATGCAGGAAAAACACAATCTTATCCTGCCTCAGCCTCGCATTCAACTCTTCGTCCGTGTCAGCGTCCTTGAACAGCTTCTTGACGCGATCAAAAACCCAGTAATCCAGCTCCGTAGCATCTTTACTATAATCCTCAAATTCAGCTTCGTACATCTGATCTTCGACTCGTCCTGGTACAGCACCGGTCGAGAACATGGGCAAGATATCCGGACTACCCCAGCTCCAGGTATGTCGGCTTCTGTTGAAGACGCTGTCGAAGTTGATGGGGTTGAGTTTCCATCCTGTCGTCACTGCTGCCACGTCTTCATACAACCCCGCGATGAGGGCGACATGTCCAGGTCGGGATTCGGTGGGGACGCGGGTGTGGGAGACGCCGAAGGTGCCGTGTTCGAGGACTCGTGAGCGGAGGAAAGGCGCCATGGGGACGACATCCTGAGTTGAAGAATCGTTTGCGGACCTTGAAGGATCGGGAAAGAATTGGAACGCTTTGTCCGCTCGGAGTCCATCACCTGCACAACTCAGGTCAGTATGCAATAGTCATGTGATGAGGAGAGAGTGACGAACATACCAACATACAAAACCAATCGCTTGGCGGGAGGTTGAGGGGTATCGACTTTGTATGCGCGCATTCCATGCACAATCGGCGACACGAAGTAGATGTCGAAGATGGAGTAGATGTAAATCACGTGGAACACCATCGCAATTCCGAGGAACCCGACCCACCCAAGTCGCGCCATGGTGAGAGAAGAGAGCGCTTTGGCTTGTGAAAGACAGAGAAAGCAGAGGAAGAGTGAGTGAAAGACAGAATGTCCAAAAGTTCTAGGGTAACGCGTCCACGTTTCACAGGGATGGCCGGAGTTTAGCGGACTTGACTAGAGTTTTGCCAAGCTTTAGAGGCACCAGGGGGTTTGCGCCGCATCTTCTGACCTAACTTACCTTTCTTCTGTCAATCAAATGACCACGCCCGCTAGCCTTGCGATATGCGACTTAAAGTTCATCCCTGCTAATGTGACGAATTTCTTACCACGCTCGATGAGTTGCTTCTGAAGGTTGTCGTAATCCCTATGGTATTTGATTGGGTAGCAAGGAAGCGACGTTAACCCGCTTGGGGCCTTTGAAAGAATAAATCTTAACGGTTATATCCCCGAGACCAAAAGCCTTGCCATCAAAGTCGATATACTTTCCTTGTATCTCATACCAGGTGCCTTGTTTGGGAGAAGACTCTTTAGTGACGTGATCGACCTTGAAAGCTCTAGGTTCGTCTAGAGCGGAGTACGTGGAAGTGTAGATAATTTCGTCGGACCGGAAAAGTGTCTAAAGTAGGGGAAAGATGATGTTACCAGCCTCGATCAGTGGGTATACGACCTCTTTCACCTGTTTGTAGTCTTCTTCGACATATCTGATAAGACACTTCAAATGTATAGCTCCGTCGGCGGCCGCTTCATATGTTTTCTTCCTATCGGACGTACTCTTGACTTTGATCTTCTTATAGTGCTTTTTGATGTCTTCTAGATAGAGGAAGAATGTGTCGGGGTCAATTTTGGGAGTCTCTTCTTGTAGACAAATAGCCTTACAGGAGCTTATGACCGTCTGTAGGATGTTTCGAAGGACCTTGGACTTGATGTCCACCACGGTCTCTACATACTCGCCAACGAAGTCGAAACTCCGCCGAACATTGAAGATATACCCATGGTGCTCAGCTTCACCAGTAGCCGCTAGGGTCTCGGTCAGCTTGTAAGCATGAACTTTATCGTCCCAGAGCTCATCCACGCGGAAGTATTGGGGCTTGAACGGACTCTCCTTCTGATCTATCTGAACTTCGTTCTTGCTGTCTAGGACACCTTCATCATCTCCCTCGCAGAGTGAGGTAGCGTCAGGTTCTCCAGACGACGAAGAGTGAAGAGTAAATCCAGGCATGTCAGATTCGTGAATAGAGGGTGACTGGATAGGGTGTAGACGCGGTGTCGAAGGCCACATGTTTTACTACTTGGATTGTGTGGCTATTTTCAATATGAATTTTGCAGAGACGCAAACTTGAACGGTACTTAGTTGATTGTAGATATCGGGAAAGAGGTGGCTGAGATATCAAGAAAATTAGAGTCAGATGGTTTCGTCGGATAAGTAAGGGTTAATTCTTACGAGAGCGCAAAAGGTGACCAATTTAAGGTTCTTCACATCGCCATGGGGCATCGTTTTGGTTCGCCTAGGGTCCATTTCCTAGACCAATATTCTGGAATATTAACATTGGACAGGCGTATGAGTGTGTAGTCTGTGCATAAGCCCGGTGGCGGTGACAGGTGGCGTTCGTTAGTAGGAACCCTGTACAGGTCAGTATAAATAAGTAAGAAGATGCAATACAACAGGCACTCACCATTTCTCCGGAGCTGGCAATGTGTGGTCGCTGCATGGCCTTGAGTCGCACTGAACATGAACCCAATCCGAGTTGTCATTTTGGACCGGGATAATGTTAGAGCTTGAGAGGGATAGCAACTTGGTTAACTGCAATATCTTTTTCATTACTGTCTTGAACGCAGTCTTGTGAGTCTGGCCCTCAATTTTCCATATAAGATACTGATCAACAAGTCCATCAAGGAAATGTAGCAGAGGAGGCTCTCAATCAAGTATAGTTGTGAGGAACATAGCAAGATTGTTGTACTGGCTTCTGCAACAAAGCACTCATAAGAAGACAAAGAACATTTGTTTCACAACTTTTTCACTGTTTTCAAGTGTATGATCATCAAAGTGAGCATCTAAGTCAGTCAAATAACTACTTTTGATGAGCTGATCAACATGATCTGAGATGTCAGAAAGACATTGTCAAAGAATCATCAAGACAGTTATGATCAAGGCAAGCTGTTTCACACTTTAAGACTCTTGTGCATCACTAGTCAGCTGCATGTAGATGTTTTGTCTGTCTTCTGAATTTGCTCATTCACTAAGAACATGAAGCTGACAACAGAAATTCATTAAGCTATTAGAAAGCATTGAGCTTCATGTAATCAGCAACAACAGATTGTTTTTTGACTTTTGAAGAATCAGAAAGATAATGTATATGTGTACACTACTTCTTATTAGTACTACTGTTCTGCACTCATTTAATGAAGACTTACAGATAAGCATTAAATAAATTTAACTGATCAATGCTAAATCTGCACAACACTTATGATGAAAGATTCTAAATATGTTAATATTGAGTCAACTCACTCTTTAGAATGTTGTATCAGATGATTTTTTGAAAAGCTAATAGAAAGAAAATTCATCATCTTTGTGATTTAATCTTCTAGAATTTGTGCACTGATTATTATCTTTAAGAATATTGAAGACTTCAAAAACACATTATACATTTACTTTAAATCAGAATTGCTGAACATTCTTTTTCTTATGATATTAAGAATTAAAGCATACAGATCAGCATTATTACAGACAGTATACTCTTAAGTAAATCTATATTGTTGAAGATTCACTCTATCATTAAAGAATTTCAGCAGAGTCTGAAGAAGTGAAGTTATCTAAGTCTCATCATTTCTTGTTCTTTTAAGTGATACTGAAATTAATAAGAAATGTTGAAGACTTTTAATAAGATTGTTCTCATTGCTTATCAGATAGTAATGAAGATCAAAAGAGTTGTAATCTGTTTCTGTATTCAGAAGTAAGAGAGCTAAAAGCACAAGAATTTATATTAACTTGCTTTAAACTGAAGAAGAAGATGTCTGTAAAATATATTGATCAGAGTATTGAAGAAGAGCTTAAAGAAATAAGCTTATCTCAATATCATAATTTAAGATTGCTCTGATGAGTGCTTTATACAGATCATTTAATTAAGTAAAATGATAATAAGCAGACTTAACTTCAGAATACTGCTCAGAGCAGATCTTATATGCAGTATGAGAAAGTTACAGAGCAAGAGTTTTCTTGATAGCTTGTTATGTATTATAGATATCTTTTTGTGCCTCTCTGAATTTTGTTGACTCACACTTAAGATTGAATTAAAGTCTTAGAAAGCAAGCTGAGTCAATGATAACTTTGTAAGTATTGTCATTGTACTTTTTAACAATGTACATTGTCTCATTTGATTGTTCTCAATGTCACTGAGAGCTCTTAGCTTCAACTTTGCTGACTAAGATGCTGACAAGTATTTATGATGAATTCTGATTGTCATATAAGATTGCTTCTGAGATCTAAGAGAAAGTGTGAGTCATCAGTTATGAGAGGCATCAAAGTCTCTTACTATCTCTTGACTTGTAGAGCAGACAAAAATTGATGTAGGTGTTGAAGGTGATGTCTGAGGCTTCATGATTGTGAGATTACACAGTGAATGAAAAGTAAATCACAGCAAAGCAGAGCAAAAGAAGGCAACTCTTTGTTGTTATATGCAGAATGCACTGCTGTCTCTCAGAATGAAGACATGCCCTGTCTGCACTAGAGCTGAACTAATGTGATATGGGCCTGCATGAGTTTTGAACCACAATGGAGTCCAAAGATGAGTGGTGTTAAGCAGTGCTTACTTTGGTACAATGTGGTCTTGAGATTCAAGTCATCTTTTGAAAGTTGAAGGTTGCTGTCATCTTCATTTAGTGTTCTCAGTGCCAAGCCCAAAAAGTTGCAAAAGTGTGAAAATTGTCACTTTTGTCAGATCTGTCTTCTCCTCTGGATTGCTGCCGGACTTAGACTCTTCACTAGCTCACTGTATGCATAATCTAGTGTACATGAGCCTTTCCGCTCCTGTCAATATACCTTGCCACTAAAGTGCAAGCTGAATTGAATGCTTCCACACCAAGATTAACTTCTGATTTCACATTTCTGCCAATAGTCTTTGTAGCCTTCGTAACCCGATACCAAACACAAGATGGAGTTCCCTCAGTCAACTGTACTTGTTAATGGGTAAACATATTGATAATGGAGTCGCATTACCTTATCGAGATACCGCTCATAGCATGGTTGGCACCAACTCTTCTGGCATTGTTTACAGTTGAAGCTTTTTCTGATACTATTTTGACAGGGCCAACAGATAGTACTGTATTTAGTTCAGAATGTAAGTTTATGCCTTCAAGAATGCTCGCTTGGTTTTCAATTGACGATTGCATCGCGGAGGAAGATAGAACATGAGTATGAATTAGTGTCCTGGCTGATGTCTCGGGAAGTCAGGTAAACCAAATGCTCCATGATCTGAGAGATTGTATGTTGACGGGGCTCCTGGTCATATAATTGTGGTAAGGACCCGCTGGTCCCAATGCCCATTCACACGTATTCACAGACGCATGGGATATGCGCCGTGAACGGCACATCGCCTGTCGTTTCTGCTGACAGAGCATGGTAAGAGCGACCATGTACCGATCATCGAAATGTTGGTAAAGAAACTCCACCACAAGAGAAGCTAGTGGAGGCTGTTCCTATATTTCCGTGGACCAGTGAGAAACAAGTCCCAAAGCCACCACGGCCGTAGATCTTTGGGGACTCAAGACTCCTTCTTCCCACACCCATATTCGCTGTACAGCTCTGAAGAATTCTATCTTTAGCCCGGCTAGCTGGCCTGCTAGGTGTCCATCGTTTGAATTCGAAAGCCACTCTGAAAACAAAGGGTGTGCTACCCCAACTAGCCCAGTGTCTCCATATCGCATCGTCTCACCGCTCGTCGACTTGATCAGGTGTCTGGCTAGGCTAGTAAGGACATAGAGTGCATGGCTGCGGTTTGAGTTAGGCGGGATAATAGCTCCTTAATGTAAGGAGCAATTGCATGATGGGGAGCGGGACAGTAGGAGAGCGCGAGCTAGCAGCCTCGGAGGCTGCAGGGGGGCACAAGGATGATGCAAGCACAGCTCACAATGCACCGAGGTAGGCCAACAAGAGGATGGCATTTTGCGAGAAGAGCACGATAGCTCCGCCTGATGGAAAGGCCTCGACTTATCTGAAACTTTGTTTCACTGCTTTTGAGTTCTATTCAGAACTCGTCTAGCTCTCTGTAGCTGTCGACGAAACTATCGCCAATGCTTTACCGAAGGGAATAGCTGCTTTACGTTCCCGGTACTCCCACTCATTGTCTCTGCCGCCCCACGGATATCGGTTGGTGAAGTGCTTCACATTCACCGAACGCTCGGTAAAGGTTCTGTTGCGAATTAGGAATGTAGATTAGCTGTCGTAAGAGTGTCTGCTTACGTTGCGCCAAGTCCATCGTACTGCACCTTCCAGCTTTGGAGTTGCACTTTATCAACGTCAACAAGGCGGTCTCGGGCATTGAAATCGCAAAGAATCCAGATGTTTTTCGGAACATCACAATCAAAATCTGAAGGACAGTGAACAAAGTCTTCATCGTAGCTGAAATGTCGCTGGAGCCTCGATAAAGCAAAGTCCTCTGCGACTCGTCGTGCTCTTTCGTGTGGCAAGCCAGGGACCTGGATAGAGTTGTAACGGATGGCAACACGAAGCTCTGCGCGTAATTCAGAAGTATTGGCCATCATCCGATGTTTACTTGATATTTTTGTGGGATTCTATCGGTATATGTTGGCGTACTGAATGATGAGTGCTGTGCAGTGAGGACGGAGGCGGTTGTGTGCGTGCGGTGGAAACTGTCACGAGGCACGCCAAGACAACACCCAAATCCGGGTGGCCGGCGGGAAGAGGAATTCCCAGGCACAATGACGCATTTGTCAAATTCGCCCCATCATGATTTAATATTTGATTGTATACAGCCTGCAACCACGATCACTTGATAAGTGACGCTCCTCCTAGGGTTCCCACACCATGTACCACTTTACCAGTGGACTAGTGTCTACCTGCTGCGCTTGCCTTCTCGAATAGCTGCGCTCGATTGCACATCTTTGATCCCGTCAAATCAGTTCTCTAGTTTGAGCTTTGCGTCTAGAAATCATGATGGTGTATGCTTACCAACTGGAGTCGGGTGGTGACTGTCCCTCGCAGGATTTACATTTACCATCGTGATCATCTTGTGCATAGCGGACTCGTTCTCGAGGTGGTGGGCAAGTAGTATTGTTCTGGATAGCGTTCTGGCATCTTCTTATGTCTTTGTCATAGTAATGACGGCACCCTCTTGCAAGGACATGTGCGTCGTCGCACATACTTGTGAACGATGAAGACGAGGAGCGGCAGTGTCAAAGAATCTGAAATAAGCGCTCTGGTACGGGTGCAAATTATCACGAACAGGCTAATTGGGCACGAGTTCATACTTATGCCTATTTACAGATCGTCGTTCGCATGGGGCAGGTGGCGGTCGCATCTGCAGAGCCGAGGACGTACTCGGCACGTTCCACAGTCCGGAGGAGGTTGCAGATCTGACAAAAGTAGGTGATCTTCATACTTTCGCAAATTTTCGGACTTGGCACAGACACATCCCGGTACTCTTTTAATCAAGCTACCTCCGCAACCTGCTTGACAAACGGAGCACAGAGATCCTCGAATTTGTATGCTCATTTTCTCACCGCCTCACTTCTTTTGGAACCAGTTATCGAAAAGGTCGAGGCAGTAGCAGAAGCCTTCCGACACGCTGGCGTCTGCAAATCCAGGGAACAGTACTACAGCCTTGAAGCCTTGAAGAACAGGCTTCAGGAGGCTGCAGCGAAAGTCGCACGTCGAATTGAATGCCTGGATACAGAATGCGCAGAGCAAATTCACAAGGAAGGCAAGAAATACTTATCACAGGTAGAGACAACCAGGGCCAGCACAATCAAGAACAATCAAGTCAAGAGCTTCGCAGCGTTCAAAAAAAGCATCGCATTGATATTCGAAGGCCCAAAGGACTCTATCCTTGACCAGTCATCGATCAAGTCGAGGAACAAGCAGACGCGCATCAGGTGTGAGGCCATTCGGGAATTGAACCCTGACGGGGTGATATCTTTGGCAGCAGGTGTAGCACCTCATGTTTGGTCAACAGCCAACATGAAAGCTCATGCATTCGAGTACCTCATCGACGAGATAGAGCCCGAGGAAGCGCAGGTCTGGCCCCCAAAGATAAGGGAGATCTTGCACGTCTTTAGGGAAGAGGAAGCGTTTGCAAAATCACAAGAATATCTGCAGTTCCTCACAGGTTAGATGGGTTCCAATATGAACTATTGCCGAGGCGCTGACCATTCGCCAGCTTTTGACGGTCAGTCAGGCTCAGAAGCCATTCCAGTACGACCGAGGAAACGGAAACGTGCTGAGGTAGATACTGGACAAGCCGAACAATCGCGATCAGAGAGTCTACCCGAGGACGCTGGACGGACACCAAATACCAACACTCAAGCTGATGAACCAAACACAGGCGCGATATCAGCAGACAGGGGTGAGAAAAAAGCATCTTTCCACGCAGGGCACTGCTAATATTTGCTGCAGAAATTGAATATAGATACTGTGAAGCACCAATCGAGCTGATCCCACTCTTAGGCGACATCATCTCCGACGCCGTCCAGAGCAGCCAACAATGGAAGTTTGAACGCGAGCTCAGTGGTGCATCAAGCACGGGCTGCCTCAATGTATTGGCCCCCAAGAACCCAAGCCATGATATCTCTATGAATTTGTTGGTTGGTGCCGAGAAAGGATGGCAATTGATCGAGAATCTCCGCCTGGTATCTAGGTGAACTTGACAGTGGCTCCTATAACACGAACCTTGTACCCAGCAGGAACGTCACTGGTTCCGTCTTCGGAGGGGTTTTCGTATTCCCAATACAGTGGGGAGCTCATATCTGCTTTAGGATCGTACACCTGAATCAATTTGCCCTTGCCTGTTATCTTTCTCTTGCTACCAACTCCCTCAAATAGCTTCCCATCTATGTATTCTGGGTCTCCACTGAGCGCTTTGGCACCAGTCTAAGCATGAGTCAGCTCTAAGTAGATGTTGGAAGAATTCCAGTACCATACCTCTCCGGACATGGATGTTCAGGGTATCTACCCGATGTCAAGAGACTCCCTCTAGCCAAAATATAGGTCCTCTTTAGGTCCTCTGCCACCTGACCGTGACTTGGTCCACGAAGAAAGGGTTTGACAAGCGACCTCAAATAGAAGCTGCTAATTGCAATACAACGTCAGTACCTGTAGGCGATGTATGTGGGTGCGGTGGCCCGCTGCAGTACTTACCTTGGCTGCGAGATGTTCGACTTTGAAGCGACTGGGTGAAAATGCGACTTCAGAGTGTTTTTGTATGAAGCCGAGGTAGGACCAGGGCAGTGAGTCTTGGAAATCAGGCGCAAAGAGGGCGTAACTGGTACCCAGTCGGCTAGTGAAGGAAGGCTATCGTTCGCGCACAGACTTGTCAGCCTATTACTATCCAAGCATGGAACAGCTGAATTGATGTTCACCTCGACGATATGCGAAGACTACACCGTGTGGTCGTAGCGGATGGAGATGGGAAAAAGGTACAGGGAATCGTGACTTTGGCCGCGCTGCGACTTAGACAACGTTGCGCCACAGGCGCTCAGCGAAGTGGAAGGTGGCGGAGAAATCCGTTGCTAAGTTGATGAAACGTATGACTGTTCAGGCGTGGCTGCCCAACGCAGTCATTTGAGCAGGCAACCGCTTAAGTTTTGCGATTTCTGTTGCCCCACCTCCATCTTTTCTAGTGGGGGTGGTGGCACGTGAACGGAGCAACAGAACGGGCAAGGCGTCCGCAATGTTCTGCGTTTCAACAGTGCATGATGCAAAGTCTTGGAATTAGTGCCACCTGACATGCGGCTCTCTATTTGTTGCTCAACCTTTTAACAAAAGTGTTGGCAGACGGCATAGTTGTTGCTCCGCACATCCTGCCTGACTGACCTTATATACACTCTGGAAATACGTCCACAAGGTTCCACTTCTTCCCTGCCTCTGAGAGACTGAGCCGACTTCGATGGTGCCCGTGAGGGTTTTTTCGTGGTTGACTGCACTTTTGTCACAAAAAAAGGGTGGGTTGCGTCAACTAGCTCGGTTCTTCCACATTACATCCACCCACCACACGCCCACTCGATCAGATGTCTGGCTGGCCTCGGTAAGTTTAGGGAGTTGAAGTATATGGCGCAGCGTAAGCCGAAGTCGAATGACTGACGCCTGTATGGCGGAAGGGTCTTGAGTCCTTTCCAACATGTGCAAAGACAGATTGCCACACTGTCACCAATAGCCATGTCGCTTCTCCACATGCCTGGAGATGGACTACCTGGACGACCTCAGTATGCACTAAGTCCTGGTACGGTTAGTGTTGCTTGCCTTGTTTTGGCTATGGAGTGCTCCTTTCATTAGCTACCGATATCGCAATCACGAGTCGTTTATCTCCGCTGAAAATGCTGATAGGCCGTTCGTTCCTGGCTGTGTTGCCATATTGGCATACTTGGAACGGGGATGATATACGGAACGGGACAGCAGACGCCGGCTAGAATAACGATCAGAACCTGGTGGTATTGTAAAAGACTGAGTCGACTTCGAGGGCGCCTGTAAGGGTATCTTCGTCGTTGACTGCACGAGGCCGCATGAGGCTGCATGAGACGGCATGAGACAGGGTGAGACGGCATGAGGCTACATGAGGCTGCATGTGACTCATGAGACTGCATGATTCTATTTTCCTACGCTCAAGCAATCATAACTTATTCACTCCTGCTACTTACTTTCACCTTCAGAGTTTCAAACATTGAGATAGCGTCAGATCCTTTACCTTTCCGCAATCAAATCGCCGGTATTCGAAACGCCTGGCTGACTCATCTGGTTGCTCACTACGTTGTCCAGCACAGACCCTTAAGGAGGAAAGGACCTAGCTCGCGAAGACGACCAAGTCAGCTGCCCAAGTGAGTGCATCGAGTTAGAATGGTAGACAGAATTGCAAAGGGTTTGACTGATCTAAAGGTGACTTGCTAGACATAAGTGCGAGTTCGGGATTGGCAGGGTTCTACAAAAATTCGAAATGCAAGCATGCAAATAATGAGCACAACAGATACGAATACAAGGAAACGGGTTATCAGAAGCAGTGGAAGATTTGCCAGACTGGATCGCATTCGACCGCAACATATGCTATTTGCGTAGATTGCAAAGCTCACCCCGCGGGTGGACCTGATGGCTTTCGAGAATACGAGGACCTGACATAGTGACAGTGTATTGGGAATATCGCTCCGATACATGTAGCTAGGACTCAATTTCATCTACTCTATCTAGCCACTCCTTTATAACGCTTTTCTCCGTAACAGGGGTTATAACGCTTTGCTCCGTAACAGGGGAGTCATCGTCACTCATTGCCGATTCTTCACTTAAGCTGCCCACGTCGAACCAATCGTGTGTAAATATATTTTTCTCGCTAGGCGGATACCCATCCATGCGAAGCCAGCCAAGAACGCTTCGAGACGCGACTTGGGATAGAAGATCAGATCGGAGGAAATCCTCCGTCTGAGCAGGGGCTGAAACGATATCGAACTCGGTAGAAGTTGCGCGCCACTGGTCCACGATAGCGTTTTCATCAAAGCCCCAATCTTCGCGACTCAATCCGTTGTCAGTGTCCCAGCACCAGCTGATATACTGTAGGCGATGCCCTGTGCAAGTCGCATGCTGTCGGACCTTAATATCTGTGAGGTCAAGTGGTGTAGTACTAAAGGGTTGCCAAGGATAGACCGGGGCCCTCTGATAGCTCTTAGATCCCGTAGTATAGAGTAACCGACATTCGTCAGAGCGACTGATCTCTTCGTTACCTACAACACAGATTTTGTGTGGTATGAGGTTGATGAATGAGTGGATAGTCCCGGTCTATGTAGCGGCGTGGAGCTCAACCGCGAATAGTCCATTTCGGACGGATTGAAGGACTGTCTTCTCTATTCCTAGTATGATGGCACCTAGCTATAAGGCTGTAAGAGTCGGCTGTCTCGTGCTTATTATCGTAGTAAAGCTCGTATATTCTCCTCTTGCGATTATAGGATTAATTGTTTCGAAAATCGGCTGTATCCACGGACTGACGAGATTGCATGAAACGGCGGGATCGAAGAAGGAACTAGAGAGAAGAGCTCGCAATCTCTAAATATTACAGCTCAATGTCATGTAATAAGGCAGTAGGCGAGACTCGTCTTGGAGACTTCTCTGGAAGTGGACAGAGCTAGGCGTTGGCTTCGATCTTGGGTTTCGGGAAGGCTTTGGGAGTGGAAGGACAGCGGAGGCGCCTGGATCGCTGTTCTTCCAAGGAAGGAATAATGAGGCTGCCAAAGCGGGTATACACTGGCTGCTGATGCCGTGGTACGCACAATATTCCCCTAGGTACTCCAAAGCCTCATTAGAAGATGGAGTGATATCAGACTGTTCGTGGGTGACGAATCCAATATCTGTATGTCGGAGGTTCAAGATCTGAGGGGAGGCGATGTGGGCGGACCACGGTGACCGGTAGATTTTGTCTCCGATCCTAACTGTTGCGCACTAGCCTTCACCAGGAGCTAGAACCGTAGCCTACCACCGAGTAGCTCGTTCTCTTGTTTCGCCGAAATCAATATCGATTACGCCTGCGGGTATGTCTTCTTCACTTCTCAGCCGTGCTGCTTGCAGATCTGAATAACGTATGCTGCCATGAGAATATGACCTCTCGAGACCGTAAGGCGACTGCAACTCTACCCAGCGTGCGGATAGGATGTATGCCCATGCTAAAAGCAAGATCGTAAGATGGTTTCCCTCGTTCGTTTGTCCATCTCCCTCAGTTGTTTGTCCGTCTACTTCTTGCACGCCAGGCCAGTCCATGAAGCGAGAGTCTTCTGCGAAAGAGTAATGTACCGGATTGAAGACTCCATAGAGGAGCTCACAGGACAGTGTTTTAGGTGGAAGGTTGCATTCTTCTAGTGAGGTACGCTATGTCGATGTACTACTGATCCGTAAGCCGAAGCTTAAATGGTGGTATCGGAGAGTGGAAAGCCCTTTATGAGCTTGAAGCGAACTGGTAGGAAATGTAGGGACTTTGCCGAGGAGCCTTCGTAGCTGGGTACATTCCGCTGGAAGTCGAGGATCTGTAGTTGGGGCCGCGTAGGAGGACTATAGAGAACGGCTTCTTCTTAAGAGTTGTTGTATGGTCGTGGAGTCTGGTTGAACTGCGTCTGCCATCTCAGCTAAAGAATTTGGTCATGTTCTGGTTGTAAAATTTCGCCAGCGATCAAAGATGGTCGTCGCAAGTAAGAATCAAAGAGGAGGCGCTCCAAATAGATCGAAACGCCAAGCTTCGTCATCCGTGATCGCGCAGAGTCAAAGTACTTCTCGCTTTGCAGCGGTGGAACGCTGAGTCATCATCGGCACGATTATGCATCGGAGAGCTCACGCGATGGGGCTAGAATGATTGTGCGTATTCCGCTGTTGGCTTAGCCTTTCCATCATGCTGGACGATAACTGAATCTGAGAATACTATCTCTTGTAACATCGGCTGTCTCTACGCGAAATTCACGAGATCGTCTATAAAAACTGCAGCATTCGTTAGGCAAAGACGCGTAAAGCTCGTACTATTGTAAGTGGGTATCTGTAGAAGTCCCTGGAGTGCCTAAAATGACGTATCACTTACGCCATTGTACGAGCAGAACTGCACGTCGAGAGTCTGGAGCCCAGGCATGTGTCCGATCAAGTCAATGAGTGATGGGGCATGCTCAACCCGGAAGCAAGGGCCAAGACGAGCGGTAAACTTCTCCACGCGCTGGAGAAAGCAGCTCCTCTGGTCCGTGATGGTTACTGGGCCATTGACCTCTAACTCTAAGCTCTTGACACTTTGGAAAGTATCCGCAAGGATGTGAGCGAGTTCCGACAAGTAATCGCCCACCGCTGCTTATTGGATGGGGTCGAGTCCAAGGAAAATCGCACCTTTTCCCCTTGACCATTCCTTGAATGTTTCGGCAGTGAGCCAGGTTGCGGTAAAGATAATGTGACGGACATTTGGCAGCCTTGGGAGAGCTTATCTTAGAAGATCCCTCTGTTGTGACGGTGTCCATCGCTGCTGCTGACTCACAAAATCTAGATAGGCTGTATACCTTGACCTCAATGCCGCATTCGCGCAGAGCTCGCCTTCTCGCCATACTAATTCGACTGAGCTGAGGGGAAGTGGCATTCTGGCATGTGTCATGATGGCGTCGGACCCAGGCAGGATAGTATCAAAAGATGGTGGCCAGCCCCAGCACAACGAGCATAGCCTAATCTGTCGGAGCAGACGAACAAGAAATTCGTGTATACTTAGATGTGGCTGTACCAGCTGCGCTTCTATTCGGAGACGAGACGGTATCTCACGGAGATACTCGTGATTCGATAGCGCTCTCAATGATAGCATTGCTCGGTCACTAGGACCTACACGAATCTCATTAAACACTTGTTTGGCTCCACTTACCGACCAGGCTTTCGACAAAAGTCGGACTGATTTCCAGTCCGACCTCGGCAGGTGAGAGAAGATCTGGAGCAGCACCTCGCTCGGGAACTCTGTCATCATGCTTTGCTTGGATGCGGTTTCGCATCGGCCCCGCTCCCTGCTCTTTGTATTCATGCACTGGACAAGATCTGGCACGAAGCTTATTGAGAGAAGAGATGGTTCATCCCATTTCTGGGTCACTGTTCTTTGTTTATCGAGTCCTTGAAGGGTACTGGTAGAGAGCACGACTAGGAGTGAAGTCGAGCACAGATACGGTGTTAAGATGACAGGGAATAATACTTGCGGAGCACCTAGCCATTGCTTTTATAAGGGATCGAAAGTGGGCCTTTATTCGCAGTCAATATCGAGTCTCAAGGAAGGCGGAGCCGAAAAGGGCTCCGCTCATGGACGGACCAAAAACAGATCCCGACGACAAAGACGCTAATGACCACTTCTGGTACACCCGTTCAACTCGCGCCCAGCACTCGTAGCCTTTGTAGAAGCCAGGAGAGCCGGATGTGGTGGTTGGTGCTGGATGCTAAGCTCCGGCCGCGTTGTCTTCTGCATGCTTAGTCTCCCAGCTCCCGTTTCAGGTGTTCGCCTTCTTCTTCTTCTTCTTAGGAGCTAGCTTGTCCGCTTGCGGTGACGTGTCCTGTGTTGACGTATCCGGCGTGTTTTGTTGCAAATCAATGTGAGTTAGTTGGCTGTCCGGTACCTCAGTGAAGGTTTGCATTTCAAGTTGCTGCGAGAGTCAGGAAGTCTCCGAAATTTGCGCCTCCGACTCGTGGGAAGGTTCGAGATCCGGCTCAGGACGCAAATCGTCGATGGCAGAAGAGATCATTTTGAGGAGAGTCGGCATCCAGATGTCATAGACATTCGTGGCAAACGTAAATGCTGTCCATTTCTCCATGCCCTTCCGTTCCGTAAAATCATATTTGCGTAGTACGTGCCGCCAATATGTGACTCTGGTTCCCTCAATCACAGGGAAATGTCCGTAAATTCTTACGGTCTCGTGATCATGAGAAATAGAAAAGGCGAGAACTTCCTGGTGAAGCTCGTGAGCGCGATTCGCCAGACGAAATAGTTCAACAATACCCCTCACCGCAAGGGTCATACTGTGAAGGTTTTGTCGATCTGCGATATCAAGTCCCGCTGAGCCACATTTTACTTCGCACGTGAAGAAGGGGAAGTGCATGTAGTATGTGCCCATGAAATAAGAGGAGAACGAAGGGTCCCCTAAGAACGGCTGTAGCTTCTGAAGCTGATCCTCTGAGAATGCAGACCGTTTGAAACCAACGGCATAATCCGGCTGGGGACGAGGCTTCGTAATGGGTTTTGAATTGTTCCAACCTTCGTTAACACTTTCAATCGCAACGTCGAGGTCGTGATTGGCGCCATTAAGTGCTGCGTGCGCTTCAGCCGAAGGAGCGATGAATGGGGTGAAGTCTTTGAAGACTCTTGCTTCATTTTTGCCACGCACTCTTTCACAGCTGTCGTCGAAGATATCATCGCGGAAGATGGTATCCTTCGGCAGGTCTTGCTTACTATTGAGCAGAGTTTGACAGAGCTTCTCGCTTGCCTTGGTGATGCCTGGCTTGTATCTGTCCATGTAGCTGCCGGCTTCCGTCACGAGCACAGCTTCGTAACTTGGATTCTTGTATGGAGCGCTCTTCTCTGCTTGTAGGTCGCTGGGCGTCGTAGTGGTGGCAATGCTAGCCTCTGACCGTTTCCGGCGAAGGGATTCCGTGGATGATTTTTTCGTTGCAAGTAGACAGTGCATCTTATCCTTTTCGCCAAAGTCGTCAGGCCAGACTTGTCCTGTGTGTACCCAATAACCGATCAGGCTGCTCCGAGATTCACTGAGGCCACTAGTTGCCGCCTGGTCAAACGTCTCCCTATGAGAAGAGGCGCGGAGTGAAGTTCGAGGACGTTTTGAAGGTCGCTCCGTCCGTCCTCGATGCGCTGGATATTCCGCCTTTCGACTTCGCTTTCGGCTCTTCAATGGTGGTGAAGGTGGACAATTCTGTGGCTACAACAGGTTGAGTTAGCCCTGCGCGGTATACGATAGTGGGTTTGTACATACATCTTCTGTTTCAAGACATGAGTATTTCTGCTCAGGCTTTCTGTCCTCGATGCTCTCTTGAAGTTGTGATATGCGTGCGCTTCTTCGGACTTGTGGTTCTGCTTTCGTAACTCCTTGAGGCCGCTTATCTGTGAAGGGTCAGATCGGGTAGCAGTACATTAGACCACTGAGAGGTGCAAACCTTGATATCTTTGCTTCGAAACCCGTGGTCTCCTCTGGGCGCTTAGAGGAGCTCGATGGCTGGCCATGGTGAGCGGAATCAAAATGGGCCAGGAGACCACTTATGTAGCTGCCAGGTTTGAAGTGGGATGGTGGACCCATCGCGAATGCGCAGGTTTCACAACTGAGCCAATAAAATGCCAAGCCGGCGAAACGCTTCCCCGCGTGTTCGGCTGACTAATACTCGATTCATGATGTTTGTTCACACCTTGTTGCTCTTTTCAATGCGACTTCCACATAGCTCATACAAGTGCAAGGCCGCTTCTATCAATAATGCCTGAGGCCACGTAGACAACACTTCTATGGAACGAAAACCACAGAGACGTACATGGCTCCTAGGCAAGAAGATATCTCATCCTATCCTCGGGCGTTTCCGTATCTGACTTCTTTCTTAATACAGGCCCGTACACGCCAAGATAGATCGTGGGTAAACAGCTTTACTACTACCATGCGGAGTTACGTCAAGCTGCGCCGTACAATCTGACCTGTTGGGGCAATATGCTGTTTGCCATCTTGTTGAATTGAACCCGAGAGCCGATTAAAACGCGAGGACTTTGAATCTGGCTTGAGTCGCTGAGGGAGTGAAGATCTCATCTTCTGGATCCTACTTCTAGCCTTCCATGGAGCGACACACAGCCGGCGAGGGTCACAATATTCTGGTCCTGGCGATGCAAGTCGACCTCCCTTTGGCTTGATGATGAGGCAGCTCAGACATCCCCACAAGCTGGAAGCCGTTGGACCCGAGTCATGTCCAGCTGAACCTTGTGTGGTTGTGGCCGCCTCGATTGCAGGGTCATCCATACTAAGCTAGGGAGGTGTGACTCCAGATCTGTCTGCGCACATCACTTCCATCGGTCAAACCGAGTGGTATCGGAAGACTCCGCGAATCTGACTGTCTGGTCTGCCCCAGAACCTGCTCTAGGCGACCTCAACCAACTCCTCGTGAGCTAATTTGGGCACTGAGCCTTCGCAGAAGTAAAATTAGTACCACCGAGTCAGCGAGGATCATGGTAGCTTGATCCTCAGGACCTTCTTTCTCCGAGACTAGCTCCCAGTCTTCGCACACTTTCTGGCCTGATGACGAGGTAGCGCAGCAGATAGGCCTGGCGACTAGCCGCTGGACTCGAGCCATGTCCAGCTGAGGTCTTCGCCACCACTAGTGATCCAAACGTATCACCTGCGTCAAAGCTACGCCACTATAGGTCGCGGTCCCTCCGATCCCACGCCACGAGCGGTAGCATGAGGCAGATTCGGGTAAGGATACCTTGCTTTTGACTGCAGGAAGCCAGGCCTTCGTTGCCTGAGAGGGATCAGCCCGGCCTAGCCGGGTCTTGAGCGCTCGAGGTGACGGCCCTAGGGGGCCCAGCAAGGATATACTACTGCTGATCACTGCGAAGCAGAGGATGGCTGAGACATGGTTGCGTGGCGTCGACCAAGTTGCTGCCTGTGAGCTGATCCTTCCTTCTCGCAGGTGGTGTACTCCTGCCCTTTCCGAGCCAAATCCGGTAGGAATCTCCGAGGAGCTCGCTGCCCACAGGCTAACATCGTCCCATCTCACCCCCTATCCTCTGGAAAACCTTGTTCGCAGGAACCAATCTAGTCAGGCTGCAACCACACGGTCCTACTCGCTCGGCCAACCTACAGCAGACATGAATCCTTCTCGTGCTTGACCAGTTGTATAGCCTGCATCTCCGCGAGCTGAGGTTGCATAGATCTGCCTAGGCAGTGATGGTGAGCCCAACTCCTATCTTGCGGTCTATCGGAAACTCTAACATGCTGTACGATCCTTCCTCTGCTCCTCACTAAGGTATCCCGCAAGAGCCCACATCCAGTCAGCCAGGATTTCTGCTTTAGACTAGGCCGTCATCAGCCCCTTAAATCTCGACAAGGCCAATACTATTGGGATTCGGTGCGACTGTCCATTTGTTGAGCAGTGTTGGTCAAGGATCCACGATGCCTTTGGAGGAGCCTTGTTCCATGCCGTCCGACCTTGCTCCCGAGTCGCAACACACCACCGGAAGATAACTAAGAAGTCTGGGAAGAGGCCGTCGATCTAGTATTCGTGTTACTAGATCCACTGCTGTCTGCGCGTGTGACAGGGGAATCATCATACTGTTCGGTTTGCTGTAAGTACAGGATCATAGCATTAGATTGAAGGACATTGAAAGAAGAGTATCTTCGTTGAGAGCAAGCTTTGTTACAGTATCAAGTGTATCTTGCTATGGTGCGGAATGATGAGTCGTGTGAAGTCGTTGTCTTCGTGAAAGCTTTGTCCAAAAACGGAGTCAGACTCCGCTGGTAACTGCAGCCGAGGAGGGGGGGCCAAAACGGGTCATTTGGGGGCCAAGACGGGGGCCGGAAATGGCCCACCTTCTTGGCTCAGCCTCAGTTCAGGCTCCCTAGCCATCACTCCAGGCTTCCTCACCCTCTGCTCAGCTTAAAGCAGCCGCTGCCCAGGTTGGTGACAGTAACTGGAACTGGGAGGAAAAAATCTTGCACAGTGGCATCACTAATCAGTCTGTTGACAAAGCAGTAAGAATGAATGCAATGACATCTTTGGTCTACAGACTGCGGAGCAGTGTGTTCTGTTGTATGTGAGAAGGGTAGACACAATCATTCAAAGAGTCAGCTTTTCATTCTCTTTAACTGCACTTGCTTTGATCTTGTTACGCCCATACTGCAAAGGGTATAGGGTAACAGGCTAAACACAGAAGACACACACCTACATCATAGCATGCGACAACGGTTCTAGGCTGGGTCCGCAGGTTGCCTATAGGTCGCACGGGTCCGGGTTGGGTTAGGGTTGGGTGCGGGTCGGGTGCACTTTTCAGGGCCTCGGGTAGGGTCGGGTTAACCCGGACGTCAGCGGCAGTGTCTATCTGATTATCGATGGCGTCGACGAGGCAGACACGGCTGACAGGCAGCATTTTCTCGATATTGTCAAAGATATTCATGAGGGTAAGTCGCGCCTCTTACAATGGTCCAATCCCAACGACTAGAAACCGTCAACTCGTGAAGTGTTTGAAAGGACCTGCTCATACATTCTAACACTAGCAATTTACAGTGGCCGGCAATGCTCGCATTCAGCTTGCTATGGTAGGGAGGCCCCAATGGGGCGACTACATCTCCGAAGCCTTGGAAGCAGATGTACCCACAATCCATGTGACCTCCGAAAAAAACTCGGCCGACATTGTCCGTTACATCGGGAACAGTATTCGCAAGTCAAGTACGCTGAAAAGAGTGTCTGCAAAGCTTCGAGACGAGATAGTTGAAAAACTCTCGACAGGTGGTCAAGGCATGTTCCTGTGGGTTGACTTGATGCTACAAGTGTTGTTGAAGAAAAAGAGCGAGTCGGCTGTTCAGAAGAGCTTGGACGAAGCCCCAAAAGGGCTAAAGGAGATGCTTCACCATGTCCTTGAAAGGTTCTCATTGGATTCGACTGAGGAAGACGCAGAATATTTGAATGAACTTCTGGCCTGGACGACGTGTGCTCAACGACCTCTTAAACTTGGCGAGCTTGACGCAATCCTGAAGCTCCAGTCTCAAGAAGGAGAAGGTATGCTCTTATTTGAAGATGCTCTTCGAGGGAGATTCGCTTCTTTTTTCAGTCTCACTCGCGCAGACCGGCGATCTACCGGGGAATTGCAAAGCAAGCCTCGAAGCGTTATTGACTCGGACGACGAGCAAGAAGACCCTATTCACGAAAAGGGTTTCGAAGATGTCGAGAACGTGACTGTTTTTCATTCGAATCCAGGGACAACCGAAGTTACATTCTGTCATGCCTCTATTGGGGACTTTTTCCGCGACGAGAGCGAAGGCAAAGTCTCTGCCGGCGACGGATATCCTGTGATTGTGGTCGACTTCAACCAAGCCAGAATCAGCGTCTTGAAAAAATGCCTTGAGCTGTTCTGCGTTGATGAGCTGGTGGACCAGCTACAGAATGGCGGCCGGAGCTTGGTGTACTACGCACGCTACAAGTGGCAAGCACATTTATTGGCGGTCGACCCTTCGACGGCGAACGCTACGCAGAGGTGAGAGATTTGTGGTCTCTTAGCGAAAATGTTTGGGCAGGAGGCTTTCATGGAGAGATGGGATGAAAGTGTGGGTTGGGAGTTTTTCAACGAGGACAATATTATGTTGATCAGGAACTGGCTGGATGACAAGGAAAGTGTGGCCTCCTTGCCATCTGAAGATCGAGAGTTTATCAGGACAACTTCCGAATCAACTGTTCAAACATTCAAGCCGCTCGCCAGATACATGGCGAAGCAATGGCTTGAAGAGAAGCACTGGCGCTCAGATGAGGATATGATGGCAGGCAATTATTGTGCTATCATCTTCGCCTATATCACTCTTGAAAACGGAGCTCCCCTTGCTAAGTCTTTCACCGGTCTTGAATCAGCTGAGGAAATCATCTCTGCAGCGAAATGGCCGAATCTGAAAACGAGACTGCACTGTGGCATAGACGGCTTGCCTTGGCTTTACGCGACAAAGCAAAGTATGACGAAGCTTTGGAGCATTTCACCAAAGCACTTGAGCTAGACAGTACAATGTGGGAGGCTCGTGGCGGAATGGCTGTGGTACATGTGTTAAAAGGAGAGCATAGGAAAGCAATCGAGCTTGACAAAGTCACTGAGGGGAAATTGCAGCAAAAGCTCACGAACGACCCGACGACGGTACCAATCACAGAGATGAACCTACATGAAATACAAGAACGACTGGCTGAGAGTTATGAAGCAATGAAGGACGGGGAAAGCGCCTTCGAATGGTATCGAAACGCTCACCGCAATTACGCTAATTGCGACAGTTGTGCTCACCAAATCCTTTCAAAGATGCACGCGAAAGGCTTGCAACATGATGTAATCGACCTGCTCAAGACCATGGGAGAGAAATCGCCTGGCGAGGAATTCACACTCTTGACTCGGTTTCTTGTGTTATGGAGTTGAATTCCTTTCAGATCGTTGCAGAAGCGGCACGCAAAACCAACGAGTTAGAATTCCTGACAGAGACATACCGTAACGCGATTGAAGCTCTAGGAATAAGAATTGGAACGTTTAGGGCGGTTTTGGAGCAGTCTCTTGCAACACTCTACTATGATTATACCCAGGAACAGAAGAAAGCCGTTCGGATCTGGAAGGACACCATTGAGACGCTCGCAAGGTTCAAGGAAGAAGAGCTAATGGGTATGGTCAGAATGCGAGCATCAATCTCCTTGCTAGACATTCGTTCCGAAGAGCTTTGGATGCGCGCATTGGCTCCCGACATGCTGAAGAGCACGTTAAAAACCTAGAAAAACTAGTCAAAAAAAGAGCACAATCGACGGACGACTCGTCCACTTTCATCAGTGTCGGATTTCCCGCCGTCATTCTCGGTGTGTGGTACCGCTTAAACGGGCTGCAGGAAGATGCGAATGCCTGCTTCAGACCATGGATCGAGGAAGCGATCCAAATTCTATCAGACGACGATCCGGATAATGACATGGAAGGGCTTTTGAAGCTTTGGAAAGTACTCTTTGCAGCGGGCGATGACAAGAACTCGATTGCCATCATGCATTACTTGGGTGGCTATAGAGATCATGAGAGAATCGAAAGCGCGGTCAAAGGGAAAGACAATGGCACTGACGAAGAAGATGACCGTCCACTCGCATGCGACGGTCCTTGCCATCGCTCATTCCCGAATTTTAACAACATACATATTTGCAGATACTGTGTCGACTTCCGCTTCTGCGAGGATTGCATGCAGCTCCTGAAGAGTGGGGCCATGCCGCTGAACGTGTGTAGTCAGCGGCTCGAATGGCTTTTCGTGCCACCCCTTCGGCAAAAGGTTGAGCGGGAAAAGTTGCTGATTGATGGAGCTCAAGTTGACTTCAAAGACTTTCTGAATGATCTGAAGCGGCAGTGGCAGATCTGATCTTTTTGACAGTATTCCTAGCGGTTTCATTCTTCAGCGGAGAACTCAAACGCCTCAAATGCCTTTTTTCCAACCTCTGAGTCCCGGAACTCAGTGACTCTCTGGTCATATCGAAACAAGTAGGTATCGATTGATTCGGAAATAATATCTATAGTTGTGACCTTCTTCTTTTCGATTCAAAAGGATGTCTGTGTTTGAGATGATATACACGTACAGTAGATGTAGAAAGATTATACATGCCCGCGAAGGAAAAAGAAATGGCGACATTAGTATCAAGAAACCGACCGATTCTAGAGAGACAGAGAGGACAATCTTGCTATCCCCTTCTGCAACAAAAGACTACTCAGAATTGGGCCTGAGCCCTTAGCGCTGAAAGTTGAAGTGTTGTCGCGCCTGCTGCACGCTAAATACCTTATCGATAAGCCGAGGCGACCGGCGACGCAGGCGCGAGGGCCTCCGGGGCCACAACATCGGACAAAGACCCCATACCTCCCACCGCGCGGACGATGTCCCACCGCCTTCTCCGTTACCTCCCCCCTACCCCGCCCATCCCCATTCTATCCACCAAACGCACCTTCCACCACATCCCCCACCTCCCCGCCACCCCCCGACTCAAGGGCAAAACAACCCTCATAACCGGCGCCTCCCGGGGCATCGGCCTCGCCATCGCCACGACATACGCCTCCCACGGCGCGTCGAAAGTCATCCTGATAGGCCGGAACGAGACGACGCTCAAGTCTGCCACAGCGGCGCTCAACGAGGCGCAGGATGGCGCTCTTTCGGACGGGCATGTTTACAGGGTGGGAGACGTGGCGGATAGGGGGTTCTGGGTGGAGTTGGGGAGGGAGTGGGTGCGTGTTCCTCTCGAGTCCTTGGCGGGGGAGGAGGGGGGGAGTTGTTTTGTGAGTGGTTTCGGTGCTGTAGCTGAGGGTGATGTAGACCGACATCGATGTTCTCGTGAACGCAGCGGGGGTGGCTCATTCGTCGCTGCTGGTGACGACGAAGCCGGAGTTGCTTGAGCAGGTTGTTCGGACGAACTTGATGGGGACGATGTGGGGGTGTCAGGTTATGGCTAAGGTTATGATGCGGCAGAGGCGGGAGGCGGGCGATACGGGGTGTATCATCAATGTGGCGTCGCTGTTGGGCGTGAAGGGTGGGAGGGGCTCGACGGCTTACGCGGCTTCGAAGGCTGGGGTGTTGGGTGGGTAGCTCTGGGCGACGTTTGAAGTGCAGTTGAGTTGCTAGGGGCTGACGGCTTACAGGTCTCACTCGCTCGTTGGCGGCAGAGCTCGGGCAGTCCAACATTCGCGTCAACGCCATCGTTCCGGGCTACGTAGAGACGCAGATGACAGAAGGTAAGTCTAGAGTTTTCCAAGTGAAGTTGCTAGATGTGGTCACGATTCCCGGTCACAGCGCCGTCCCATCATGCGTTCCGAGCTAATCGTACATCAAAGCCATGACTCCAGAGGCTCGCTCACAAGCACTGACCGCCATACCATTGAAGAGATTTGGTACCGCCGAAGAAGTCGCTGATGCCGCTCTCTTCCTTGCAACCAATGCCTATGCGAACAATTGCACCTTGAACGTTGATGGAGGCCTGAGCGCCACCTGAAGAATACGCCCCAATTACGGTGACTATACAAAGAGGGAGGAGATTGCTGGTCAGATAGTGTGGAGAAGCACATGAAAGGGTTTGAAGACGCCCATCAATCGATGTAGATGGCACCGTTGCTAGCTTTGTCTAGGACAACGAGGTCATCGTCGGGAGTAGCAGGCCGGACCTTGCCTCGTCTCTTGGTCTCGTGCTGTTCCTCCAGCTCGGCGTCATCGGCATCGCGTTTCCGCTTTCCAACGATGCCGTTTTGAAGTGGTGCCCCATTGACTTGCCCATTCATAGATAGCGTACCAGTGGGCTTTGGCCTCCTGCCGACTTGAAGTTTCTGCAGCATCAATATCGGCTTGGAGTCTGCTGGCAATTCTCTACGACGAAGTCAGCTATTTGATAGTCACCCGGGGACGTGGGCTAGAGTACTTCTCGGATATGGACAATGAAAGGTTCACTCGCGGATTCTCATCATCATCGTCAATCACTGTCAAAAAGCTATCCCCTTTGATGCCAAGATCACTAAACTTCTTCTGGAGGTTGTCGTCGAGCTCGGGATCGTAGAGCGTTCCGATCTCATTGTTGACACTGAACTCATCACCGTAACCCAGTTCCAGACGGAGCACGTCTTCGACAAGGTTATTGAGCGTTGCTCGTGAAGTGTCCACGACCAGTCTCGACTGTGCGATGCCACATACTGTACAGTTTGGGTTTGGAGGCTTGAGGGCATCCGTATTTATCACACGCTCTGCGGATCGTGCTAAAAATACCATCTTTGCTCTGCGCAGGTGGTCTCGCAGTACTTTGAAAGCCTGCAAAACGCATAACCCCGCTGTCATGGCGTTGGTGGTGGCAATGGCAGGAATGATGTTACCGGCCATTTCTATGTGGCTATTAACATTTTAAACCGATATAAACTCCATTGGAAACACGTACGTTTGATATCAAACTTCGATCTTGTCTCAATGCCAAACACGATTGAGCGCAGATTTGCGCTAGAGGTAACGAAATCTAATGTGTCGACATCGTCTTTATCGAACGTAAGTATCGGGGAAGCATCACGATTTTCTGTTGTCATTTGAGCCGCTTGCAGTCTCTTACTCAAGCGCCGTAGACTTGGTAGCGTTAGTTGACGACTATTCCTGTATGGGGCCACATAATTCTCACCTATCTGTGAAGACTATGTAGTTTTCTGCGGGACCCCAAACGCCCTGGTCTCTTGCCGATATTGATGGATCTATGGACGAGGCGTCCTGCGCCAGGTTGTCGAAGTCTAGTGCCTCTGGAGGTTTGCGCGTCTTCCACATATCTTCCATGCTTCGTAGTCTTTCTATGTCTTGCTTGAACACCTTCTCAAAAACTTTCCGGGGAAAGTCCTCAGAGCCCATCGAATCTCGTATCGTCTTCAAGGCCTGTGATTCTCGTCGAAGGTTCTCTATTTCTTTGGCTGCTTATCGGTCAGCGCGCCCAATGACGTTAAATTGCACCGGCGATCTTGCCGTTCTCCGAGTCTGCTGAGTGATCCATCTCTGGCGCATCATCCTCGCTGGTACCAAATATTTCCCTGCAGAGCGTAAGCGGGCTAGTCCCTGCTTCATACGAGACAAACATACGTAAATAGATAACTTTTTGCCCAGACTATGCAGTGGATAGGTTGACTTGGCGTACTCCGTATCGTGCAGACAGGAAAGCTCTTTGGGACTTCTTTCGTATTGCAATCGTAGCACTCCGTCCGCCCCTGTACACAATAAATTCTCTGGCATTGATCCACACCGATCGTTCGTGCTCACCTTCTTGATGATCTGGACCTGTCCGTTAAATCCAGTTGTACCACTCTCAACCAACGGAACGTCGGCAGCCAGGCACATCTTATTTACATGCCGTCGGGCATCTAGGTTGTCCAAGGCGTTGAAGACAATGTCAAATCTCTGAAACCAGTCGATATTGAACTCCGGAGCTTTGATATTGGCATGGTGTGCCATGAGCTTCACGTTGGGGTTGAACTTTCCGGCGGCGTCTCGGGCGACCTAAAGTAGGGACCAATTAACAGAGGTCTAAGCCATCACAGAGTAACCGGCCTTTACCAATGCTTTAGGCTTCTTGATATGTTCATGACGGAAGAGAAATTGGCGGTTCAGATTACTTAGGTCGATTGTGTCCAGGTCGACAATATGGATTTCTCCGAAGCCCGTGAGGACAAGATTTTTAAGCAGCTCGCAGCCAATACCTCCAGCGCCTACCATGAGAACACGCGTCTGTAGAGCGTAGTAGAGTCAGCTGAGGTATGGCGATTCTGAACGTGCCAAACAAACCTGTTTGATCTTGCTGTAGAGAGCCCCAAGTGACTGCTTGGGGTAGCGGTCGCGACCCATGTTGCCAGGCGGATTGAAGGGTCAGAAAGGAAATGTGAGAAAGAAGAGAGGTTGAGCAGGCACAGTACCGGGCATAAGGAGTGACGGTAGAAAGAAATTCGTTTCTTAACACAAGAGTGCCTCTGTTGATGTATGGTGTTGGTTGGAGCGCGCATTGAATTGAAAGGTGGGTGATTGAGTGGGCAAAGTCCCACATGGAAAACTTAGGTAATCACCTAAGGTAGTTCCGATCTGACATCAATGCGCCAGCCCTACGGCGCCGCTAAAGTTTTGGCGGCTGGGGCGCCGCATGAAGAGAAACGACACCACACAAACCTCAGTGATCTGCCGTTCCGAGACGCCGTTCCAACCACATCGTGCCTCTACATTTGACACGCTTGTTAATACATATCACTTAGCTGTTATTTGGTACCCACTCGGGTATGACAGCAGGGATCCATGGGTGGGAGATCTACTGTGTTGTTGCACCTCAATTGAATGACGGGTCATCTATGTGACCATTTTATCGTTATATTTGTTTGCTACACTCAACATGTCATGAGCCAAAGATCTATTCAGTCCAGGCCTCTGCAAGAACATAGTAACTGCAATGTCAGACGATGAAGCAGATCAAGAGCTGCTTGAATTATTGCGTCAATCTTTAGGCATAGGAATCCGCGACATCGATGCACCAGCTGAGACCAAGGTCCTGGAGAGTGCTGAGTATATATATGATAATTCGATCGATGTCGCCTTGGACAGCAAGGGATGCAAGGTAGCCGCAAACACCATCTGGAATTTGATGCAAGAGAAAAGATATTCCGCCGAGTCATGGTCGAAGCATGAACTGCGTCCAAAGACCACGGATGACAACACAGTGGACTTCATTTTCACTATGCACTTGTTGAATTTCTGTCTCTGGTCAGAAAAGGGGCCCGATGAGCGGTTTGCCGTCGAGTACAAGGGCAAGAGATGGACCGGCTACTGGGGTCTAGTTGCGGCGCTTGAAAGAGCTCTAGATGAAGGTGGAGCTGCCTGTATGTGACGGAGTTAGTCAACAGCTAAAGGCTTATGAGGCTTTAGACATCCCAATCACGAGCTCGGATTTCTGGCAGGATGAGAACGAGTGCACGACGGAAAAATTCCGGCATGTATTCAGGTCCGCAACAGATGAGGAGATACCGCTCTTTGATGAGAGAGTCTCCTGCCTACGTGAAGCCGGAAAAGTTCTCTATGAGGTTGGACTACACTTCATCACATCAGAATGGATGAGACTGCGCTGATCGAACCAGCACTTCGATTGCAAATTCAGCAAGTGCATAAACGAAGCGAATGGTTCAGCCGCTGCCTTTGTCAACCTGCTAGTAGAATTCTTCCCACATTTCCAGGACGAGTCCACCTTTGAAGACAAGAAAGTGCGCTTCTACAAGAGCGCACAGAACCTGGTGGTAGATCTGTGGGCTTGTTTCGATGGCGAGGGTTACGGAAGATTCTCCGACATCGATAAGATCACCGTGTTCGCAGGTGAGTCCTGAACTACCCACAATATTGCCTCCCAGAGCTGAACACGGATATAGACTATCGAATCCCCCAAAGGCTTCACACGCTCGGCTGTCTTCGGTATAGCCCTCCATTGGAACACCATATCCGCCAATTGAAACCTATCCCGAGTGGCCATACTTGGGAACTTCAACTACGGGGTACGCTATCCCCTGCTCCAGGCGTGCATATGCGATTGACGGCTCGTATAGGCTGCAGTATCTGGTGCGTCGAGCTCATCCGGCGAGAGATCGCTCGCCAGCATCCTGAAGTCACGTGCAACGCCGTCTTGATCAACTTCTTCCTGTATGATATAATGAAAGATCCAGAAGCCAGTGGCGAAGAGACGATTCCCCATCATCGAACGAGGAGCATTTGGTACTAGAGTAGGACAAAGACTTATCCGTAAAACGTCGAAGAACTTATGTTGGAGTTAGAGAAATTCTCCAATGAACCTCAAACCCTCCCCCAATCGCTATAATGGGTATCTATAAAGCTTTAACTCCAACAATGCTTGAAAGGGTATGATAAACTGAATCTACCCCTCTGCTGTCACCATATTCCTCTCACGTTCAACCATATCTATCTTTGCCATAATGCCCGCCTTCCACTCCACATAATCCAATTGGCGCTCCTCACTCAAGTAGTCGACCTTATCCTGCATCTACAGCACTATCAGCACTTCTCCCTACCACACAAACCAGCCCGCCGTAACTCACCATGGTCCCCAGCCCAGCCTGCAGCGTCCCCACATTCACATTCCGCGTTTCCAACCCCTTAAACCTACGCCTCACCGGCGTAACAGTCTCACCTACCGCCCCACTCTCCCCACCTCCCTCATCCACCGACCCCTCTCCCCCCTCCTCCTCCCCTTCCTCCCCAGCGCGCCCAAACCCCAACCCGCTCCCCTCCCTCACATTCGCAAACCAATCCAGCGTCTGCCACCCCCTGGCCCCAATCTCCCTAACCCAACCATCGACATCCCTCCCCTCAATCTCCTCCCCATCTTCCCCACCACCACCACCACCACCACCAACCCCCCTCAACGCCTGAATCCCAATCTCCTTGCGCCGACTATACTCCCCCCCACTCGTCTCCCTCCCCACCAACCTCGTCGCCACAAACAAGAAAACGGCAATGATGAGCGCGGCGATCTTATCCCTCTTCCTCGGCCCCTCGTCCGCTGTGCCGGTGCCCATTCCTGTACCCGTTCCTGTGCCCGTACTATAGCTCACACCCTGACCCCCAAGCCCCGACACCGGCAACGGCAAAGGCAGCGTCAGGATCGAACACACGCCCGCCAACACATGCGGCGGCGCGGCCGGCGCCTTGAGCGCGGCGCACAGCCGGCGCACCGCGGGCATCGTCCACGCCGGCACCTCGGCGGGTGCGTCCCGCTGGTCGTGCCGGAGACCCTGGCCACGCTTTCGAGACTGAGGCGTGCCCGTGCCCGTGCCCGTGCCAGCAACAGCGGCAGCTTGGCTCGGGGTGCGGAGCTTCGACGGCGTGGTGCGCGCTTTCGTGGCCGTCGCCGTCGCCTTCGTCGGAGTTGTCATCTTCGTCTTCGTCAGAGTCTTCGTCGGAGCCCTAGCCGGCGAGGACGTCGTAGCCGGCAGCGGAGGAGGAGAACCGGCGCGCGTCTTAGGCGAGCGGGCGGAGCGGCGGGTGTGTGCGGGCAGGGCGCGGTCGAGGTAGCGGTAGAGGGACTGGTAGGTGCGGGGCGGACAGGGGGGGCGGGGCTGGATTTTGGGGAGGTTCAGGGCGCGTTTGAGTCTGGAGGTGGAGGGAGGGGGGTGGTGTTAGCGGGGTTTTGATTTGATTTAGTGGGACGAACGGATAAGGGGATTGAGGAGTGAGAGAATTACCTCTCGCAGGCGATATTGGCGCATGCGTAAGAGCGTGCGATTTCTTCGTCGCCTTTGAGACTGCTGGCTCGGCTGCGGGATTGCGCGACGAGAGAGACGGCGAGCTCGATGAGTTCCGGCGGGAGGGGGCCGGAGAGGGCGGGGATGAGGCCGGTTAGGGATTGGGTTATGGATCGGTCCATGGTGGTGGGGTTTGTGTGGAGTTGAGGTTGAGGTCGTGGTGGGATGTGGATAGGTAGGTAGTCTTTTGGCTCAAGTGAATTGTGTTGCGTCGCTAAGCGCTCGGTCTTACACAGGTATGAAGTAGCAGATCCAATCACCACATTCAAATCAGCGAAGCCAGGAGACACACTTGGCATTACCTTGAGGTTCAGTTGAGATTATTCATAAGGTAATAGGTGACAACAACATGTAGACCACAATTTCATAGTCATAGATCACAAATTTACAGCTCAAAGGTACATCAACTGTGAGGATATGGTACACTTTGGATTGTACGAATCATAATCGCTTCATCTTCAATTTCCACAATACTAATAATGACCTCCCAACCCTCCGAATACGTGACCCTGGTCTCAAGCGACGGCTTTGAATTCGTGATCCGCCGATCCGCCGCCTGCGTCGCCGGCGCCATACGACGAATGCTCGACCCTACAAGTCCGTGCCCCATCTCCCACAACATGCCCCCCTCCTCTCTCATGTCCAGCAAGCACTAACCCTGCCATAATTTACACAGGCAATTTCGCCGAAGCTATCAGTGGACGCTGTGTCTTTGAAAACATCAAGTACGCACCCCACCCTCCCATGCGGTCGAGCTGCTGATAACGCCTACTCGAGAATCCGAAGCTGATGCCCTAGGGGTTTTTTGTGCAGCGGCATCGTGCTGGAGAAGGTCTGCGAGTATTTCTACTACAACGAGAAGTTCAAGAATGCAAAAGACGTGCCGGATATGGATATCCCGCCAGAACTGTGCTTGGAGTTGTTGATGGCGGCGGATTATTTGAATAGTACGTTTGCCATTCCTCTGCGGGTTGGCTGCTGGGTGGTTGCTGAGGGGCTACAGCGTGAGGTATGGGCAATAGATGCGGAAGCGGTGAACGGTGTTCCGGTTATGATGTTATGATGCACGATCTGTATAGTGGGCGTCAGACAATAGAGGGCGTGATGGTGACGTTACAAATGAACGTGATGCAACACGAGGCCGAGGTATGGTCTTTTAGTCATGTCCCTGTTGTTGAACACTGGAATCAACGGTGCGGAAATCCCATTTGAGCATATGCGTTCCACCCCATCTTCACCATGGGCGGAATGTCTATAGATGATGGCAAAGCAATCACTCCCTTCTATTCAGTCCACCTCCCTCATTCACTACGAAGGCGCGACTTTATTACAAGTGGAGACATAATCAATCGTCCTAGCCCTGCTCTCTACCTCCCTCTTCCTCTTCCTCTTCCCCTGCCACCTCGCCCGCCTCCTTTTCCGCCCCTTTTACCACCACCACCTTTCCCAAACCTCTCGTATATTCTTTCCTGCCCGAAGCCGGCGTCGGCGACGCGCAAGTAACTCACCACCCCCTGATCTACAACTGCCAATATCACATTGCGGTAACCGTGTCTCAGTCGCTGGTATACTTGCTTCTCCATCGATTTCGGCGGCGGGTCATACGGTGTGCTCTCCAGCAAAGCGCTGAGTTGTGCAATGGTAGGGACGGAGGTTTGGCGTCCGTCAATGACGGCGATGCGAAAATCGGGTGGACCGGGGGAGGACTTTCTGAATGTAGTGCAGGGCTTATACACGTGATAGGTTATCCGGAAGGGCGGAGTTGTGTGTCTTGATCGAGACGATGGCGGTAAAGTGGGGTTATGAAACGGGATGATGGAGAGCAGGCGATATATGTCGTCTACATGAAACCATAGTCAGCACAAGCTGACACAATAGACACCATGGCTCACTATAGCTGCGATAGAGACCGGGCGTGACCAGCGGGCCCAGAGGCGGAGGAGCTTTCGCCTTACTCGAGACGAGCGATCTGAACACCCGAGCAAACAAGCCCCAGCCCCAGCCCCAGTATCTCTGCCCTTTCTCTCGCTCCACCCCCCCACTCCGCCCCTCAACCTCCGCCTCACCATCCTCACCCTCATCCCCACCGCCATCCCCCCACGTCGGCGCCCTCAAAACCACGTAACCCCCCCTCTTCAACCCCGCATAAACCACATACCTCTCCAACGACAACCCCCCCCTCCCCATCAAACAAGCATACACCCCCTGCAAACTCATCGGCAACCCCTCCCCCTCCCCCTCCCCCACCACTCCCGGCCACCTCACATCCAAATTCCCCCTCTCGCACAAATACACCGCCTCCTCCGGCCGCAACCACACCCTCCCCTCCCGATCCGCCCGGCCCATGGTGCGGAAATGCTGGCCCTTCGCCCGCGCCACCACCGTCATGCCCGACGCCGCGTCCAGCTCGCCCACGACGTGCGACTTGGCCGCGTGCAGCCGCGGGTACGACAGCGCCGTGTGCATGGCCTCGCGCGAGGCGGCGAGGATGCGGTCTTGGTGCGCTGTGCCGTGCGGTTCGAAGTCTTTCTCGCCGCGGCGGGGGAGGGTGGTGGGTGTGGATGCGGAGGAGAGGGAGGGGGGGTGGGTGAGGTGGGTGAGGAAGCGGAAGTCTTGCGTTTCGTCGCTGAGGTCGTGGTCTTGGGGGTCGGGAGGGGTAGAGGAGTGGGGTGGAGGGGTGGGGGCGTCTTCGTCGAGGTCAGCCATTTGGAGGGTCGCACGGCCTGGGCGCTTGGAAGGGGGTTGTTTGTGGAGGTAGTTGTGTTGGTGGCTTGGGAGGTAGGGGTAAATGACGCAGATGGAGTGGAAAGGTTGTAGGCGAGGGTGAACCCCACCACCTGCCCGAATTCTTCAATAGCATAAATAGCGCGCCGCTTTTACAAAGATGGGAGGTTGGCCGAGTGGTTAAGGCGCTGTGTTTAGGTTCTTCATTGGAAGGAAATTCCGCAGTGGGAAACCTCGCGCGTTCGAATCGCGCACCTCTCATTTTGCCTTTTGTTTTGCTGCTCAAGGTTAGTGACTGTGGTGGGGAGGGTTGGTTTGGATTTTTGTGCGTGGTGGGGCCTACACGAGGTTGGTAGCTGGTCTGGAAAAATCGGTAGGTATGGGCAATGGGCTCAGACGTGGGCTTAGGCGTGACTGCCTACCAGGTTGGGCACTCACAGTCTGCTTCGTACGTATCTATTATCTTCTGCATACCAGAGGCGCTTGAACTAATCCCCCCACCCCCTATCCGATCTTGTCGTACGGTATTTGAGGGCTACCAGGAGGGATGCTCTAATACTTGCCTAGCCTGAAAATAGTGGGAATAGGGGTTTTACGTTGTTGAAGATATAGAAACTGCGCGCTGGAGTAGGGTTGCTTGTAGGGGTATGGAACGTCTGAGCGGCTATCTGCGTTGAATCTATATTGATTGCTTCCTGCATGTCTCTAAAACGTCTTCATTCCAAGGTACTAGTGCTCGCGATTGGTCACCCGGTTTGATATAACCGTCGGAGGGTCTAATGGTAGGATAAAGTTCTGATTGACTACGACTGCGACACCGAAGTCCATCATCTCCGGCCTCCCTTCATCGCTTCCTTCCGTCTAATTTTCTCCACCGTTCTCGTCAACGCCGTCTTGACCTCGCCTTTGGCGAACGTCGACAGATCATAGTAAGTCGGTGCGATATCCTGAACGCAAATCAGTCAGTCAACCAGCGTCGAAGCAGTTTACTCCCCAAGGAACTCGAAAGAACTTACAAGAAGCCACTCGGCCTTCACCGCCGTAACATTGCGGATGTAATTCTTCGTCGTCAGCACGAACTCATTGTAGACGACCCACTCGCTATCCTGCCCCAACACCGTGCTCGGATGCAGCAGGACGTTCTGGTTATCTTTAACCGTCACGTATGTCTTCCCGTTGCCTTCTTTCTTGGCCACTTGCATGAAAAACCCAGCGACCAAGGCCCGTCGGATGTTTTCGTAGTACTTCTTGTCTTCGAACTGGGTACTGACAAGCTCGAGTTCTTCGCGCTCCATGATGCGCCGCAACTGAAGCCGGACGTTGTCGGCGGATTGGAGAGCTCGCAACGACAGGAAATGGTCGTGGCACCATTGTTTCGGGTTTTCTGCTGCGGCCGGAGATTTGAAGGCATGGTAGACATTTAGCATGGTCAAATGGTCGCCGTCAGGGTGGGCGAAGAGGTTTTTCATCTCGTCGGCCCGCTTCCTTGCGCTTGCCGGTCGGACGAAGATCTGTGGTACCGAGAGAAGAGCGGTAAGGGACAGGATTTCATTGGAGCAGTAGAACTCCGGTGACGAGATGAGCATAACAGCAAGAGCGGGATCGAGGGGGAATTCGGAAGCGAGTTTGCCGAGTGTTGTCAGATTCCCATCATCATCGAGACAGGCGAGGTAATTAAGTTCTTCGAGAGCTCGCATGAGTGTTTCTGGTGCAGGAGGGTCCATGAGGTCAAAGTGTACGAGGTCGTCGATGCCGAGTTTCTTGAGCTCCAGCACGGTAGATGCTAGATTGGAGCGTAAAACTTCAGGGTACGTCTGTTCGATGAGCTCCTTCTTGAAGGCTCCCTCGGTATATAGCCGGAAACATTTTCCAGGTCTCGTTCGACCAGCTCGACCAGCGCGTTGTTGTGCGGAAGCTTTGGATATGGGAGATACGAGAAGGGACTCGACTCGTATGCGAGGATTGTATACTTTCTGCTTGCTGAAACCGGGATCAACAACGTAGACTATGCCGTCAATCGTAAGCGAGGTTTCTGCAATGTTCGTGGCGACGATGCATTTTCGACCGGGTCTGCCACCTTGTTTTCGGGGAGGTGGTGCAGGATCGAAGATGCGTTGCTGCATGGCTGGTGGCAATGTTCCGTAAAGCGGGTATACTTTCAAAGGACCGGCATCCGCTTCTCGAATCATCTCATCCGCTTCCAGTGTGATTTTCCTTACAGCATCCTCAATCTCCTCTTCTCCCGTCAGGAAGAGTAATATGTCTCCCTCAGGCTCCGTGGCGTGAATCTGCAAGACTGTGCGCAATGCAGCTTCCACATAGTCCCGTTCCGGTTCCGGGGTGTAGAAGATTTCAACTGGATGGGTTCGACCAGGAACAGCCAGTAGAGGCGCATCGTTGAAGTATCTCTGAAACTTCTGCGCATCCAGAGTGGCCGACATGATGATGATCTTGAGGTCGGGACGCCTTATTGCCACCTCCTTCAGTAGCCCCATCAGAATATCGGTTGCCAAAGTCCGTTCATGGGCTTCGTCGAGAATAATGGTGCTATAACGTTGGAGATTATGGTCGTTCATGGCTTCTCGTAACAGCATACCATCTGTCATATACTTCAATATCGTCTTCTGACTGGTCATATCCTCGAATCGGATACTGTAACCCACTTCATCACCCATCGTAACGTCCATCTCTTGCGCCACACGCTGGGCAACAGACATAGCTGCGACTCGACGCGGTTGCGTACACGCAACGAGTTTATGCTGAAAGTGTGGGAGGTCATCGAACAGCACGAATTGCGGAATCTGCGTGGTTTTCCCCGAGCCAGTCTCGCCGACGAGGACTAAGATCTGAGACTTTTGGTACATGTGGAGAAATTCATCTCTACAACCCATTAGCATTGGAGTGATTTAATGCTCAGACAACGAGCTCACCTCTGGGCGTGCACTGGCAGTCCCCTTCTAGTTTTCAAGATGGAAAAATACTGGCTTGACAACGGCTGCCCATTGTAAGGGTTGTTCGGTCCATCCTCTGCTACCTTGGCCATTGCAGAGGTACTACTATGTCTCTCGAACTTTGAAAGCGTCGAGTTCTTTTGTGTTCCGTTCATCCTGCTCCTTGGTGATCCATAGCCATTGCTGTAGCCTTGATTCGCCGGCTCTTCGTACATGTGCGCCAAGTATGGGTTGGCTTTGGGATCCATGTCTGCGGCGACGGAGGTTTTCTGACGTTTGGCGCGGAACTGATCTTCACCGTCTGGTCTGCGGTCCGCCATGAGTACAACTTCTGTATTGATGAGGCAAGAAAGATTTGTGACTGACGTTCTCGCTGTAATTCGCTAGTAACTCAAGGTACAAATACAATGGAAGTTGAAGCTGGGTTAGGATGAAGGAAAATAGTCTTGCCGCGCCTTTAGGGTACCTCAGGTGAGACAACTTTAGCCTAACTTGATCAGTCTTAGCTTCCGCAGAATGATATGCAGGGCAACCTATCCTGCGCGAGACGCACGTCGGGGAATCTTCGGGACAGTCACTCCTTTGCTTCCTCCCGACCTGCTGCTTTATTCACCATCAGGTTTATTTGAGGAGAACTGTTTTCACTTCTCTAAGTGCACTGCATTGGAAATAGAAGTTTCTCAATTCTCTGGTTCTACTGATCTTTGATCTTGCCCTATTCCTTGGACGGGCTACTCTCAGTCGATCTCCCCATGGATTCTCTAGCATCTGCAGATGATTATGTGCCCGTCTTCTTTGTTGGACAGCATGAAAGCAAGCGTGTCCTGCCAGTGTCTGCCGATGAGCTTCGACAGACGCAAGACTGTAATGTCGGTGACATCCGATCACTTCCTCCGAGTTCATATTGACAGTCTCACAGTATGACATGCTCACTACGCCAATAACGACTCCATATTTTCAGAGCAGAGTTCTAACTCTTCTCTCATCACATACGTCGCAGTCGAGCTTCGACGAGTCACACAGCAGTCTAACGAACTCAGCGATCAACTTGCCTCTCCTAATACCACCGCTAGGACCATCAGACACAGCAATCACCCCTAACGAGACCATTTCACAGCTTCTTGCAGTCGCTAGTCCCTGGATTGACCTTTGCTCTCCGGATCCAGTAATCCAGGACATATCCCAGCAAGTCTTGAGTCTCGAAATCGCCTATGCAGCCTTCTGCGGCGTCGGAAACATCATAACATCAGGACCAAAGTTGCATCATGGCAAAGTACATGGAGATGCCTTGGTGCAATATGCGCGCGCCATATCAGATGCCCTGAGCGTTGCAATCAATGTGCAGATTGAGATCCTGTTACCTATGACAGACCAACCAGGGTCAGACGTCGATGACAGTATGGGGAGTCTTACGCAACTGGCACGAGACGATTATGTTGGAGATGTGAGGAAGGAAACGGCTCGGAAGCCGGATATGTATGGGTCTTGGGATGCTTGGAATGTTATCCGGACTGTGTGTAAATATAATTCACGGCTGTTTGTAGGTAAGCGCACGAGACGTTCCAATATATGTTCATTGTACATCGAACGGGTTTCTACAAACTCAAAGTTGAAGATATTTCTCGCCCCCCTATGTCTCATACAATCTCCGTGTGGTACATCATGCCTGAAGATTCTGGACGTAATCTACCACAGACTCCCCTTTTCTTACTTACTCGAAACCTGCTTTGGAGCATTACAGACCTATACTGACGATAGATACAAGCCCTCTCCCTTCCTCGGCATCTACCACCGCTTCCGATTCAATCTCGATGGTATAGCGAACCACTCCGCCTCCTCTCCATATCCTCCGACTCTTTTCTCAAGAATCCCAAAGGCTACCCGGTGCTCTCGAAACCCCATCAGGCGCTCATTGCACGCTACATGCGGCTTCGTATGCCGCCATGGATTGTCCTGTGCGACGTTGGCCCTATCCCGGGCCTCGACAACCCGGACTCGATCTTCACTGTTGCGGACGGTTCTCTAAGCCCGAGTGCCGCAGCCGATGCAGTCACTGGGAGCTCAGCTTCCCCAACCCCTTCCGAAGCTCCAAAGCAGACAAAAGGTCAGAGTAAGAAGTATCACGATCCGACACCGCACCTTTCATATATCCGCAACCTCCAGCGCAGGCAGCCCGCTCGGACCATAATCGAGCGCTTCGGCGCCGGCTTTCAAGATTATCTCCAATCGCCTCTACAGCCACTCACCGACAATCTGGAAAGCAACGTATACGAGGTTTTCGAAAAAGACCCAGTCAAATACGATTGGTACGAACAGGCAATTGCGCGTGCTCTCAATGACTGGGTCGAGCAGGAAAAGCCTACTTCGAGTCCCGACGGCAGAGTCGTTGTGGCCGTCGTCGGCGCAGGAAGAGGTCCACTCGTCATGCGGGCATTGCAGGCTAGCATATCAACCGACGTTCCGATCGAAGTATGGGCGGTGGAGAAGAACCCCAACGCCTACGTTCTACTACAGTTACACAATCAAAACGAATGGCTCGGCCAAGTCAACGTCGTCAAATCCGACATGCGCGCATGGAAGGGCCCATGGCGAGAAGGCGGTCACAACGCGCAAGCACACCCAAACTCCACAGACACCACCTCATCCACCCGTACGGACAACGCGCCCTCCTCCATCCTCAACTCCTCGGCCGAAAGCGAATCCGCATCGGCCTTGCAACCCACCCCGCTCCCAGATCAACACTCAGCGGGTTACGGCTACGTCGACATTCTCGTATCCGAACTCCTCGGCTCATTCGGTGACAACGAGCTCTCGCCCGAATGCCTCGACGGCATCCAACACGTCCTCCACCCGACCCACGGCATCTCCATCCCAACCTCCTACTCCGCCCACCTGACCCCGATCTCCGCCCCCAAACTCCACGCCGACATCGCCGCCCGCACTCTCACCGACGCCTCGGCGCCCGAAACGCCCTGGGTCGTCATGCTGCACGCCATCGACTACCTCTCCACCACCACCACCACTTCCATCCCCGCCAACACACCCGCAGCCGCCGCCTCCTCCTCCGCAGCCACGCCCTCCCTCGCGCCGGCCCCCACCGTCCACACCGCCTGGACATTCACCCACCCGCTGCCCCCCGCCCTCTCCACGCCCGGCAGCAACGCGCACAACGCGCGCCACGCCCGCCTCGCCTTCCGCTGCCGCGAGCGCGGCGTCTGCCACGGCCTGGCCGGCTACTTCGAGACGGACCTCTACCGCGGCGTCGAGCTGAGCACGAATCCCGTCACCATGGGCCGGAAGAGCGCCGATATGATCTCTTGGTTTCCTATCTTTTTTCCGCTGAAGGTAAGCTTTCTCTCTCTTCCTCCTGTCTCCCCCCCCAAATCCCACCCTCGCCTCTTTCACTTCCAGAGAGGCGCTTCGGTTCCCGCCCTCCCGACGCAATGGCTGACCAGGTTCCGGCGCGGCGTACAGACACCGCTCTACTTCCCCGACCACTCCGAGCTGGAAGTCAGCGTGTGGCGCCGGACCGACGACCGCAAGGTGTGGTACGAGTGGATAGTCGAGGCTTTTGTCTTCACGGCGCTGCTGGGCGGCGAGAAGAGGAGGGTCCGGCTGGGCGTGTCGGATCTGCATTCGAGTCGCAAGAATGGGTGTTTGATGTGATGGGCCCTGCGTCGGAGCTGGAAGGATTGTGTGTCGGTTTTGGTGTGCGTGGGTTTTCCTGTCCTGGGCCTTTCTTGGGAGGGTTTACGGGGATAGCGGGATGGGAAAAGGGAAAAAGTCTTTTTACGAGGCGTGTGCGTGCGTGCTAATGTTTTTACTTCGGCACTGTGACGAGCATGCCAGTCTACATCAATCCAGTTGGGGACGAGAGAGATGATGCTCTATTCGTTTCGAGTGAACATACAGTGCCTAAGGGTAGGTAGGTACACTAGCGTCTAATCTCAAGGTACGACTCCTGACCCACAATGAGAGAGGAGAGGCACAATCGTAACCAAACAAAAACTTTTGTAGAAGACATCCGTCCCTAATGTGGGACATGGACGCAGTCTGAACAACACAGAGGGTATCACATCACGTAAGCGCATGCTCAAGTCCGCCCACGACATTTTCGCCAAGGAGCCCATCACTCGACTTTCTCGAGCCATTGGCCGAGGCCGCAGCTTTCAGAGCCGAGTTGTTATCCGAGCCCGTAAGCCCCTTGCGGATGGCGAGGACGTTGTCGACAATGACCGCGTCGATGCCTTCCCTGACTTGCAGCTTGCAAGGCCGTCAGCTCTGCCTCACTTCATGAGATTCGTAATGTGGTAACGTACCTTGACTTTGTCCGGGTCATTATTCAAAGCCCCGTACGACACGCACACCAATCCTGACTCTTTCACAACGCGCACGAGCCGAGGACTAATGACTAATGGCTCGGCGGCCGAGACGATGCCGAGCAAGTTCCAGCGGGACGCGAAGCGGATGGCCTCTTGGAGGCTGCTGGCTCGGATGTCGCCGACGGTGTTGGTACCGGCGTCGGTTAGGAACAATATGGGGATGGAAGGTTGCTTGAACGAAAGGAGGAGACAAATATCCGGGTTGAAGCTCGAAAAGATGACGTTGCGCTTCTTGCCGAGGTCGTAGACTTTGGTCAGGACAGTGTCCACGAACGAGTTCAGCTCGACCGCGTACGTGTCCATCTCTTGTTCCTCGCTCTCGTGAAGCATCGGGTATTCTGCAAACTGATCAGCGCCGGCTGAGACGTAAAAAGGAAGCGCCTTATCGCCACTTACTCATTTCGATGTTGAAGCCAATAGACTCTGGAAGCTTCTTGAACATCTCCTCCAGGGTTGTGAACGGAGCTTGGATGAAGTTGCCTCTGCTGTTGCCCTTGAACCCTTTCTGCTTGAAGTCGCGAGTGTGTTTCATGCGTTCCCTCATCTCCGAGGATTCATCATTCGTGGCTGTGCCAAGGGACATGGACCGGTGTCTCCGGTTGTCCGATCCCTTCAAATTTGCGATCCTCGGATCCAGAAGCTGGTCTGGAGAAGCTGGTCTGGAAGACCTCGGGGTGCGGTTATCACTAACGTGCAGAAACTGAAAACTACTGATGAGCAAAAGCAGACAGAAAGTGAGCTCCGGAGATTGGGAGGGACAATGCTGACCTGCTCGAGAGTGAGAGTATGAACGGGAGCATCAATGCCGGTTTCGCTAACTAGAAAGTCATGGTATATGACGGGAACGTGATCCTTGGTCAATTGAACATCTAAGAAGAGTCAATACCACGACCATTGGCAGAATACGTTACGCAATATTACCAAACTAATACACAAGTTAGTCCAATGAAACTTCGTAGTTCAAATACTTGCTCACCTCAACGTAAGAAGCCCCAAGATTGGCGGCAGCAATGAACGACTAAACCGTCAGTAATCCTTTGTAAGCATATGGAATACAAGTATGCTCACCTGAATCGTGTTTTCTCCAAGTTGAAGCGATTTTCGAGCCGCCATATTCTTACCCAGTCCTTCACAGCCGTTAGGGTTACAACAAGGAAGGAAAATACAAATGCAAAATCACCTCGGTGCCCTATAACCATTGTCGACGTCATGCTCTTCCAGTAAGTCTGATTTTCGGTAATAGACATATTGGGATGCGTGAACGGCGTGATGATTAAGAAGTTAAAGCTGACAGATCCTATCACTTCCAAGGTGTTGGCCGCCATAATGGGCACGGTGTTGTCCACTTGCAGCGTGATACGTTTTGACCCAAGGCTTGGTTTGACGCTTGAAAGTAACGCAGCCCCACGTCCCACAATGTGATCCTTCGATCCCGCGTAAGTGGGCACAATGTCGAAAAGCAGCCTGACCTTCGAAGCATCGATAGTGGTGAACACGATCTGGTCCGTGCTGACGTTGTCTTGAATAGGAAGATCGATGATAGACGGTTCACCGCTAGCCCCGCTGGCTGAAACCACGATCGATAGAGCAGTGTCAAGCTGAGTCGAATGAGCATCCGCGAGAGGAATGCGGTCAAGTTTGACGGCCTCTACCGTGTTCCTCATATCCATTGATCCCAAGCTTACGAGGACCATGCTCTCATTAGTCAGGTATCGATGACCGAAGGTTTTGACTGGCTCTGTGGTTCGAGCAGTGCTATTGGTGTTGCTGGTACCGGATTTACGGTCGGCCAGGGAGAGTGATGATGATGGAGGAGAAGAAGCTAGAGTCGATGTCTCGGAATCAGAAGTATCAGGTGCTCTTGTCAACTCCGCTATTCTCTTCGCGATTCTCACATGTCCCCTCAGCGAAGCGTGTTCTTTCGATGTCCAGCCAGATAGGTCGGGTCTCTCAAGGTCAGCTCCTGCGTCTATCAAAAGCTCGACTATTGGAAGATGCCCATCGACGCTGGCAATAAACAGCGGCGTCCAGCCAAACGTATTTTCTGCCAATTCCGTGTCGGCCCGTTGGTCCTTGGTGCCATCAAGAAGTAATTTTGCGCACTTCTCATGCCCGAAACGAGCCGACACATGCAAGGCGGTCTCGCCCTGCTCGTCCTGATAGTTGATATCAACACCTGCTTCGACGAGCAAATCGACGATAACGACGAAATTTGCCTTGGTCGCCAAAGCTAAAACCGCACTGGACTTCGAGACATGCTTCCGCACGCTTTGTTTGTGCTCAGTGGCACCTCTCCAATTCTCGGCCTCGAGCAGTGCCTTCGTCGTCAAAGGGTGGCCCTCTATGACACTAAGATGCAATGGCGCCAACCCCTCCGAGTCTTGCCAAGCGGGCGCATCAATCCCATCAGCGACAGCAAATTGGCCCCATGTTTGCATATGTCGTATGATGATCTGGCATATTATCACAGACCCATACTGCGCTGCATAATGCAATGGCATACGGCCATAGCTATCCCTTGCTTTGAGAGCTCCCCGTTGCTCAGGACGTAGCCTATTTAAAAGAAAATCCAGAAGTTGCACGGATTTATCGTCGTTTCCTAGTAGCTTAACTCCATCAGGCTCTTTCTTCATGTACGCCTGAGAGGTGAGTACAGGTAACGCTGCGGGGGTGATGTAGTTCGCATCCTCATCGTTCACCTGGAGCAACGCATCCGCTGCAGGGTCGGTGTCACCGGCAGACTTTGAACGTCCAACGGCGATGATTAGGCGATGTATGCAGTTTCGGTCATTGATGTCATCCTCCTCATCTAAAGAGACAATCAGGCCGAGCAGCTTGTCGATAGATTCTCTTGCTTGACATGAGATAGCGCGCTGCAATATGTTGAGTAAGAGCGTTTGAAAGATAGGTCCATTCGTGTTCTCAGAGCCTGTGTTAGCCTCCGGCAGGAGCTCGAGAATGATCGAAGCGTCGTCATTGCGTATTGCACGATCAACAGTATCTAGAAGTCCAGGTGGTAGATTCAATATAGCCTTCGACGAAACCCTCCGAATCGAGTGAGACGACCGGGACGAACTCGCATCACTCAATACCTTGACATCTCCGAGCGTAGACAGCCAAGCATTGATGGTGTTCATAGCTTCCGACAGTCCCAAGTTCGTTGCGAACGGCTTGGGGTCCACCTTCGATTCAAGGTAGCGGCGCTGCGCACAGGCGTTTGGCACCTGCTTATCCAGTTTCTTGGTGATCTTGATGAACCCTCGACGGTTGACCTCCCCATACCATTGCAACTTCCTGAGCTCGCTGCGCAACTCCAGTAGGGCGCCCATAAGATCCTCAACCTCATCTCTATCCATACCTTCCGGGACCACGGTTGGTTTTCCATAACGGTCTTGCAGGAGCTTCAGCCGCCGTGCCGATTCGTTAAATTTCTTATTGTAAAAGGCATGAACGTCTTCGAGGTTGCGATCGAGGGAATAGAAGAATTCTACAGCATGGTTCAGCATGCTGTGTGAACTTCAACGATGTCTCCAAGCTCACCAGCCAAGTCAGCGTCCCCTCCATGCTTCACGGTTTCCGCAGCAGACTTGATGAGCTTCTTCAATGCCTTGTAGTTGATGTAGGATGCAGACCATTCCGGGACCTGGTTCCGAGGCAAGTTTCGTCCAAACTTCATGGTGATGAACGTTCCCAACCGGCGGATCCAGAGCTTCTTAGGATAACGAAGGAAGGACGAAGGGCGACGAAGGCAATGCCTATCGATGCTGAACCAAGTGTTTAGAAACGTAAACGAACCCTAGAGGCGGAGCAGGAGGACTTGGCGGTGGCCAGGAATAAGTAGGCCATTCGATCGTTGTAAGGCCTGTTGATCCTTCTGCCAGAAAGGTGTTAGAGATCTCAGTCCTCCTTGACTTATGTGTTATGTGGGTCGGAGTGAATTGTGATTGTTGAGGCACGTTTTTGGCCAAACAGATCTCGTTGGCTGTAGCAATTCACGCATACACGCATGGAGAACTTACCGACCGATTATGCTCCTCGTGGCTTCCTTTTCAGATGCCCAGCATCAGAGAGAGAAGGAGAGAGAGATAGAGTTCTGCGTTTATGACCCTGGGACCGGAAAGAGAAAGAGACATAGGTAAGGTAAGGTACCTGATGTAAGAGGTGAAAGGTGCTTCGCTTTCAATGGCAGCACAAGCACCTGCAAGCAATACTCACCGCATATGCTGTGCGATAAGCTCCATCTCCATCTCCATCTTCATGTTCGTGTTCATGTTCGTGTTCATGTTCATGTTGGCGACTGTAGAGTAGCGTACTCTGCAGTACTTAAGGTGCTCCGCAGCCTGTCAAGCAAAGGTAAGGTATTGTACGAAGTACCGTAAAGTTAAAGTTGCCCGAGAGGTGAGATACTCTTGCTTTTTGATTGCAGAGCATTACCTACAGTACAGTAAGGTAAGGTAAGGTACGATTCGTATGTAGTGAGGTATTTGCGGTGGACTGACAATCTTGCAGATACCTTACAGTAGAAGATGTCACAGTCTACGCGGACTAATAAAGCACAAAGTCTCACGCCGGGGTGGCTTGATCTAGTGCGCAATACGCAATACGCAAGCCCACAAGCCACCAATCTGTCAACGGGATACGAAGGGCGGTGAAGGACTAACCACCGAATCTTCACATGTTCGGAACGTACAGTACATACAAACATACAGTAAGAATGAGAAGTCTTAAGGTACTTCTGGTCCTACCTTACCTACCTTATGCTAGGACAAACAGTCACTAGAAGGCTAAGATATTTGGTCGCCGGTAGCACATCCCGATCCTAGGCTTGCCCTTCCCTTCCCTTCCCCAAGAGCTCCTACTTTATCCATGCTGATCCATGCAAACCACCATACTCCATTGGAAGACAGCCTACCGCACCGAATTGCTGGGCCCACACCCCGGTCTGATTAATCGGGGCGAGAACATCATAGTGTGTTGGGACCAGGTCGACTCATCCGTGGTTGCGGTCCGAGTAGTACTGGCTATAGCATTACCTGTACGCTCAGCACCCGGAGATCCGGGTGCCGCGGCATCGAAGGAGCGTCTCATTGGTTGAGTAACTGTGCAGTGCTAAACAATCGACTGCATCTCTAAACCACTTCTTCATCTGAAGCCTGGTACCCAGAAGGTAAGCGGATGGGCCAATCCCACAATTTGCCATACCCGTATTCCGGGCTTTGATCAGCAGCAGGTATGATCTTAGCGCCTTTCCTGCATCGGAAAGCTTTGTGAGGACGGTTTGGTAGGGCTATGCTTGAAGTATCTTGCTCCTCGTCCTTGATGATGTCCTCTGCCAACGGATTGCTTACAGCCACCGTGACTGCCTCGTCAGTGTCGTCATCATATGCGCCTTGTTCCAGGTCCATCGCAGGAGCTTGAATGCGTTTGACGGCTCTGGCGGCTTCTCGTCGTTGCTTTTGCATCATCTTCCTCAGATCTTTGATATCGGTTTTCAAAGCGCTACTTTTGCCAGTGGAAAACGGTGGGAGGAATTCCATCGATACCCCTTGACTGTTGAGTTCTCGCAAGATCTCATCGTAGATCTCTTGCCGATTGCAGGCGCGGCAAAGCTGAAGCATCCAAAGATAAGCTCGGTCAGAAATATATTCCGAAGATTCTTGAATATGCTGCCAAACAGCGAAACCTCCTACCCAGTCACGGTTGAGATTACAGCGTCGAAGGATAGCCGTGAGGATAGGGATGTTGGGCTCCCAACCTTCTCTTAACATCTCGTAATAGACTCTGATCCCTTCCTTGACACCACTAAATTTCAGGATACCGTTTATCAAGGCTCCGAAAACATGGATGTTCTTTGGAGGTTTTTGAGTCACCTTTCCGGTCCTGTTACTCAAGCGACCTTCAGCAGCGGCGGTGATCTTGATATTTGGCCTGGCAAGGACGACACCACCCTTTCGTCCTCGTAGTCTGTTCACGTAGCTTCGGAAGCCTTTCCTGTCATTCGAGAGAGTGAGAAAGCTCAGTGTCGCAGTGACCGTGATCTCATTGGGGCGAACACTACACTCGTCAAAAGACTCTAACACCATCCTGACTAATTCGTTTTGTCGGAGGCGTGTAAGATGGGTAAGGAGTAGGTTGTAGGTCGTAACGTCAGGCGGCGAAGGAGCGAGTAGGAGAACGGAACACAGATTCTTCAGCATCAATGCATGGTCTTTCGAACGACCGTGCTCTTTAAAGATGCTGCTTATAGCCGCGTTCAGTCCCTTTTGACCATCAACGGAAAGACCGCCCCTATCATACGCTGGATGTGCAGGCCAATCAGGTGTGTGCTCTTGCGTAGGTCTTCCCTGGTCCCGCAGGTGTTCAAGATATCGATTCATTTTGGCGACTTTTGGCCACAGCTCGTCCCGAGTAATCGCTGCTGGGTTTGAAGGATCCTGTGGTGATTTACCATCGAGGTGCTCCTGATCTTGTACCAATGATAGATACCCAAGAAAACGAAGCACAAGTTTGGCGACTGAGAGCTCTAAGGTTCGGAGCTTCTTTAGGGAGACATCTCGAAGCGATTCGGTTGTCACCTCTGGAGGACAGTGCCCGTCCCGGATGACTCCTTTCCGCGCCGGGTGCACCTTCCAACCCCCTCCGAGTAGTTCCAGTAATCGATCACTTGTTAGGATTTGCTCGACCTGGACCACCGACAGCTGCTTGTGGAGGTCAGGCGGAATGACAATTGATGCCAACTTTTCCATGGTCCACCGATCATCTACATCTTCAGGGCGCAGCTTCAGAACATCCGGCCACCTCAGCTTCTCTCGATCCACCTCTCTGGTATCATGGCTGTTTCCTCCTGCAAGTTCAGCTCTTGCGCGCCCACGTTCCTCCAAGACTTTCAGCTCTTTCTTGACTTCGGTGATCGCGCCGTCCAGCTCCTTTCGCCGGTCATCTTTATGCTTCGCATCTACTATAGCGGCTGTTGCAAATATGGAAGAGTAGAAGACTGTAAATGCATCTCCCAACTTGAGTCGTCTCCGCCCCGTAGCGGTAGTCGTACGTCGAGAGAGTGCCGAAGCAGCGAAGGACAGACATGACGAACAGCGACAGGTGCATTTGGGCTGCGCAGCGCGGGACCAGAGTGTTTGCATGACGGTACCATATCGCACTGCCACCACTATCTCAATCAATGGTTCTCAGCGGTCACCGAGATTGTTTGTGGTTCCAAGAAGCATTGGCGATGATGATGTACAGTGTAGAGAGGTACTTCACACTTCATTCCTGGACCGATTAGGTTAGAACAAAGCGGTCCAACATCACCCCACCATAAGGTACTCCTAGCCCTTTACTGATTCCCTTCACCTTTGACCCGGGGATGGGATCAGCTTAGACTAACGCATCATGTTGGCACTTACTCTCACTGCGGACTTAACAGGGTATGAATATTCGATCCACTTTGTGATTACCGTCTAATGAAGTCTTTCCACAGAGTGACCGATCTGCGGCCTAAAGATACCCCCGAGGAACCCTACTTCTTCACCTTCAGAGTACAATGTACCTCTTGTCGAGAGGTTCATCCAAACTGGGTGAATGTGAGCCGTTTTGTGGGTATTCGTTCTACTCTGAGTCGAAGTATGTTAACGTAGATGAAGGAATCGAATGAGATGTCCGGCAGCAGAGGCGAGGCCAACTTTGTGTGGAGATGCAAGTCATGTAAGGTTCGGTGATTTCTTCAAATGTTACAGAAGGAGCAGTCGTGCTGAGCTCGCGTTCAGAGGGAGTCGACGGCCACTATTAAGGCCTTACCTTCGTCTTACCAACATGCCTCTCCTCCGAAGAGGCAGAACATCCTCGAATTTGACTGCCGTGGCCTGGAGTTCGTCGAGTTCAAGGCGGATGTAAGTAGAGGATGTTGCTCGCTTCGAAAGCGTTCAGACACCAGCTAATATTCTTACTAAGGGGGAGTGGCTTGCGAAGGGCTTGGACTCGCCCACAGTCTTCTCCAGCATCGACCTGCAGGAAGGCGAGTGGTTTGACTATGATGAGAAGGTAGGGGAGGAGGTTAGCATCAAGGATCTCAAATGGGAGATTCGCCGGGCTTGAATAGGATATGTAGGTTTTGCTCATCAGAAATAGAGGGTTCAAAGTTGGCAATCTATATGATCCAAGAACACATCCACTAAGGAGATGGCATTGTATTCTCAATCACCAGCTGTATCGGCGGAGGGTACGTATTAAGTGTATCTATATCTCGATACCTGACTAGATCGACCTGCATATGCGGGAGAAAGAGTCTCGGTGCCGTCCTCCTGGGTTATGTCGACTGCCTGACACAGAATTGAGCGGACTGTTCTCTGATCAGATCCCCGGTAAGCGCCTTCTTCTCAACTACCATCGCATGTACAAGGGTGTTGAAACGCCCCAGTCAGCTAGATCACTTCCTGACGCCTTCGGATGATACGCTTGTCGGCCTTCTCTGCCTTCCCTTTCTGCTGAGCATTCACTCCTCCAAGCAGCGCCTCATACTCCGGCATCCCCTCTGGAACCTCATCGCCGACGTCTTTCCCTGCAAGTACTCGTGGCTTTGGCGGCTATTGTTGTCCTGGGCTTCTTATTGGTTGGCTTAAAGGTACTGGTCGTTTAGTCCCAGTTCGTAACTTCTTCCGCAGGATCGCTTGCGATTACATGGGGTTTGGCGGACGCGGCGTTTTGGCTCCATTTCTGGCTCCTGGCACAGCATCTTTTCCCATTTCACCGCACAGATGATAATGGCCTTTGTACACGGCGTAGACTAGTCCATCATCAGTGTCTACTATCGCCGGCCTTCCATGATATGCCCTCTGAATCCCAAGACCCCCTACGCGATCGAACGCTGCCGGCCACGAGGCGCCGCGGTGTGGGGCTGTGACTTCGGTAAGTAGGATATTATACACAGCCTTGTCGTATCATCGTACATTTGACGGATGTATTCCTGTTTCCATATTCTCTTCGACAAAAGGCCGTTCGGCCGATGCGTCTCGTGCGACGGCGTGCGACGGCGCTCCGGCCTGCTGTGTGGATGGTTTTGCTGACTCATTGGCACAAGTTCATCGTCATGTCCAGGTTCAGGCCAACTTCCTCGATATGGCCGAAGCCGAAGATCGCCCGGAAATCGTCCCTGCTACCTCTCTCTAGACTATCTCTTCCTCCTAATCGTTCGATTTCAACTGTCTCAAGTGGACAGGCCATCCTGACGCTTTCTCGACTAGCTCGGCGAGGTCGCCGCTTGTTGCGTGCGTGTCGTACATTGGATCCACCTTTATGGTGAAGAGCATCCTCTCCAGCGCTTGATTGCTAGACGTCCTAGTCTAAGCCGCCCTTCTCCCTTCCATCATTGCTCTCAGTCGCGTCATCGAACAACCAATCCCTTGTAGGGCCCTCAGAGATCTCAAGGATTCAAAATGCGCTGTTAGCGGAGTGCTCTCTATATCTATAGAAGAAATTTGAAGCTCTTGAGAAAAGCCGTGGCTCGAGTGTTCGCATTGGTGGAAGCGCAAGAGAGAAGGAAATTTGTCACTCAAGACGGTTCGAGGAAACTTCCCGGTCAGTAAAACACTGTCACGGGAAAGTAGGGAGGGCTATAAGGAAGATACCACTACCACGAAGTTCCCACGGGACAAGAGGAAATGGTAAAGGTGTGATACCGATGGATGTAGGAAACACTGTACAAAGGCAAAGACTACACATGTCCACTCCCAAATTCCATCCTCAATTGCAATAGAAACTGGATGAAGCAAGCAAGGACTAGTCTCACAGGGCCAAGGAAAGATTTAAGGACCTCAGATAGCGACTGGATTATAGTCTTCTTCCGTATGATCTAGACCTTGCCAAGGTGGGTTGGATATTGCAACCGTAACTATTGTGATAGACTTGACGAGTCCTGACCTGTCACTTGGTCAGATAAATCATAACGTACCAAGCTTGAGCTGTGTTATATTTCTTGTATAAATAAATCTCGTCCTACATGCATTCAGTTTGTTGGGTGAGTGGTTTGTCCATGCTGTAGTTATCAAGACGTATCTGTCCCTGAAGGTAGTCGCACTGTTCGGCAAATTCCGCACGCACTTACGCCTACTCTACTCTAGCTTCGAACACGAGATTTACCACGTATAGTGAGCTCGGATCTCTGCCTTGACATCCGCTACCGCCCTTTGTCGCAACCATGAGTGTATGATACCTTCCCAAAGAGAATCACTTCGCTCTGCTAACTTGCGTCTTTGGCAGTTCGTCCCGCTCAACCCGAGACCAATGCTGCAGTCTCTGTAAGCTCTCAAGCCCATTCTACCTCAGATCATACGAAAATGAGCTGATCAGTGTTTCCATTGTAGCATCAATGAGGATGTTATCGTACGCCTGAAATGGGGACAGACAGAATACAAGGGGCGGCTGATAAGTGTGGATTCGTACATGAACATCCAACTTTCCAACACGGAGGAGTTCATCGACAATAAGAGCACGGGAAGCCTAGGGCAGGTATTGATTCGGTCAGTATGGACCGCTAGATTGTTTTGGTCTGTTATAATGGGACGCTGACGTGAGGTGATTGCTGTAGGTGTAATAATGTGCTCTGGATTTCCGGCGCTAAGGGGGGGAAACAGGAGGATACAGCTATGGATGGGTAAAAGATGCACGGGACCCGTAGACATTTCAAAAAGCAGCTCTTTCGAAGCTTCACAGCCTGTTCGGGTTTCATTTCAGCGCTGCATTGAGACCAAGGAGATTACGCTTCGACTCCGGCGACGAAGTTGCCAAACTGGCACAAATTACGGGACAGAGAGGGTCTTTATGTAGATAGGGGCGTTTGGTGCTACTGGAACATGGGAACATGATACCCATAGTGTTGATACATTTGGCCATTCCTCAATCCACTTCCTCAATTCGCGGTCTGGTGCTCGATGGCATACTTGGATCCACTGATAATCCTGCCAGCCTACCAACCCCTGGCGGGATTATAGAAATCGAATCGGAACCTTCGACCGAATGTGCGCCAAGAAGAGTCTTGGACCTCCACGCTTCTAGACTCTCAATCACGGCTCCAGTATGCTCTTTGACGAGACCATCTCTATCCGTTGCCTCGACGTATTGAAGCACTCTCACAACGTCTTCGAGATTATCGCCTGCAAAACCAAAGCCAAGATTCCGTCCCTCCTCTCCTGCTCTGTCTACGGCCCTGGCCACGTTCAGAATCAGTAGTACTGCGGCTCGTCGCAAGATCGCTGTTTCGTCACCTAGCTCTAGAGTCAAGATGGAGATGGCCATATCGACGGCTGTAGATGTGAGGGTCGATCCCAGGCCACCTATGTTCGTCTGAATTGCGGCGCCGAGCACTGAGAGGGCGGACGTTCTGATTCGGACATCTTCCTCCGCGTCCTTACCTTCCCAGGCTTCAACTAGCTGTGCAAGCCTTTCTGAGTTTAAGTCGTTCTCAACTTCTTTCCCCAGCAAAGGTACTTCCCCACCCCACGCTTCTTCTGCCTCTTTAATTCTCGTCTGCTTGTTCCTCATGGCTGCATGTCTTTGAGCCTCAGCTTTGGGCCGCTGTCCCCGTCTCCCAGCTAGCTCAATCGTGGCATCTCCCACATTTCTCGCGATCTCGCCGAACAAACTCTTCCCTAAACCTTCCACAGTCCTTAATAGTGCTTCACCTATCCTCAGCCTCCGATCTAGCCCCATGTCTTCTTCCCGGTCCAAATACCGCTCCGCTAGCATCTTGATCACGGTCCTTGGGTGGTGTTGTGCCAACAAGGAGAGTGACTTAATCGTGTTAAGGTATATGTACTCGTCCTCATCCTGAAGGAGCGAAAGCAAAAGGACTGACGTGGCGGAGATGTCAAGGATTGGTGAACGGGATGTTATTAGGGTAGTGAGAAGCGACAGTCCTTGAGCGCGGACAGGCACAACGGAGTCACTGAGATATGTTAGAGCCAATGAGTAAGTTTTACGGTCGTTAAGGTGTGGATCTGAATCCGAAGTCACAGCAGAAGGGTCGGGACTGGATGTTTGGAGGTCAAGTAAGGATGCGATATTTGAGGCCGCTATTGAGAGCGATGACGGTACAGATGGTTTCGATCTCGATATATATGCTAGGGGTGACTGCATTTTAGAATAGAGCTCGATTGACTTGGAAGTGCGGACAAAGTCCGGCGAGGTGAGGATCGCTGACAGAAGGCTGAGGGCAACAGAGACGATTTCTGCGCGGTCGTCCACAGTATCCGTCCTCACGTCCGATTCTCCAGCCAGCTCTTCAGGTCGATCTTCGTCGTGGTCGATGATGGTTCCTAAATCACGAAGGGAGACGCTTATGGTACCTGGGCGCGAATGCTTCTTCTTTCTCTTATCGCTCTCGACGAAGTCCTCCAACAGCTGCTCGACAAGGTCGAACAACTGATCAGGATCACCAGCAAGCTTGTCCTTGTACCGCTCCAGCATTCCCTGAGCAAGCTTGGCATAGGCCAGAAGGTGCATTGGGTTTGTGCCGTTGTCATTGAATGCCCCCGAACTCTTGCCTCTCCCTTCTGCTCTCGAACCTGTTAACAACCAGCGCTTGGTTATACTTATGAATACATCGCCAATAGTTTGCTGATCAGTAATGGCTGGACCTAATAGGTTCAGGAACTCTTCGACACGACTGTCGACGTCCTGCACGGTGGCGACTATATCTTGAAAGCTGCTTGGGTTGCGTGCTCGTTTTCGAATCTCGATACCACCTTGCCTCCCCGGTCCATAAATCCACCACGAGCCTCCATCCCATTGGAGCTCTTCCGCAACTTTGATGATCCCCACGGCGTTCGCAGCAGTACCAAGGTAGGTATGAAGTAGCTTTGAGGGTCCATCAAGCCACGCATTTCTACCTGTTTTCCTCGCATAACAGAGCAGACCCCACAATGGTAATCTCAGTTGTCCTACGAGCCACCTGGTTAGCCCTGGATTTGGGTGCGAAAGAATCAACGCGGCTAAGCGATTGAGCGCTTGTTGCACATCTACCTCATCCATGATGATGGAGTCAAGATCGGATGCTGATCTGTCCTGGTTAGTAGTGGAGATCCTGGTTCCCTCTTGCGTTGGGTTCAGCGTCTCAATAATCGGCTGCGCAAATAGTTTCCACCCAATCGTACCAGGAGCACCATATGCCCTCCGCCCAAGGATTCCACTTCCAACTATGAAAGCCACTGCCCGGCGCATGTCATCAGGCCCATTATCCAGGAGGTCCAGCAGCTGAGGCGCGAGCCTCGTAAAGTAAACCTCCGGAGACAGAGAGCTCGGCACTGAAGACAATAGCTTCGAAGCTTGGGTTAAGGTTTCAAGTGACAGCACAGGTTTTGAATCGGCTTCAGAGACCAAGCCTTCGGAGGTACTATCTGACATGGGTTTAGAGATTGTGGTGGCAAGAAAGGCAATAGTCTGGCGTACACCACCCGGACGGAGCGGTAAGAGTGATAGGGCAGTCGATACGGGACTCCGCAGCCATTGTGGACAGGAAGGCTGTAATAAGCCCGTAAGAGTCGGAAACAGAAGAGACGTTGGTGTTCTAGGAAACCGCCAAATCTCAGCCAACATGCCAGTAGAAAGGAACCCTTCATTGCACGGAAGGGACTTGAGAGAGGATATCACATGTCACGGCGAGGGTTTGACGTACTCGTCCAGCAATCGGTCTAAAATGACTCTGTATTCATTGCTCTGCTCTGTACTTTCGTATGGATGGCCGTACGCTAGCTCTCCGCAACCACAGATAACATCTACCAGAGTCCTCTCCCGGATCGCAGGGTTGACTCCCTTGTCACCAGCTAAAATAATATTACTCAGACCATTAAGCACCTCCTTCAGGAGATCTAGATTGATTTCCTCATTGTGACCTATCTCAGCCACGTGCCTTGCCGCAACACCGGCTTGTAGAACGGTTTTGACACGGCGCTCAATAGGGATTCCTACACCTGGTGACAGTGCTGGGTAGATGCCCTCCAACGATATCAGATCCAGTAGGCCGTCAATGACACGCCTATCCTTGGAGTTGTATAACGTCTGCTTAGCATCACTAGTATCAGACGATCCAATGAGAGCAAGATGGATCTCCCCCAGGTGGGTAACCGCTGCTCTCAGGACGAGTGCCCTTTGGTCTGGGAAATCTGTCCTGGTCTGCTTGGGTAATTGAGTAATAAGGCAATCAACCAGAGACTGGCCCCGTGCTTTTACAAGGACATCTAGAATGGTCAAAATCGGGCCCACCTCAGCAGCAACTAGTCGACGCCTTACTTACCTTTGCGCAAGACGGGGGCCAGAAAGCTTTCTGAAGCTTTCAGGGCATCTTGCAGTCTCTGTATAGAGTTATCTGGCTCACCTGGTATGGCTGCCATCGAGAAACTTGGAAGGGGTTGCAAGCACAAGGTACACTCGAGCGCTGCCAAAGCTTCATCAACGGGACCTCGGTGTGAATCGGTCCGTAGAAAGTGTTGAATATATACCCTGATACGAGTCTTGCAGGGAGTGCACACTTTTGTTTGACAGGTTATGAGCCTGGCTAGTGCAGTGGGACGTGACTGGGTAATCTCCTATCCTGAAAAGGGTTGAGAACCGGAGGATTCCGGTTGAGCGTAAAATCCAAGAATGGATAATCCTGGGAAGGTTCCAAGTTCGAGTCCCCACCACTTCCATTACGGTGCAACAAAAGACTGCGAGGCCACCCCGTATTGACAGGTATGGGAGGGTGTTGAATATATACCCTGATACGAGTCTTGCAGGGAGTGCACACTTTTGTTTGACAGAAAGTTGTTCCTTTTCGTTTACGCTATGTAGAGTATATATAGGAAATGATGACTAAGACATAAATAGAGGCACTTAGTAAGAGATAAGTAAGCAACAATATCATATTCTTTCCTACTGCACAGTCACAACAGTTCACTGATGTGAGTGCAGAGATTTGCTTAACATTCTGTAAAATTTCTGTCTGCAGTTTACATTCACATTGTTTTACCTCACTTCACATCACTATTGTCATTCAAAAGCAGCTAGAAGTGCAGATCATTGTCATTATGATGATGAGATGAATTATTCACTGTTCACATTATCTGTCTATATCATCAGTCACAACTTCTCAAAAAAAATTCTCTTCTTCTTTCTTTAGTTTTTGATCACACTTCAACTTTTAATCACTACTTCATCAACTTATCAATTTTTTTATTCACTCTATCATCATGTAAACTTTCATGATATGTTCACAGCATGTCACTAATGTTTCATAGATCATTTCTTAAGATCTGTGTTTCACATTGTGTTGCTGCTGCTTCATTATCAGATACAGATGATGACAATTCAAACTGAAAGAAGTCTACTTTTAATTATATTCACAAAGCTACTGATCATTTCTGTTCTAAAAAAAGCTTGCAAAACTCTCTTCTTAGTATGTCATCATCTCAATTTCAGTTTAAAGACTAACAATACATAAAATCAGTTAAGCATTTTGCTTTTAATGCTGCTTTCTCTTCTCTCTTTAATGAGTTAACTACTGATCAGCTTAACTTCTTATTGCTTAATGTTTTAATTAATTTATCATTGAAGAATTGACTCAGAACTGAGCTTAAGATGTTGTCAATAATTTAGTAGTTAATTCTGCACATCAATATGAATCTAAATCATTTTTGTACTCACTGAACATATTGTGAAGCTGCTGTCACTCACATTTATGAGAAATGTGAGCTAACTATCTACAACAACTATGTACATAAAGATGAGTCATTTACAGTGTGTATTCAGGTCAAGTTCAATGATCATTATCTTCTCTGCAGTTTGTGTACAAATTGTCATTGAGATGCACAGAGTACTTAGTGCAGCTTTTATAAGTATAAATCTATATTAATATGACAACTACTTATTGTTCTAAATCATACAGAATCTGAATTCTCTTTGTCTGCTAACTCAGCAACTTCTTATTGTTATTGTGTTGCTGCTCTGTCTGCTGCTCTCATCATCATCATCAGTGACATTATGCTTCTTGTCAGCTACAATTACTCATTGATAGAGAATGTTTTAAGTGCTGTAGATAAGTTAAAGATGACTGCTGAGATTCTTTGTCATCAAGCTAAAAGACTTAACATCAGTGTGTTTATTGCTTTACTTGTGTTGTTGTCTTATCTGCATCAGTTGCATTCTCACTTGTTGTTGCATCATTGCAGTGAATGATAGTTTTGCTTTAAATATGATTTATACTCAGCTTATAACTTTCTTTTTTTTTTTTAATAGATAAATAGTTAATGAAATTGCTTTGCTTCTGATACTATCACCTTCTAGTCTATGAGAGCCTTTTTCTTGAGTCTTTTACATAAATTATACAAGCTCATATTTCTTTCATAAGCTGTCATTAAACTGCTGTCAATTCTTACTGAAGTTAAGACTTTTTAACCTTTCTTTTTAGCTTTATTACTTGTTCACTTTAACTTCAACTCATTGTGTTGTTGTTGCAAGTCTTTACTGAGTCATTTTTAATCATTTAATTTTTTCTTAATATTATGTAATGTCAGAACTTTCACTCTCTTCTAATTACATCTCTCTTCTGTCATAAATGTTAAAGTCAAGTCATCAGCATTTCTTCAGCTTTTAATAGTCTTCTATAATGCATTCATTACATTATTCACTTCAGTCAAGATCAATTTGAAAGAAGCAACACTTCAGTGTGCTTTCAAAACATTCTGTAATGAGAATATAGATAAATTTATCTGTTCATAATGTTTTCATATCTTACAAATTGTCTTTTAAGAGAGATCTTCTCTCTTTTCTACTAAAAACTTATGTAGTTCTTTCTTTTGCCTGTGATTTCATTTGACTCAAGATACAATCAAGAGTTCTTCATAGAAAGACAATGATGACTCTTTCTGTTCAAGAATCTCATCAACTTTGAGACTCAATTGCTACACAGATAGTTTAGCTTGTTTCAGACTGCTTTGCAGCTTTGAACTAGCTCAAAATTCACAAATTAATTATTATAAATTAAATTTTGTAGAACATGCTCTGTGAACATTTCTAATGCATAAGTTTCTAATAAATGAGTTTTTAATATCTTATAAGACTCAAATCATTTAGCTTTAAACTTCTAAGACTCTTCATTTCATATAAGCACTCAGTCTTCTTTCTTTATAGTGCTTAACTGCACTGTTTCATTACAAATTGTTTTTGATTCAATAGTCTTTCATAAAAGAATTTTATTGACAGTTACTCAAACTGTCTATATCTGCTCAACTCATTTTAACTGATCTTTAAAGTCAGTTTCTCTCAGTGATCAAAGGTTGTTCAAGTTGTCTAATAGTTGTAAATTTATCTTATACAGTAGATAGAATGAGCTCTGTTTAATTGTACTATGAGCTCAGATTTGAGCTGCAAAAAGTGCTTGTGATAAGTATTCATTCTATAATTGAGTTAATTTATTCATAAGATATTTTGTAAGCATGAAGCTCAACATTTTATTTAGATTTTCTATCTTTTCATTTGTGCAGAAATAATAGAAAGTCATTGTTCTATGTTGAGTTCTGAGCTTTTTCAAGTAGTAGGTCATGACACAGTCAAGGAAGTTTGTACTGTTATTAGATAGTAACTTTCTTGATAAACTATAATTTGTAAAGATTTCATCACACAGAAAATCTGCAACTGTTGCTTTCATTGCATTCAGAACAGCTTTAGTTACAGATCAGCCTGTAGCATAGTTAATTGTTGTTATAATTCAGCAGTTTTTTCAAGACATTCAAGATAGTATGTCTATCATATTGATTTCTTATCTTTCAAATGATAGTAGATTCTTGCAAGTCAAATACAAATGTTCTTTGACCTCTTAATGTTTTCAAGATTGTTGAGCAACTTAACAGTTAAGACAATGCTTCACAAACAATTTAATATTCTGCAATAGTTTATATCATCAAGCTTAAAGTCAAATGACTTTTAGCAGTCTCAGCACTTCTAGATGTTCATATTCAGTGTGTATATATTTCAAAAAGTTCACATAATACTGAAACTATAGAAATAACATTTTGCTGTTGTCTTACTTTCAAATCAAATATGAATCATTTAATTCCAAATTGTAATGCAGTCAAAATTGATTCACCACATTGTTTTCACACATATGCTTGCAAAGCAGTGACTTTTCAGATTCTGTATCATCTTTCAGATACAGTATCATTGCTTTCTTTCATTTCACATCATCTAGCTCTCACAGAGCACCTAAGAACACTTTATTTGCTGAGTCTTTTTCTATAAAATTGAATCAATAACTAATTAAATCTAATATGACAGCCTGAGCTTCAGGTTGATATTGAATGTCAAGATTATACTGCTGAAATTTGTTAATTTATTGAGCTAGCTGTTTAAATAGATGTGGTGTATTCTTTAAATATTGTAGGCCTTCATGATTCATAATAATAATTGTAGTATGACCATTTTCAATATAGTACTGTCAAGTTCAAAGTGCATGCTTAATGGTCAATAGCTTCTTTTTATAAACAGAATAATTGAGCTCTGCACCTTGTAACTTTCAGTCATCATAGATAACTAAATGACATTTCTTATTCATTTCATTCTGCATCAGAACATAGTCAATTGCTTATTTAGAAGTGTTCATTTCAATAGTAAATGATTTGCATACAGCTACTTAAATAAGTATTAATTTGAATGTAAGTGCATTCTTAAGCTGTTGAAAGACACTGTTACATAGTGTGTTTCAGACAATGAGTTAATTCTTCTTCATACACAACTCAATGTTGTTCTTCTTAAGCAAATTCAATAGCAGTACTGTGATTCATACAAATTCTTGTACAAACTGTCAGTAATACAAAGTCAGTTCAAGAAACTGCTGTACATAATGTGCTGTCTTTGAGGCAGGCCAATTCTTAATGACTGATATCTTAACAGAGACTGGTCATAGTGTGTCTTGCCTCACAATATATTTATAAAACTCAAGGATTTTCACCTCAACAGTGCACTTGCTAGGCTTAGTATATAGCTTATGTTTCTTTAAGATATCAAGAATGATTCACAAGTGTTTCTGATGATCTGAAATTGAGTCAGAAAAGATTAGTATGTTGTTGAGATATATTAGACAGAATTTGTTGAGTAAGTTTCATAATATAGAGTTCATCATTGACTGAAATGTCACTGAGGCATTGCATAACTCAAAGAGCATAGTCATGAACTCATATTTGCTGTAATGAGTGTTGAAGACAGTCTTTTTCATATTGTTTTTGGCCACACAAACTTAATAATAGCTTAAAGTGAGATTAAGCTTGATTAGATATCAGGCTTTGCTGATTTGATCTAGGCATTTCTGAATTTGAGAAAGTGAATATTCATTCTTAATAGTAATGTTGTTTAATGCTTTGTAATCAATGCACATTCATCATGTACTCTTCTTCTTTTTAACAAACAGAACTGAGAAGCTTCATGAACTTGTAAACTCACAAATCAGATCTTTATTCATTAATTTCATTATCTGTTTAGCCTGTTTATTCAGCTGTAGCTGTGACAGAAAATAAGCATTTATGTTAACAGACTTAACATCATCAATGTTAATGCTATGTTTAAACATCTATTTAGATAATAGTTCATCTGATAAAGTCAATCTAAATATGAATTGAAACTCTTCAATAACAGCTCATAGTCATTCATTCATAATAACTAACAGTTCAGCTTCTGACTTCTCTGAGTTCTGTTGAATCACTAATAAGTGCCTGACAGTTCTGTGATTTCAAAGTGTCTTCATAGCTGTGCATTCTTCAATTACATTTAAAGTTGACTCATTTATGACTTGTTGTCACTTTTTCAGAAACAGATAATGATATTTCTGTTGTTAATTCTGAACTGTCATACAGTTCATAGCTTAATTGATCTGAGAATTAGTGACTTTCAGCCAGATTAATCTTAGAATGAGATCATATTCTTAAAGATTCACAATTTATGCTTTTAATCATTGTCAAAAGCTATTTATCTTAAGATGAAAGATCAGCTTTGCAGTTAATTAAATGGCCTGTCTGTTTAGCAAGAATATCTTAAGTGATTTAATTTCATATTAACTATTAATTAACATTTAATTGATAACTATTGAGAAGATATATATTCAGTTCACATCTAAATCAACTAGTATCTTCATGTTTATCTTGTTCAGTTTACCTCAAATGTGATCTGCAAGAATATATGCATTCAAATTAAGAATGTTGATTTGACTAAAGATTATACTTAATAATAAGAATTTCAGGCCATTCAGTGTGAGTGCTTCACTCAGATCATTATTGAGTTGAATAGAAGCTTCTGTTAACTTGTTCATGAACACTTCTATATTCATAAACAACTCTAGTTTTTCAAATCATTCAAATCAACTTCAACAATCTTCAGCTTCTTCTTGTCTTTATTCTTTTTCTTATTCTTATTCTTGCTCTTATCTTTACTCTTATCTTTATTCTTATCAGTGTTCTTGTTGTCTCAGCAGTCTTTAGCTATATGCAAGAACTTTTTACAGTGAAAGCACACTTTATTCTTCTTACATCAGGTTCAATAAGCTTCTGTATTTAACTTGTTTAATTTAGATGTAATTGATCTTTCATGACTTTGAAATTGATCTTGAGAATTGATCAACAAGTTATTACAGTTTAAATTTGAGCTGCTGAAGACATTAAGATAACTCTCATTATGTGTTTCTTAAAGACTTTGTTTAATTCAATTAACTCATTAAATTAGCTCATTAAAAGTAGTCACTTCAGCTTCTGAATACTTTCAGAGTTCAGATTAAATCTTCTGCTTTAGATCTTAGATGAACTGCTGTTTCTGTTTGTATTTAACTGATATAGACTGAAGAAGTTGTACAATCTTTATAAACTTTACTTCATATTGTCAAATCAATTTCATTTGTTTCAGTGCCTCATAACAGCAACATTAATGTTTCATTTCATTAACATTTTCAAAGATCAGTAGAAATGTTAAAAAGAAATTATTTATATTTTGAGATCTAATATCTAATGAGTCTTCTTCAGCTTGAAGTTGTTCTTCTTTTTGAAGTCATCATACTTTGACAGTATCTTTTAAATAATTAGTCATAACAGTAATCTTTGCTTCATCACTCAGAAGTTAGTTCATCAACATTTTGTAAAATTGAAAGTAAGCTTTCATTTTGAGAACTTACATCTCTGCAGCATTCACTTTTCAACTATTCTTATAGATAGGCAGTGTCTTCATCTTCAGAGAATTCTTAAACATTGCTGCAGAGAGAGACACTATTACATTAAATATTTCTTAAGTCTCTGAAGCTGCACTAGATAGAGATGTGGCCTCAGACATAAGAGTCAGTTAATTAGCATAAACATTTCTTAATTAAGTCTGAAGAAATGCAATTTAACTTGTCATTGTCTCATAATCAGCTTGAGAAGTCATTTCTGATACTGATGACTGACTGATGATAGTAAGTTTGTTCATCATCATAGAAATAGAGTTGAACTTTATATTGAGAGATTGTAAATAATTGAAGACATTAATTAACAAATTAATTCTGATTCAGTTTGAATTGCTGTCAGACATATCATGATATAAGAAAGATAGAACTTTTCTTCATACAATACAGTGTAAGAACTTGTTTCTTTATTTTGTAGTCTCAATGCTGAAGTAGTAATGAGCACTGAAGAGAGAGTGAATATGTAGTTTATGCATTATTGCATTGAAACTTTCACAATTAAAATATGAATTAAATCAGCTCAGGCCAAAGCCTGAGTCTCAGAGCTGCTTGAAAGTGTGTCTCAAATCTTTGATGCTACCAGATGTGAATTGGTTTGTAGAAAGTTGTTCCTTTTCATTTACACTATGTAGAGTATATATAGGAAATGATGACTAAGACATAAATAGGGGCGCTTAGTAAGAGATGAGTAAGCAATGATATCACATTGGACCATCGCGTAGGCACGTGACAGTGTGTCTGGCTAGCGTCATACACTAACACTTACCTTACAATCCGAAGCGCGTCGCGACTTAGCCTCTTGTTATCCACATCAACCATTGTTTCCGATCTCTACATCTCAAACCCTCCTCACCTGGCTTCAAAGTTCAATGATTCTCAAGGCCATTCACTCTCAATTTCCAGCTAGTGTACTCTCCACCAATACCGCGCTGCTACGATACAGCCCAATTCCACCGTTTCTAGCCTACAGCCAGCTACTCTCATCTCGACCGTTCTCTCGCTCTGAAATGAGCACCACAAATCACAAGCCAGTGCACCCTCCCCATAGTTCTCCGACCCTCATCTTCCAGCCTTGTGCAAGGAATGTTTCAACGCCCCTTGTACCTATCTGCACACCTTGTGTTGACAACGCACCTCGAGCCTCACAGCATGGACTCACATGAGCTGTGGTGTAACAACCCTGGAGTGCTGCGGCCGAAAGGCTGTAAAGGGTAGTACGGGGAGGATGGGTTTCGGAACTTAACCCTAAGTATTCGTCGGTTTTCCTCACAGCAGGATCAGTCTCGTGGTCCACAGTTGTCGGGCTTTCTGACTAGCGTCTCGATGTTTCCTTATGATAATCCATCTGGGTGGTCAAGAGGACGACTGAGAGAGGTGAAAGGATTCCTTGACGTCCAGAGCTTCAACGAGCAGTGAGTGGAAGTAGCATGCGCCGAAATAGGTCAGAATCTCACGTGAGGTCGCGCGTCGCTACTTGCAGCTGGGCATAATACTCTGACCATCCATGGGATGTTCTGGTCGATGCATTGCATGGTCAAGAATACATGGACGAAAGTAGGTGGGAAACGTCGGACACCATTTCATATGGATTGTCTCAGGGATCTTCAGCTGCCGTGTGCTTGCGGATTGCCGTGTTGTGCAGACTCTGATCTTTGCTCCGCCCCATATGGACAAGCTCTAGTCATTTGGAAGTTTGTGTTTCGAGCCTTTCAGCTACTGCAGCTCTTGCCTTTACGTTGATTGCTTCGATTCCCTCCAACTTTCTGAATCTGAAAGAAACTACGAGCGCGTTCAATCCTTGAACAGGGGAATTGCCTACGTACAGACTGCATTGTGTGCGCTTTCATCCGCCTACATCGGGCCGGAACTTGTCTCGAAGATCCACTCGCCGGAATCCTGTTCACTTTGTACACTCGGAAGAGCGACGGTGGACATGTAGCGAGGTCTTCTGACAATCAAACTGAAAGCTGCATGCAATGTGGTGGCTCGTCCCATCTCATGATCTTCATCGGGTGGGAGCGAGTCATGGCATGGCGTCTGCTCCAGGTAGTGCTTCCGATTCTGAGAGTAGAGGAATCGAATCTTTTCGTGGGGCAGGATTAGGAGGTGCTCATATACAGACAATTTGCTCCAATTCGACTGTTTGAGCTTGTCTTGGTCAAGCAAAGGTCAAAGCTCTGCCTTCGCCTGCGGAATTGAACCGCGGCAAACGGCGAAGTTATTCCGCACGTTTCTCCTACACCCAATACCATTGGAACCTACTTTCTACCCCAATCTTGGACCACTTCGTCTTAGTGACGAAGCTTGCTCACAGAACCTACGCCGCGGCATCAGCCATAGGTGTAGTTGGCTCTCAAGTCCCGGTCAGCCACGTCAATCATCTCCTCGTGTGTTCATCACGCAAGTTGACGGTGAGCGCCGGCATTCTCGCCTGCCTGGCTCTCCCAAGTCGGGTGGGCGCCATTACCTCTCTCGGAGAGATGGAAGCGGTTTTTGATGATGTTCTTTGTCCGCTTATCAACTGCCCTCCTGCAACTCTGCGGGGGAGGAAACAAAAACTAGTCTCTGAGGGTACTGCACTTCGAACAGAGAGAACTATGTCGAGAGAGTAGCTGTTGAGCTTGGGAACGCGTGTGAACGGCTGCAGTCCGTATTTTGGCTCGGGTATGGTGGGGGGTCTAGCTGAAGAAATGACGGTCTGGATTGGACAAGAGGCGAAAGTCCAGCCAGGCCACTGTCGACGGCGAGATGTGGGAAGGTACGATGGTGAGGGAGCGTTAGACCCTCAGTCAGACTGCGGCACGACCACCTCGGCGGACTCATAGACACCAAGCTCGGTACCTATCCAGTAAACTCCAGGAGAACTGTACTCATTCATGCCTCGATATCTAGCCATGGCTGCTATACCACCCTCGCTTTCTTTCTTCCTGGACACGGGTAGCTGTTTATCCGATTATTGACACCTTTACTGGGAGTACTCAGTTCATGGCATGCATCTGGGAAAAATAAACAGCGAGGACGGGACCTCTCTAGAGTGAGGATCAAAGCTTAGTGCTTGTCTGTCCTCAAGGTTTGCCCGTGTGTGCCTGACTGTGAACTCTTGGCTGGGATTGTCTCTAGCCGGATAGACGCGCTATGTCCTTCGTTGAGTTTGAGAGGCGAGAGGAGGTTTGCGCTGTGGCAATGACGATATCTCTGTCTGTGGGTGATGGGGAGGGTGATGGCTGGTACAGAGCTTGCGTGAGACTGAGATTTGCGAAGGTGGATGTGCAGCAGTCGTCCTGAAGGGTTGACGCTCTCTCGGATATGTGGCCGGGGGTGCCGGCGAAGTGCGGAGAAGGGTTTGGGGAAGTAGTGATGGATGGCCGAGGAGGCAAATCAGCCGCTTCTTTGCTCCGCTAATCTTTTAGAGAGGAAGGGCAAGGGGCGGCTGACCTTTTTTTATAAGTCTCCCATCAATCTCTGAGTGTCTATAGCTAACTACTGAAGCTGGGAGAGCCGAGTCTTTGTGCTTGAACGGAATTTTCGGATCGAGCAGAATACTATGGAGCGAACGTCGATGCCAAGGGTGGACGCTGGGGATCGGTCCTCGATGCGGTTAGAAGGCTGTCGGCGTCGGCGCCGGCGCGGATCATGGAGGAGATGCTGAGGGTATTGGAGAGTCAATCCTACCGGTCGTCACGCACGGAAGGGATGATTGGAAACTGTCGCCTGGTGGGTGGACTTGGGCGCGGCCGGAGTCGTCGAAGAATGTCAATCAGTTTGTGGAGAGGTTGGTGGTATGATCTCGGGACCTTTTAGGCTAGGCTCTTTCTGGGCCCAGGGACGGTGATTTCGGAAGTGGTGTCTTCAGGATTGGGGAATCAACTGATTGGTTAGAGGTGGTGTTAGGGGTCGTGGAGAGGGCGCCCGTATGAACATTCTCCGTGTTTTTTCCCTTTATCTGTCATGTCGATCATACATCCAGTCCACCACATATATCACAGCATAAGGTAGATATCTTTCCCTCTAATTTTTTTCCTCTACGAAGTCCCAGGGCACGACTCAACTACAATGTCCTCACCGATCACGACTCCCCAACCTTCCAACAAGATCCTCACCCCGCCCCAATTTCCGCCCACCCACGCACCCACTACCAAGCCAAGCCCAGTCAGTCAGCCAGTCCGCGCCGACCACACGCCGAAACAAGCCCCAAGAGCAGCCACACTAGAAACCGCACATCCCCACACCCACACAGCCAGAACCCTGAGCCCCAAGCGCACGAAGCCTGCTGATCGTCACCCCTACCTACATACAAACACCTACCTCCCTAGCAAGCTGGGCAAGTAGCAAAGACAGTGCAACAACGATGCAGGCAGTGTAGCGTAGAAGAGACTTCCCGGTCTGTAGAGTAGAGTAAAGCGAGAACGACAGACCTCAGTTCTCTCGAGCAATAGGCAATGGTCGACTTGCTACGTGTGGGTCTGGGTTGGGGATTGGGATTGGGGATAGTGGGTTGGGAGCGGAGAGTTTCGTATACAGTACAAGGCCCGACTCGCTGCCCTCCCTACAAGTGTTATCGGGTATCAGATGCATGCTAGATTTCCGTACTTCTTAGAGGTCTGAGTCCGATGGTAAGTTATTGTGGTAGCTCTGAAGTTGTTCTTCGCTTACTAAGCTCCACACCCATCCCCCGTCGCCTTCCCACTCGGCAGAGCCTGTCGGCTACAAGCTTGTCTCAGTCTAACCTATTCATTTGGTTCACGGCCTTTAGTGGTGGTGGTTGGTGCTCTGTTACATGTTACTTGGGGGATGTTGATGATGCTCTATGTGAAAAGCATATGATGTGATGGGGTACTAGGATAGAGGTGAGCAGCGAGTATGTCGAAGCCTGGAGCGAACCGTGGCGATATTTACGAGAGATGTGAGATGGGTTTTGATGAATGATGCAAAGGTGAGAAAGGGATACTCGAACCTTCCTTGAAGTCCACATTCGGCGTGAAGAGGTATCACCATATTCATCGCACATTGCCCCTTCCCATTTCATAATAGACTGACGCTTGCATTGATTTCCTTGAAGATAGAAGACAGAAGCCTCACCCCTCCCGTTTCTCTCCTTCCATTCAAGCAACTGTTCCTTTCCTACACAGTCTGAAATCCTAACAAGACTTACGCAGTAACGGAGATTTTGAAAAGCATCGCGAGCGAGACAGGGCAGAGAAGAGAAGGCCATAACTGAGTACAGTATCAAGGATGCCATGAGAGTTGCGTGAACCTTGTTGATGCTCTCGATGACATCCGGCGCTCTTCGAAGATGCCTGCTCAAGACTGAACTCTCACATGAGATAGTTCAGCGCTCTGTACTTCGCAATTTCCGCACGTTCCTCCTCACGAATGGTGTTGAAGAACCTGTCAACAGCTTCATAATGAACGGCTTCGGTAGTCGGAAAACGACGCATAGAGTCATAGACGAAAGATTGGGCCATAGCGTTCATCGCTGCCTTCGCTCCTGCCTGGGTTCCAACGCGAGTCACTTGCCTAGAAGAACGCCTACTGCTCGCTTCACTGCTCGCCTCACTGCTCGTTTCAGTGGTAGCAGTAACCTCTGAAGAGAGCGAATCCATCGCGCCATCGTACTGGGGAACATGACCACGAGCTTGATAAAGCGGAACACCGACAGAGGGGCCCGCTTTATACATGCGAGAATCTTTGTATCCGCCAAAGGGCTGCATCTCGCCGATCCGTTCTCCCCCTCGTGCCATCGCGTTCTGGGACTGTTGCGCACCCGAACCAAATCCGCCGAAGTGCTGCATCCCGCCGATACGTTCTCCCTCTCGTGCCATCACGTTCTGGATCTTGTGCGTACTCGAGTAAGATCCGCTCCTCTGGTTTTCGTCATTCACGATGCTCGAAGCGGGGGAATAGTGGATCGAGAAGCCGGCTGCGTTGAACCCACGTCGACGAAGCTCTTCAACACGCTCTTCATGCGACTTTGTCTGGCTATCAGTCGAAGAATGGCGAGGGTCCCGTAGCATTGCTTGCAATAAGTCCTTCTGGTTCTTCTGGCCGCTAGAAGAGCTATTTCCGTCAGCAATTCACTCCCATGCATGTCTTGCTCAAGGTGGGGTCAGCGTACGTCATTGCGCTCTTCTCCGCAAGCTCTTTGGCAAGCATGTCATCCCTCTTTTCTTGTTCTGTTACCTCCTTTCCATCTATCTCGAATTTGAATATGTTCCGTATGTAGTCTGGTTGAAATCTTGGTGCTGACTTAGCTTCGGAGATCATGACAAGAAAGTCACCCACAAGACACTTACTGAGGTTGGGTGGCCCAGGAATCGATAGATTCAGCCTTGGAACCCTTGGACTCCCCTTCGGTATCACACTCCTCCAAGGTTGGCAAATTCCACATATTCGGCATCACAGGATAGGCTGGGCTGGTAACAGACCCACCGGTCAGCGATCCGTTGTTGAATCCATAGCGAGCTGGTGTCTCCGGCACATCTTCGACATAGGCATGCTTCGGTTGGTGAATCAGTTGACCGTTGCCGTTCTCAGTCCAGGTTGTCTGATGATTCACGGGTCCGCTAACCGGAATTGTGGTCTCTTGCCCATATCCTGCTCTATACTGATTTGCGTGAGATAGTTCCGCTTGGGCGTGGGCATAAGGGTGCGCTTGCGCTGGATTCTCGCGATTGATCGGATACCCATGAACACTAGAGTTATGAATTCCCCACTGGACCTTTTCCCAGGACGATCCGGTATTGTTGATGAACTCTTCGTACTGAGACTCGAAATTCCATGGCTGGGGATTGGAGATATAATCAGGCACGGCTTTGGGCAATAAAATGGGTCTATCATCCAACAGCGCCCAACGAACATCCTCCTCAGCATCGTCTTCAGGACCACATGGAGAGCAACCGACCCGTCCATAGAGCCTCGCTTGTTCACGAGCTTGGCGCATGACCTCCATGAACTCTTCAGGCGTCGAGCAGTATTTCTTGGGCTTGTTAGGCGGGTTAAGGCCCAGTCTTGTCGCATAACTTGCCATCTCTTCCGTGACGAACGGGATTCGGACAGCTTCTCCGCGAGCCAGACCATAGCTTGGCTGGTTGCTGGTATACCCATTGTAAGTCACATTGTGGCCTTGCACATTGGCGTCAAAAGGCTGTTGGAACGTTCCGTGACTGTCGCTCCAGATCACACTAGACTGGTCGTCGAATGTGGTGGGCACGTATCCAGTGCCTTGATCATTACCAGGGAAGTTCTGCCGGTTGTACCCCTTGGCTTTCCAGCCGTGTTTACCATATTCAAGCCCATGAGGATTCGCTTGCGTCGTGGAGTGATTGTTAGGGAATGTCGGATTGGTTGTACCAGACGAGAGCTGCTGCCAAGATTGAGCGACAGTATTGTGGGGAGTCTCTTGAGCTTTCCAGCTATCACTATCAAACCCATGGCTAGATGAGAGTTGTGCGGCAACGTTCTGCACGGGGATACCTGCGTGAACCGGATAGCCAGGTCCATACATGTGTGGACCTCCTGCGAGTGCAGGCAGACCGATGGCAGGAAAATGTTGGCCTTGGCCGTAATTAGCAGTGCTTGCAATGCCGACCCCTTGTGGAGCCTGTAGCGCCTGCGCGTTGAACGAACGAGAGTCTATCTGAGTCGGCTTATCCAAGTTTTCCTTGGCAACTCGAGTCTCATCAATTTGCACAACGAGCTGTCGACGCTGAGCAACCGCTGCGGATAGCGCAATCGAACCAATTTGGGGGCGATTCAGTGCGACATGTTTGTCCAGTTGGTCAAGCTGCGTGCGCAAGTCATCGAGCTGCTTCTGGAGAGCTTGTCGCTCCGCTTCAACCGCCGCTTGATTGAAGGCGACAGGCATGTTGTTAGTCATATTGATAAGCGGCAGAGGCTGCATTGAAGCCGTCGGCATCAGTGCCGCCATGGGGAAACTTGGAAGCATCGGCGCCGGAGACAGCTGTGTACCCTGTTGGAATCCGTGCAACTGCGCAAGGATAGTGTTCGGTCCGTCCGAGATGGCCTCGAATAGGACGCCATTACTCGTCACAAGAGTTGGACCATGAGCTAGTTTCATGAGCACTTGAGCTCCGAACGGGAGCGGCGTTGGGAACCCCGGGACGTAAACGTTGGCCAAGCCTGTGTTTGCTTGGGCTGTGACTACGCTGGCTTTCGGAAGCTGAGAATTGCCTTGGCTCTCCCGGCGAGTTGACGCTATAGGAATGTTTTCCATGGTAGGCGAAGAGCCACCTCGTCCATGTCCTTTGACGTTACCGGTAGTACTCGCAACCTGTGGGATACTTATCGCCTGTGCTGGAGCTTGCCCGTGGATCACGTCGGCGATGCTGCTAGGATTCAAAGAAGGGAGCGCCGATCCGTGTGGACCTACAGGGACGATACGCCCACCAGCAGTAACCCGACTATGGGGTGGCGAGGAATGTTCTTTAAGAAACCTCCGGAAGCCAGCATGAATCTGGGCCAGGGGAGTATCGGGTGGATGTACAGGCTGGCGGCATGGCTCAATCTGCTCTCTTGGTTCAGTGCGTTTGAAGAGCAGCTCCTCCGCATCCGAGCCCATCGAATCTTTTGAAACGTTGGACAATCCGCGAGCTCGAGGGTCCTTGTGTTTGCCAAGGTTCGAACCCTTCAAGATGTTTTCTGGGACCCGGCAGGCTCTGTCAGCTCTCTGTACAGATACCAGTCATGACACAGATGAGAAAGGAGGCGATGGAGTGAGCAAAAGAACTTTTACCCGTGCGGAAAGCAAACCACGAAATAAATGGAGCGGGGATGGCAACGGGTACGTTGTAGGATGAAGCAGCGCGACCAAGTGAATCTTACGGACATTCAAAGAATGGCAGCAGAGCTCAAGCAGCGCTTTAAAGCTTTAAAGAGATATGAAACGATACAGGTACGTACGTTTGATCGCATCACTGCTGAACCTCAATGGGTGCGGAGCTTTCGTTTCCTTCTTTCCAAGCTCAAGCAAGAAGTTGAGGTCGTAGATTTTCTTCTCCAAGTTTGTGACTGGCTTCTGCTTGACGCGTTCTTTGTCACCTACCATCTTCGAGTTTACCTCTGCAGTTTCCATGTCGTCGAACACTTCGACGTAGATGCCGTCCAAAGTTTGAGTGGCTGGGGTGTCAACAGTGTTGGTGCTGAACCTCGCCCTGAAAGCGTTCCAAGCGCCTTGGAAACGGCCGCGTTCAACCTGAGGTGAGGTTGGCGATGCGCTACTGACACTGTCTCTCCAGTTACTAGCCATCATGAGTGTTACACGTTATATGTGTTGAAAAAATTGAAGAAATTGTTCTGCTGCTTGCAGTGGGTGCGGTTTGGTGTTGTTGTTGTTGTGGTGGTGAGAGAGTGTGAAAGTGAGAACTTACGAGGAAAGGTGAGCAGATGTTTTGAGACGACGACTTGCTGGGGCTTAGCGATGAGCAAATAGCTTATGCGTGTGCGTTAAAGCTTGCTTAAGAAGCTCGGTGCGTCGAGGTGCAAATGCGTTGGCGGACGTGACCGACGTTGAAGGTTTGGAGTTGTGTTTTCGTTAGGAATTATCCACGTTTAGGGCAGGCACGCAAAATCGGAAAAATGGAAAGCCCGGCCGGAACCGCCTCAACTTCTTGCTACCAGTCTTACTGTGTTACATTCTCGCACTCCTGGCTACGGTTTACAGGTTGTTGTTTACTAGATGATTGCACTTGCAGCGTCCTTATACGCCAATGCAAGTCTCTGTCCTGTTTTATACGTCTTGTTGTTTGGATAGTATCATGGTCACTGCCGCTGCATTCACAGAATGGCACCATTTCAGCGTCAAGCGCCGTGCAGAACGAAACATTGCTGTGCACTGGACATTTCATCCAACGGAGATTACAGTTCGCGTCTTATGGAGGCTGATAGCCCCATGGCGTGAAAAGAGGTTCTCCAAGTGTGGAAGGAGAGGAGCTTGCTACTTGACTCTGACAAAACTTGACTAAATTCAGACCTTTGAGAGATATTCACTAAGGTTTGTGTTATGAGATTTGTGGGATTGTTAGACAAAATATAGGATATATATCAGGCATATGTTACACCTACTGAGTTCACGATAAGCATAGGATTCGTAGGCTTGATAATGTCTCTTAGTTTGTAGATCCATGTTATGTTCGAGGTTACTACACGCGCTCGTCCGTTTGGACAGGTTCGGCAGATGGGTTGATACTCATATCGTCCCCGTCATAGCTAGGCCTTGAGGAACGTGGTCTCTCCGAACCCTCGAGGTTAGCAGCCCCGCCCTTGCTACTCTCGCCAAGCTCCCAACTGCCCACTCTCTCGCCCTTTCCGCCTACCGATGTGGCACCAACCCCACCTCTATGTGCTGGAAGATCCTGATCAGAAGCCAGTTTCTCGCCTCCTTTGAAACCACCAAGCGCGGACCTTCGTTTACTCTTCAGCCGGTGGACTCGGATACCCCCAAGTAGCATCGCTATAGCGAGCAACAATCCAGCGACAGCTAAAGCGACGACAGCGCCGATGACACTGGCTACTGTGGGTGTTAAGCCACCGCTGCCGCCGCTGCTGCGTGAGTGGTCCGAGCCGCGACCGTTGGTGTTATTAGTGTACGCAGCGCAGAAGATACTGATGCTACCGCAAACCTTACACCAATCACCAACGGAGGGAAGCATGTTGCTCTCCATGCCACGGAGAAAGTCTTGGAAGGTCATGTCCGTTTCACTTCTGGGACGGCCAAACAACGGATAGGAGATGAGCTGTGACGTAGCGTTTGTTCCGTTGCGGAAGAGAAAGCGTACGTTGAGCTTGTCAAGACTAGGATAGATGCCACTGCTGACTTCATTGACGCTGAATATCTCGAAGACCATGGACGAGCCGAAGTCGGGCATGCCGTAGAAGTTTGTGTTGACTGAAGGAAGGTGAGCCAAGGCGGCAAATGCAACAAAGGGTTCAAAGTCGCCGAAGAGGACATTGATCTTTCCATCTACTCCATTGCTCTCGAGATTGTTAAAGAGCAGCCCTACCACCTCTGCCGCGAATGTCTGTCCTGCAATCGTACGGATAGGGTCCCCTGAAGCGGGTCCACTTGCAGAAATATTGCCATTCAACGCGTAGATCAACTTATCAGCCAAGATGCGCGCCTTCGTGAGATCCGCAGGAGACAGGTTATTCTGAACCGTTCGATTGTGCGTGTAGCCATAACTGAGATAATCGAAAATGGTGTATGCACTGCGGTAGCCAACACTTGGGTGCGGGAACAGGCCGTGGAGGATTGAGGGTTCGAGATTCCTATAGAAGACATCATTCGCCAGGGCGGTCTGCACGTATTCGTTGGTACCCAGATACTCTGCACGTGAGTTCTCATACGCCGGACAATTCGTCTGGCCAGCAAGCCAGATAGAATTGGGGTCCAGAGTGGAGGTCGTGTATATCTGAGGATACTGATAACCACCTAGAGGAAAGTCGATGTTGGACCCATTGGTGAGAATGGACATGGAGCTCAGTATTGTGCCATTGGAAGACGCGCTTAGGGGAGGATAAAGACCCTGAATGAAGGCTTGCGCTGAGGCGGTAATGAACTCATCGACAGTTGACATGGCGTTGAGTTGGGTATTGTCGATCTCATATGTCGAGATGCCATGGATTGCCTTGAAGCTATCTGATGGTGGGTCGATATATCTCCTGCGAAAGGCCGAACCAGCAGAGTGGAGTTGTTGAGCGCCCAGAGGTGTCAAAACATTCTGCTCGGGAAGCACAAGCGGCGTACGCTCGCCATACCTGGTAAAGATGACCGAACTCCAAACGGTCTCATTATACTGGACCTGTGCGCCAACAGGAATTAGACAGAAGAAGATGGCGACGGCGATAGTAGCAATCATCGCCATTGTACCGATGCCGCTCAAAGTTGCCCACGCCGAGGGAGCTGATTGAAGCTTCAGGTGAGGTGCTGCGTAGATGTCAGATTACCTACCTACCTCAATCTAGGTAGGTATTCAGGCTGTAAGGCTGACAGCTCATCAAGTAGCGTAGCTATCTTCCCGTTGCAATCAATGTCGGCAGCCCTCTCTGTGACCGCATTCGCAAGGCTGTAATGGAGGTGGGGGTGGAAGTGAGTACTGGAAGTGGGGGTGGGGGTGGGGGTGGATTGGCGGGAGGCGGGAGGCGGGTCTCTCCCCGCAGATCTACGGTAAGGTATTTGTACTTTGTACCTTACCTACGGCAGACCATATCGTGCAACATGAAATAACTCGGATCTCAGATTTCAAGGGAAAGCATCACTGAAGCATGTGGGCAATCAAGCAGAAGGTCTAGAATGTTTCTATGATACCAGATTTTCCTGAGGTGGAGCACAGATAGAGATGCCAGGCAGTAGAGCCTTGTTGTCAAGAGGAGTGTACTGATTTTGTTGCTCTTTTGATAGGTGGTTTACAAAGTTAAACTCATTTTAGGCTTCATAGCTGTAGCATCCTTGTAGGTAGTACCTTCTAAGAGAAGGTATATCAGACGTTTCTGGACGACAATCGAAGATACTCTTAGGTCTACCTTGACTGCGATATCTCAGGCCCGCGGCCATGTCTTTGTCACTCGAGAACAGTCAAATCCAGAGATGCAGCAACAGGCTCGGTCAGGGGTTCAGAACTTAGGGAGTAGTGGCAGGAACTGAGAGCCGCCACTGCCCTGTTGCTCCCCACGTTGCTTGAAATGGTTGTACGACCACAAGTCTTCATGTTCGTTCCCTTATCAGCCTCGCAATTTCTTCGTTACCCTTCTTCTCAGCCCACATAAGCGCAGTGAGACCATTGCTGTCTGCTGAATCCGCATTGATGCCCTCCAAATCCAACAACATGGCCGCCACCATCTCATGGCCGCTTCCGCTCCAAGCAGCCCGTGCAACCCAGCTTAGAGGGGTCATTCCCTGGCCATCTCTGTGGCTGACGTCTACGCCCCTCTCCAACAGTATTCTCACAATGGACTCCATACCTCTTATGCAGGCCCGCATGAGTGGTGTCTGGCCAAAATCATCCTCCACATCCGGGGCCACGCGGTCTGAATCGAGTAGAAGTCTGACAACTTCAGTCCTCCCGTTTCTGCACGCCCACCAAAGCGGAGTCCGGCCTTGTCTATCCAGCGATGTAGGATCCACTTCTGGCCACTCAAGAAGGGCTTTTACGCAGTCCTCGGCACCCTTCATAGCCGCCCGCAGCAAAGGAGTCCTTTGGTTAAGGTCTCTCAAGTCAGGCTGTGCCTTCCTCAACAGACGCAGGGACTGCACCTGGTTTTTCCTCGCAGCCCACCACAGAGGCGAGCGGCCGGCTTGATCGACTGCATCGATTCCCATGTCCTTCCGTGCAAGCAACGCTTCGATGACGTAGACCCGCCCATACTCTGCTGCCCATGACAAGGGGGTTCGACCGCGGTCGTCAGGTTCGTTCAGGTTGGGTTCGCTCTTCTCAATAAACCTTTCGATTAGAGCATCTAGTCCCCAAATGGCGGCAGCATGTAGTTGATTGAAAGGCGAGTCGGGCTTAAAGCAATAGCCGTACGTAGTATGTTCTGTTCCGTATAGAACCACTTGGAACATGGCCTTTACACGTGGCCCAGACTCCAGCAGGTGCTGAAATCTGTCTAAGAGCTGGTCGTACGAGGAGTATCGACAACCCCACCAGCTGCTCAGATAAAGTGGCAAGTTCTTGGCAGCAAACTCCAGCAGGTGGTTCTCTTCCAAGCGTCTCTTAAGTTCGGCTTCAGTCGGACAGTTTGGGGTATCTTTGTGAAACCAGTCGAACGATAGATAATTGAGACAAGCCTCGCCAATTGCCTGTTCTGGGCCTTCATCGCGCCAAAAGATGTCATGATACCCATGGAGATACTCCTCAACCGTGTAATGTGAGAATCGGAAGGTCCCATTGGCCTGGTCTATCACGACCAATCCTGCACATGCCTCTACCAAGGTATCAGCACTAGTGATTGCATCTCGGTCTAAAGTTTTCTCCCCCTTTTCAATAGCAACTGCCTCTTGGAGTTCTTCCACCTTTAGAGCCCTCACAGCATACTTGACCCATAATAAGGTCCGGAGGCTAGTTCCCGACAGCTATCGATCTGATCGTAGATTGTGGCAATGGCGCGGTCATAAATCTTGTTCAGGTCTGTGGGAATGGAATTCAATGCCTCCCGTTTCTTCCGCATGTTAGGCTGTTTCAAGATGTATTCCAACTGCAGAGACACGAAAAGGAGCCTTCACTTATGTCAGCAACGCTCAAAACCGGACCATAGGTACATCATAATGGATGTGGGTACCTACATTCCTTGAGCGGATATCGACAACCTTTCCAAAACCTCTCCCACAAAGTCTGGGCTCATACTCTTGTCTTCCTCAAGTCTGTGCCTTACAAGCAATTCAATATCACTAGCATTTGCGGAGAGTTCAAATTGAATGACAGGCCTGGAGTATGGCCTCAGAGACGTTAGATGTGGCCGGCTGGTGACGAAGAACTGTATGGACTCCGACTGTTGTCCTAAGTGGTTGACGGCAGCTAAGATGTGCCCACTGCGTGTACCCTCGACGCACTCATCTAGCGCGTCGACAAGTATGTAGACTTGCTGAAACTCGCGTACCAGTACGAGAATGCCGGATATTAGGTCATCGGTGCTGGGTAGGTCTTTCGAACTCCCTTCATAGAAGGTTTCGAGTTGATGTTGCAGCTGAGTTTCGCTCGCCAGCTGTTTCAACATGCGGGCAAGGACCCTTTGAACTGTCTGATTCTCTATGTCCTTGTAGTCAAAGTATATTTGTGCGATTCTGGCACCACCACTGCAGTGATTTTCTTCAAGATAGTCACGCACTGTAGACCTATAGCGATCTCAAATGTTATTGGGCTGTCTAATCAAAACCACGATCAGAGACTTGTGAGTAACAACAACAACTCACATAAGTACAGTCTTCCCAGTTCCAGCTGAAGTTGTAAAGTTAAGTCAGCTCTAATGGAGTTAGACTGAAGCCACCTGCCTACCATTGCCGCGGCACCAGAATAGTTGGCTTTCCCCTGAAATCCACTGATTCCACTCATGGGTCAAGAAGAACCCGGCTCCGCTGCCTATAGCCCTCTTCTGTCGAATATCTCGTTGCCTGTTCAAGTGAAAATCCCCTGGAGAAAGCCACCGTAGGATTTTCTCCCGTCGTTTAGCTTGATATCATTGTCAGCGGCAGTTAGAATGGAATGTCTTAGAGCCTGTACCGCTAATCTTCTCGTCGGCCTCCTTCCGGGCTTTCAACTGGTTGTCTCGGATATCGTTAACCTTCTGATCCAAGAGAATCCGACGACGCTTTGAATCTGCTCAGTTCAATGAGATTTGCGCTATTGCAGCGAACCAAGCGACGAGTGCAAACCTTGGTTGTCTGTCGCAATATTACCTACCCGCTTTTCAATCCGCTGTAGGGTACATCTGTTGAGCCGAAGCGGTCATTGAATTGAACGATCATTTGTGAGTGTCCATGGATCAAGCTTACCCAGTATCGACCGCCAGAGCAGTGGTGAGGATCTCCCGTAGAGAGCTGAGTCTTGTCAACATTTCCTTCACCTCCCGCTCCTGGAACGACCAGAGGATCCTTTTCCCTGTATTCGCCACCTTCTCCCCGTCCACTTGGCGGTACTTGGTGAGGGCGCCATTGATGCGCTTCAGCAGATTTTCGCAGTCACTGATAGCATTGAGCCGTACAAGCCCTTCTAGGGCCGGGTTTGACGAGGTGCTTGGAGGATCGGCGCAAGTCACCGAGCCAGCCGCCAAGGTCTGGATCTGATCCAGAACTGTATTGATCGCTGCAGTCTCGAGAAAAAGAGCACGTAAAGAGCGCGGAGCACCTTCCACGGTACGAAGAAAGCTATAACCTTGCTCTACCACTCTCTCACTGAGTGTGATAAGGCCTGCAATGGCAGAGGCAATCGACAGTGGGTCCATTCTAATCAGAAACACGGTGAGAAGCAGACTGTGAACGTGCAAAGGCAACAGATAATCCTCGAGGAACGAGATACAAAGCAGGTAGTATATTCGAGTGGAACGAGGCTCAGATGTACTCGGACCCATGTAGTGGGAGCTGACCTGGCAAGGCTGACTAGAACCCAGCCTCCCACCAGTCCTTTGTGGTGCGGCTGAGCTCATCATGCAAGATTACAGGGAGTATTTCAACTACAGCATAGCGGGGCCAACAATTTAACCGCAGCTCACCAGACATACTCGATATCATGACTAGATTCTCAAGCTGTGTATGGAGCCAGATAGTGAGTCTCTTGAGGGACACAGGAGAAATCTTTTTCCGATGCTCATAGCTGGTACACACCTACCTTCTGTAGCTACTTAAGTTATAAAAACATCTACACTTCGGAAGAAAAGAGTGTTACAAAAGAAGCGGATGGTTCTCCACCCCAGAGATGGGTAGGTTAACTACCTTAGTCAGCAAGATCAAATCACCATGGAATGATTAGGCATTCTCCGAACCGAGATTCAGTGTCAAACATAGAGGACTTTGTTTGTCAACCATACGGTACTTCGCATACCTTTGCCATGGCTCTACACCCTTCAACTACCTTACCTTACCTTACGAAGAAAAGCAGTGCATGATAGATCATCAGTCGTCGTGGACTGAAAAGTTGCAAGCCAACTCGCTGCAAGACCACGAGGATTTCCAGCCTCGTCGTTGCTTTTGCCCGTTGTTGCTTGCTTGCTTCTGGAAACCAGGCATGTTGAAATTATGCAAGGCTAGTTGAACGTGTCTACGAATGAAACTCGTTGACCCGGAACTCGAAGCTGTAAGGTAACTGTTTGAGACGCATTGAGTACTTGACGCACAGAAATCAGTCACCGGGGGTTACGCTGGTCCCTTTGTCTTCCAGTTTGTACAACAGTGCCTTCAGCTCCGGATCGAGGCCGTCGGCTTCCTCAAGATCCCTGCGGAAGTCCTCGGTGAACTGAACGATCTTGTTGTGCCTCACAAACAGCTCTAGATGTTCTTTCTCTATTCCAACCTGCTGCTTATCTTCATATGCCCCATCCTCGATCCATTTCCCGAGAAAGTCTAACGAGAGTGGAAGATCCGGCGCGCGATCCAAAAGAACGGTGAAGTAATTAAGCGTTGCGGTATCCCAATTATCCGACGGAAAGGTCTTAGCCAGGCTTTGAGGTACGGTGGCGGTCTCGTCATGCGCGAGGAGGAGCAACACACGCTCGATGGCATCGTGTATACGGCAGTTTTCTACTCTCGCTGCTGCAGACAACATTTCCGACGTCACCTTCATATTTGGGACGTGCTTCAACAAGACTCTCATAACATCGGCGCTTCTCACTTCTTTGACTGTGGACTCAGTGACTTCTAACTCATTGTTGCGTTTGAAGAGGTATTCCTTCAGGTTTTGGGTTTGCTGCGACCACGAAGGCTCGACGTCGGTGCCAAGTACGGTTGACATGACAGTTGGTGTGATGGGCATGTCTCTCTCAAGCTCAAGCAGAAGCTGTATGAGTTCACATTCATTGGACTTCCATCCAAACGAGTAGCTGTAACCAGAAGACCTATAATTCTTAGAGAAATTGCAAACAACCTCTGGTGTGATTGGACATATGGGACGATGCTTGAGCAGCACTCTCAAGATTTCCGGATCTCTTGCTGCCTCAACCATAGCTCCCTTGACACCTGCACCACCATCTCGTTGTAATAAGAGTCGCAAGGTATCTGTGCCAGACGAGCCCAGATGTTCGACAGCGGCAACAAGGATAGATTCGGTCGCCCAGAGATTTTGGTCATGCTCAAGAAACAGCCTCACGACTTCTTCGCCGTACGACAGCTTTTCAAGATTTCCTCCGTATCGGTCCGATCTGGCTATCCTTTTCACGGCAACCAGGAGGTCATGCTCTGCTATCTGCATGTATTTTCTGCGGCGCAGTATGATCTCTGCTACGTCCTTGCCCCGGTCTCGCCCGTCACACCGCGAGAATTTACCTGATATGGAATCTGTGAGCGGACTACCGTAGCCACATATTCCATCTGGGTCAGCTCCGTGGTCCAAAAGTAAAAGTACCAAGCGTACATTTTGTCTAGCACATGCGTAATGCAGCGCTGTACCGTGCTTTGAGGAGACGTAGTTCACATTAATTCCTGCATGCAGGAGGAGTGTCACTACATCCTCATTTTCACGTTCCAGAGCTGCAAGGAGGGCAGTGCCAAACCGGTCGCTGATGGAATTGAGATCTGTGCCTTTGCCCAGAAGCTGCTGCACAATCGGCACGTTACCAATGAAAGCGGCCAAGTGCAGGGGATTCCCAAAGCTTCTTGGAGCGGTGTTGGCGTTAGCTCCGCGGGCGAGGAGTGCTTGAACAATGTGCTCACAAGCCGCAAGGTCTTTAGCATCAGGCTTTTCATAAAGATCATGAAAAAAGGCATCGTATTCGGTTTGGTCATGCATGATCTCGGATGTAGAAAACTCTGGTGGAGCTCCAAGAAAATGGGCTGCCAGCAGTCCTTCAAGGGCTGCCTGCAACGGGCTTCCGTATTTTGGAGTGAGAGTGTTTACATCTGCGCCATGATTCAGAAGATGATCTACCGTGGCTTCTGTCAGACGATATGATGCTATCTGCAAAGCGCGACCACGCTCACCATCGTCCCCGTCGATGTCCACTCCGCATTGAAGCAGCATCGAGATGCTATCATGCAAGGGAGCGGCACACGCCTGGCAGAGAGTCAACAGAGACACAGGTATATTCTGTGTGAGGAGCATCTGGAAAGTGCCATCGTCTTTATGAAAAGCTGTCACAGAAAAGGCATTAGCGCAAGCGCGTTCTTCTAAAATCTCCGGAAGTTTGTCCAGTAGTAGTTCAACAACTGCATGGCCCCACAAGCAACATGCTTTGGTCAACGCATTCCACCGTCCCAAGGGATCAAAAATGGTCGCTCTGACTAAGAGCAATTCTTTGACTACTTTGAGCCTGTTCTTCCTCGAGGCAATGGAGAGCGCGGTACCATGAGAATTGAAATGATCAATCGTAGCGCCGGCATTGATGAGTAGTTGGATGATAGAGAGGTGGCCTGCATGCGCTGCTATCTGCAGGGGAGTTTTGGAAGAGCATCCTTTAGGGTCTTTCATATCGACTTCCAACTGTACATCAGCACCGTGCTCCAGTAAAACTCTAGCAATGTCTTCATGGCCCTCCGAACAGGCCAAGTGTAGGGCACTGGCTTGATCGTCTCGGTACCAATAACGATTCCGGGATCTCTTTCTGGGAGGATTGACATCAAACTTGTTGTCAAGAAAGAGTCTGACAATCGCGAGGTCGCCTAGACCGCAGGCGGTCATCAGCAGAGGTGGTTGATAGGACAACTCGGCATGTAGATCAGCACCAGCGGCAATGAGAGACTTGAGTATAACTAGATTGGGTGACTTCAGTGCCAGCTGCAAGATGGGTCCGGAAGAACACAAATTGACTTCAGCACCATGCTGGAGCAAAACACCAACCACTTTCTCGTGTCCTCCCAGGACAGCGGCTCGAAGCGCAGTGCCGTGTTTACCTTCCATAATGTTAACCTCGGCACCCAAGGTGAGCAGAAGGTGCACAAGCTCTAAATTGCCGAAACAAGCAACGCACTGAAGTGCAGTCCCATAGTAGCACCCTTGCACATTCACGTTTACTCCACGTTCAGAAAGAAAGTTCATCCAAACAAAATCATCTATGGACACCGCCATCTGAAGCAAAAGTCCGTATCGGTCATCTTCCACTTTCTGGGTGGGCAAGAGTTGTAGTAGCATCTTAACGACAGCTCCGGGACCGGTGTACAAGACATCGTGAACGGATTCGGACTCGCGAAATAGACCGTCTCTTATGCCGAAAAATCCCAGCGCTGAATCGAGAATGGGATTCAAGTCAGAATTGTCAGGAATGGGATTCTTAGAAGGACCGCTTTCTACTAGGTATTCACCTGCTTGAAGAAGGACTTTCATTACTGCAGCTGCTCCTAGTTCCCGCTCAGCGGCAGTTTTGAAGGCCAACAATCTTCCTGAATGAGTATTCATCAATGATGCACCCTTGCTGATCATCAACTGAACAATTCTGTCGGAACAATGCTCTATAGCAACACTTAGCAGCTAGTCGGAGTCTTCATTTGATTCGTTGGCGTTGGCGCCGTGTTCAAGTAACAGCAGAATGATTGCTTCTCGGGCCGCTCTTTCCTCAGCGCTAATCTGTCTGAAGGGTCTCAAAGCTGCCGGCAATGCAGTCAGTTGGATATTAAGCTGTTTGTGAATCGCAAGCTGTTTGTTTTTCGTCCAAGACATGTCGTCTGGTGTCTCCTCATCGGGATCTTGAGAAGTCACCTTACTTTTCTCAGCGCTAAACTGTCTGAAATCATATTCAAGTTGAGGTGCGAAGCCGCTCAAAGCTGCCTGCAATGCAGTCTGATAGATCCTATCACGTTTGTTTTCCGTCGCAGACATGTCGTCCGGTGCCTCCTCATGGGGATCTTGAGGAGTCACCTCAAATACATAAGCACCTTCTTGGATGAGGGTCTTGACCACTTCGGCGTGGCCATTGAATGCTGCAATGTAGAGCCCACGTTCAAGAAGAGACCTTCCACCCCAGGGTCTCCCAACCAACAAGCGGCTAACATTTGAGGAACGTCTTCTTCCACACAAACCGCCCCTAAGACTATCACGCGGGTACTTCGAAAGCAAACAACGTAATGTTTTAATGCTACCGTATTCACAAGCCAGGGTGATAGCTTTCAGAAGCTCTGCATTGTCGAATTGGGCGATGCGGAACACAAGGTCTATAACCTTGTCACTATTGTATTTAGAACTCTCATGGAGGATGATCTTGTGGATACGTTTCACCTCGGCAGTGGAACAGGGCTGTTCCATGAGATCGAGTGCTCGTGTAACGATAGGTACATGATCTCCAAGGCATCCCAGAAGCAGGATATTCTTTTCGACTTTGGTGCAATATTCAGCCACATCCTGATCATAGATTAGCGAATTTTCAATGAGACCTCACAGCACATGTTTGACACTTGTTTAACCACAACGTCACGTACCTTGACAGTGTGGTCATCTACCGGCAAAGACAATTGACTGTGTGTGGTGAGCGTGTCTACAACCCCAAGATGGCCTTTCGTTGCTGCAGCATTGAGCGCGTCTTTCAAGTATGGCGCTACATCCAATTCTCTACTGAGAAAGCATTTGACGACTTCTTCATGACCGTTCCTCGAAGCCTTGTATAACGACTTGCGATCTCCTTGGTTAATTTTCATTCTCCATCCCCGGCCAGGTTGTCCAGAATTAGTTTCACGATGCGAAGGTGTCCATTTGACGCAGCTTCTTCAAGAGCGTAGTTGTTCTTGTTGAAGAAACTATTCCCTGAATCCGAGTCTAGGGATAAATGACTTGGTGAGGAAGAACGCAAAAGATTTTTATATTCGAGCAGCCCTGCCTTCATGTACGCAGGGGACGGATGGGGCTGGCGAAATGCATATCCTCGATCCAGAAAAAGCCGTATTACGTTTTCATGTCCTCTTTCTGCAGCTGCGTGAAAGGCGTCTTTGGTAATCCCAGGCAAGTACATGTCTGCACTCGCGTCCAGAAGAAGTTCAGCAACCTTTGAATGGCCTCGATATGCAGCAGCTTGCAAGGCCGTCCCATAGCGACCACCCTGACTATTGGCGTCAACGCCTTCATGGAGAAGTGAGTTCGCAATCGAGACATGACCATTCATTGCGGGAGCTTCAAGAGCATTTCCGATGGAGCTGCTAGCACTGGCTTTTGCAGCACGGTTGAGTAGCAACCGAACTGTCGATTCGTGTCCGAGGAGGCTTGCGGACCGAAGTGGACTACCAAATTGACCCTCGTGCTCAATGTCCAGGCCCTTGTCCAACAGCAGCGTGATCATACCGTCGTGGCCACCCAAGGCTGCAGTAGCTATGGAATCAGCTGGCAACTCTGTTCTTGGGTCTTGAATCCTCTGTATGAATCGTTCAAGGACCCCAATTTGTCCCTTTGAAATAGCCGCTTGAATGGCTTTGCATGTGGCAGAGCCCAAATTGCCAAACGAAGAACCGTAAATTCTCTGAAGGTGATCAACGACTTTGACAACCCCGGTCTGCGAAGCTTCTTGGAGGATTTGGTCGTAACTGCTTTGATCATTGATCTTGAAGCCGTTTTGTAAAAGCAGTATCGCAATGTCTTCATGGTTTCCCTCTATTGATGCCTGCAACGCATTCTGGAATAACCCCCTCAAATTTGTATCCGCACCATTTTCAACCAACAGCTGCACAATGTCGATATAGCCTTCAAAGCAGGCAGCCTGCAACGGGGTACCAAGTCGACCACCACTAGGATTAACATCTGCACCATGGTTCAGCAGGATGTGAACAATGCTTTGTTGACCAGATGAGCAAGCGAGGTAAAAACCAGTTTGTCCTGAGTTGTTTTTTTTATTCCAATCAAAAGTGGTGGCTTGCGACATCTGCTTGAGCAGATCGGTCAATCCAAAAACACATAGAGTGAAAAGAGGTGTGTGGTCTTGACTTCCGACAGCAGAGAGTTTTCTTTTCAGCAAGTGGTGGCGTGGTAACACCTTTGCGTACACTTGCGCGTCCTCTAGCCAGCCAATAAAGGATAGACTGATCCCTTCATCGTCGTGCATGAACTCTTTTGTCAACTGGAGTAGCTCAGGATTGTTCCCGGCCATAAAGGTAGCCTTACAATGCTCAGCCCAGTACAAAATACCATAGTGGTAGAAGTGCTCTGTTGGAGACAATCCAGCCCCAAGCCCAACTGGAGAGCTGTACAAGCAAGACTGAAGACAACTTGTAGCCACAATGCCATTAGTTTTGTGCGGAACGAATTCAGTCTGTGCTTCAAGAAATTCTTGGATAGATGTGTGAGCAAAGCGCAGAATATTCATCTTTGAATCGACAGTGATCAGATTGAAGCAAATTCTGAGCACTTGCGGCAGCTGAAGTACAGCTTTTTGTTTTCCATCTATCAAGTTTAGGGCTGCAAGGAAAGAAGCAGGTGACAACGGCTCGTGGAGGCAAAGGAGTAACGAAAGGGCACAGATCGCAGTTTTGCTGGAATACGCTTCTGCTTTGCGAATGTTGTCGAGGACTTCGGAATACAGCTGATCCAAAGTGTCTCCAGAGAATCGTCGCATTGCTTCTTGTACGTCAATTTCGTGTCGCATGTCGCAAAGCTTTTCAATCTGCCAAATGACCAATTGGAAGCTATGGTTTAGTCAGTGACCTATCCAGATCGATGCAGGCAGCCCCAGATCCTTAACCTACATTTCTCCTGCACCATCTATCAAAGCTTGCGACAAATCGGCTTGTAACATACTCGAAACATCTCCGCCCAACAGGCGGCGATTATTGATTGCAAGAGCGACCTGATCATGTACGAAGCTCTCCATGTCCGCGCGATTATTTTCCGCATCAATACGGAGTGTTGAAACATTCGTCAAAAGGGACAATACTTGATCGTCGTCCCGACTTGTTGCAAAGATTTTGACGACACTACCAGAATCCCTGATGATTTGCTGGAGAGCTTCGACAAGCTCATATCGGCTCTGTGGTTGGACTTCGTCAATTGCATCAAGAATGATGGTCGCAGGATCTGGTCCTGTGATGTTTAGGATTAGTCCGATGCAGTCATGCAGACCCAATCTCGTGACATCATACCCTTCGATTTTGGCCTCAGCCTCTCGCCGTTCGTAGTCATTCACGATGGCACTATGGACGGTCTTTTGTGCACCACTGGTGACACCTAGCTGCCTCAAGATACTGCGCATGATCTCTTTCGGATCACTTAGTTCGACTTCAGCGGCATTCTTTGAGCAGTAAAAGTATGCCAGCAATGCAGGAGACGCCTGGTTGGAAGATTGATGAACAACAGAGTCCACAATGGCGGAAGCTAACGACGTTTTCCCAGACCCTGCCATACCGTGAAGGAGGAAAATGGACGAGGCACTAGACGATTGCCAGTCCCGATATTCGCGACGGTTGAGCAACCACTCCCCTGATCCTTGAAGCCGGCGTTCAGAGTGCCGCTTTTGGTGCTCAATAAAACATATTGGGACAGCCAATCCAAGATCTCGCGATATCGTGCGTCCTCGAGGGATTTTGCATATGTAGCTGTCTGATCAGCTATGCGGTGAATCGGCTGTTCCAAGTCCTGAAGACGATTCAGGGTTTCTGCATCCGACAAGGTCGCAATTCTAGAAACCTTCGCATCCTGTGAAGCGATTTTCTGTAGTTGCTGATCTTCATCAGTCTGAAAGGCGACCAAGACGCTTTTTAGCATGCGAACTGGAACGTTTAGCTTCCTCCGTATCTTCTGGCTGCATCACTCACCTGCTGTTGGTGTTTGGAAGTATTTCTTCGCCCTCGCCAGGAAGGTTAAGAGCTCCGCAGACAACCCCGTCAGGAGACGTTCGAGCTCGTTGCTTGCAGCCGTATTACGCTGCATATGCACATGCTCAAAAATTGCATAGCGCGTGATGAGGTGAGACACAGTTTCGAGACCCGATACCGTGGAGCCAGAAACATTTGTATCGCCTGACAGCGACCTTTCCATATTTGAATACTTCTGGTGTTAAGCCGACCGGATGCACTTACATTGAGTAAGAAGCGCACGCCTGCCCACGGCAGCGCAGCGTGTGCAGGATCATATTGAGCAGCGACATCACCGATAGCCTTGAAATAGTCCAGCCATTTAATGATCTTCTCCAAGACGTCCCGAACCACCACCTCCTTGCCATTTCTTTTGAACCTCCAACGCTTCCTCAAAGAGAGCTGCCGTTTTTCCTCCGCGGTCTTGAGAGTTTTCTCGAGGATATCTCTTTTGGTACTGCTTTTGAAGTCAAGGCTGGCCCTGAGGTCATCGTCAAGGGTTGTCAGCGCTTTCTGCCACAGATCTACTGGCTGAAGGCCAGTCTGAGGAGAGCTGGACTGAGCCACACTGGACTGTGCAAAACTGGACTGAGCATGACTGGACTGAGCAAGACCAGACTGAGCCGGACTGGGCTGCGCCGAACTGGGCTGCGCCGGACTGGGTTGAGCTGGACTGGGTTGAGCTGGACTGGGTTGAGCCTGCGAGGTCGTATTAAGGGTGGTCATGACGGTCTGGTAAATTGTTGGGAAGATCAGACTTTGAAAACAGGCGGTGGGAGGGAAGTCATATGGAAGACCGCGTGGATGCCTCAGCCTCAGCCGCAGAGGCTGCAGCCCTTTTTGCCACCCAAGGCAGCACTGTGCCGCCACTAAACTGTCCCTTGGGGCTAGCCATACACAATATGCATGATTGGCTGATCATATGCTCCAGTTTCTAGATCACCAATCGCCCTCCACCCTCTACCTACCTGTATCCTCGTCAATTGGCTAGGTTGGAAAAACCAAGCGACCATCCGCCTGCGGCGGACGCTTCAATGGCGGGCACATATAAACTTCCCCTGAAGCTATGCTCCACTCCCATGGCGATTTCAATGACAAACAAACGACCCTGTCTCTCTTTCATGCCGTTGATCCTTTGTGGAGTTGTCTTCTTCGTGAAGTGTAGGTACCTACTGTTGTTCTAGGCAGGAGGCTAGACTGAAAGTGGAGGTGGAACTCCGCAGGTAAGTGCAGCCGAGGCAGGGGGCCAACAGCGGTATCTTCTGGGGGCTGGCACGGGGGGGCGGCCTTGCACAGGCACGCTCAGCCTCAGTTCACGCTGCTCTGGTGAAAGCAGCAGTAGCTCAGGTTGGCGACCGTAAGTGAAGCTGGGACAAAAAACCTTTGTTCGACTATACAGGTAGGGATTCATATTCAGCGGTAATGTTGACAGCTGATCAAGCAGCGTACCTATGGTAGGTAGCTACCTTGTTGCAATCAATGTCGGCAGCCTTCTCTGTGACCGCATTCGCAAGGCTGTAATGGAGGTGAGGGTGGAAGTGGATTGGCGGTTGGCGGGTGGCGGGAGGCGGGGGTCGGCGCCTCTTCTCTCCGCAGATCTACCCTAAGGTGCTTTGTACCTTATGAAACGTACCACAAGCGGCAGCATCAAGCATAATCAATCTTCACGCCAAATACTGGCCTTTAAGTAGGTAACGATTCAATACCAAAAGCTGTCTGTCTTGAGTATTGTATACAGTTTTCGTCGAGCAACCAGCGTAGCTGCAGCGGTCCACAGCTCCCAAATAATATTAGCACCAGGGCTTACAAGCTCTTGCGCATCACGCACCATCAAAGGTGTGGTCCTATAATAGATCTTGCCGTTATGTAGCCAGCTACGTCTTCCAAGAGCTTCATGCTGTCCAGGGCTGCAAGTTCTTCCAACAGATACGGCGGGGACATTGCCTTGGTCTTGGCCTCTACCACATAGCCTTCCTTGCCCTTACCTGTTGCGCTTCGCAGTAAGGCGCACTTTGTTTTGAATGGTAAAGACAGCATTCCAACCGCTAGGGCGATGCTGCCGCAGGAACCATTGTTGAGGGCGTGTTCCTCCCCTGAAAGCATGGTTAAAAGATTGGGCTTGAGCTCCCTTTCCTGGTCGAAGTAATCTACGTTGAACCACATGCGTCATTCCCCTGTCTGTGGATAGGATACGGTGTTACTCTGATTTCTGTGAAATTCATTATCAACCTCAGATAATCACATGAGGACGCGGGCTTGACATCAAAACATTGATGGAGATGAATCTGTACATCAGCCAAAAAGTTTCCGTCACCAATTTGCACTGCAACTTTTTGCCAGGTGCGATTCGTCAAGTGCAAGCCTTAAAGCATAAGGTAGTCTCTTGTTCCCGCACGAAGAGATGTAGAAGCTGGCGCCGAACGATCCTCAACATCCTCCCAAACGTTGCTCGAAGTTCAATGGCCACTTGACGCAGGTCGTTGTGAACTCAGATCTGATGCTCGGCAGTGCCTGCAGCTTCGAGGTTTTTGGAAGTCTGGCCATTGGCTGCACATGCTGCGGCGCTGGGCACACTATGTCGAAACACTCAAGAACGATACGGTGAGTTTCATTGTGGACTTTCGCTCGTGAGTGTTATTTTGAGAGGTGATGTCGAGGTCTTGTCAGCTTAAGGTAGTCTTGTCCCTTCCTTTGTGGGTGCAATTCGGGTCTGTTGAGCAGCTTCGATCATCAACTTGGTCAACAATTCTGTGCCACTGACCTTTTCCCAGTCCACAAGAGCCAGCGAAAAACTCTAAGCGTTGAGTGTCTTGATCCCCGTCGCATCAACTATGAAAAGAGCCGAGCAGTCACCACTTGGACTGCGAACGTCAGTGTGAGCTATCATTGCAGCAGGTGCAACACCGTTTTGTAATGGTGCCAGATAGATGCCGTTGGTATCGTCATTGTTAATCTGCTCAGCGCCAGTTGGCCCAGCCTGCACCAGGCCATAAGTCAATGCGTAATAGTAATCCGTGCATTGGGTATTGGTGGACCGCAAAGGCAAGGCCCTATTGTAAATGACCGGCATGTTTACATTGGAGCTTCCTTGTGCATTCATCTGACCAAAGTGAGAGACCGTGGATGAGCCTGTGCAGATACCCAAAACTTCAACCACCGCCGTGCTGTAGGTGTTGATGCTCCAGAAAGTTGGGGCATTGATCTCATAAAGGCTGTTCATGCGCATGATGTGGTTCATCGTGCAACCACCGCTGGCAGCAATATACAGGGGGCCGCACGCGGTCCGTGAGAATGGTAATATTTCTTACCAAGTGCGCCGTGCCAAGCTTGAAGAGTGGTGGCACCGTACTTCGAAAACACCTGCGGATAAGCCCAAGCCACAGAGTTGTGATTCGCCGGCAGGGTGCCGATGTTGGGGTTTGGGTCCGGCGTCGGCGATGGTACCGGTGACAGCGACGGCGGGTTTTCACCGCTGGAGGAGACAGAGGAACCCGAACTGGAGTTGTGATGGGTGCTAGCGCCCACGGCGACGCCTACCACGACGGCGACAAGTACAAGTCCGAGCCCACCAAATACCAAGGCCTTTGTGCTCCATGCGCCGATACTTGCACGCAGGCCCGTGTTGACGCCGGCGCTCGGGCCGCGTTCGAAGTCGTCGCCGGCGGCAAAGGTGTACAGAGATGTAGGCTTTCCGAGAGTCCCCATGGGGATTGTCGTGGCGCCATTCGGCGACTTGCTATCGGACACATATTCATGAGCCTGCGGCGCAGCCGACTGGGGGCGTGGATTCATAATTGCAGACAACACTAAGGTCTCAGAGCCCGCTGAGGGCAGGTTATAAACTGAATCTGAGACGGAATCACTACAGGATAAATTTCAATTTGGGTATGAGAGAATAGTAACAAACGGAGGAGGCGGATTATGGGAACCCTCCTTGATATCTTATTTGCAAGGCAGCTAAAGACTCCGCAACGTTCGGCGCCCATCTTGAGTTTGAGACCAAAGGTACCTGAGGTCAGGTAAATATAAGTTCATATGAATACTCTTCATATATATGCGGGTTTATCCAGAGTCGAGAACCAAAATGCCGCCGCCTCCATCACCGGGTAGTACGGAAGATGCGAGCTTAACGGGGCCCAGAACACAGAACCTGCAAAACGCAGCCGTGGAGCTATTCTATGTACAGTCAACGCCGCCGCTCGCGGATGGGTGAAAGCGGCAGCCTTGCGAGCATGAATCGATATTAAAGATTATTGTCGCACGCGCACACGGACGATGAGAAGGCTCCCACAAGAAGCTCGCCGTTGCTCACGCTAGCAGTGGACTGCTACCACGGCGTAGGCCACCTCGGATGCGAACTTCTCGACACTATTTTAAGTAAAAGTCGCGTGTCATGAGCCACTTATGTAATCGGGAGTCTTAGGTACAAAGTACCTGGTTTAGTAAGAGAACTCCATCATTAATGCTTCAGAGGAAGATGATGGAATGAAAACCTTGGGTATTATTTCGCTCTCCCAATAATACTCTATGCCCAGTCAAATGAATGAAAGAGTAAGAGTGGTATAATCAGAAACATAGAACTGCCTCATGAGAAAGAATTACCTTGAGCACCAAAACTGGTAGCTTCCATTTTCCATGACTGAGGTTTGTCTTGAAATACTAACACCGTGCCTTTTTGTCCATCTTGACAGATGTAACAATAAATAATATTAATGTGAAGTGGTCAGTCTAGATATTGATAATGAATGCTTGATGTCTTGTGTTTGAGCTCATGTTTGCCAGATCAATAATTATCGAATATCAAAGACAACGACAAAAGATTAAGCTTGGCGAAGTTTCAATTTTCGTTTAGGTTAGGTTAGGTCAGCAAATTTTAGGGCCCAGTCACGAACAGGATAACAGGAGACGACAACATCAGAGCAACATCAATCCCAAGAGAGGCTACCATCACATTGCACAATGGTCACGACAAGAGGTTCACAACAGTCTACTGCTAATCCAGGTCCAACAGTGGTAGAATCGGCAACTGCTGTGCCGCCAGAGCGCACTGCTGGTAAGTCGCTATACAACCTCCTTTGGGCACTTTTCAGACCCTCCTTCTGTAACAGCACTAAGCTATACTCCCGGTTGGGTTGTTCTTCCGGAATTGAGCAATACCTTAGATGGAGATGCTGTACTTTCAGAATAATGTTGTGGAAACGCCTAAGCTAATGAATGACATGTGTGAATCCAGAAACGGGTTACGACGCGCCACTCACCGCACCTCATGAAGACGAAGTTGGAACCATCGGATCAAGACTTCGGAAAAGACGGCGCACTGGCTCATCACCTGTCGAGAGTATGCCTTCGAAACGACCGAACACAAGACAGACAACGTCGCCTGATAGCAAAAGGAATACCCATGTCGAGATCCAACCCCGTGAATTACCTCGCGAATCACCCGTGGCGCCTCCTCACGCGACCATGAACGGCACACATAAGCATGTATCCGAGATCGAACGCCATAGCCCCAAGCTCGCAATTCAGCCTGCCGAACCTGCCCCGCTCCCTCCAGTATCTTCTTCCGCTCCCGATCTGGCTGCGGTCATCGCCAACATAATTGATCATGGAGAGCATGTGGATAATCACTGGGCGGCCCAAGGCTACGAGCTCGATGGAATGGCGGTTGATACGGAGGACTGGCTCTCAGTGGATGCGAGTCTGCACCTCAAGATCCAGAGTCTACCTATTCTCGATAACTTGGTATGTCGGGAAGACTTGAGGTGTTGGCAAACCTTACTGACCTCACATGATAGTCAACCCAAATCCTGAACACTCTTGCCAAGACTAGCCATCAAGATATCATTACTATCATAACAGAGCCCGAGTCAGATGCCGGTCAGGCATACGCTACGCTAAAGTCCCTGTTCGACCATACCAAGAAGGTCTACTCAATCCACGGGTCTTTCCTGTCTGCTTACGACCTCGGTCTCACCGATCAGACTCAAATTGATACCATCCGCAAGGCAAACCTTGCCACGTTCGTCTCCTCCGTCTTCGGTAGTCACGATGTCGGCTTCTATGATTTGAACGAACACTTCCTGGACACCTTCGTTGCCGATGGCAATCGTCTTCTCAAGTCACAAGCGCAGCTGTTGCTTGACCTGAAGACGCAAGCTTATATCTCGGCAATGGCAAATGGAGGCCGGTCGAGGGACGAGATACTTGAAGATCTCTTTCCCGATAATCTTGAGCAACTTCTACTCCAACGCCGGCCCGGTGCGAAGCAACTAGCTCCCAGCGAAGCGGACTTCATCATACGTGCTCGAAGTCGGAGAGATCGTTTATTGGCGGACTCGAATGACGAGGAAGCCATCACTGCATTGCCCGACAAATACCTCTGGGAAGTCTTCTTGAGGGACGTCAGTGGCTATGTGAGCAAGAATTTTGATACCATCGTGGGCAATCCGGTTAGTGTTCCTCTATCAGCAACTATTGAAGACGTTCCTTGCTAACATGCTTCTAGGCCCGTAAGCCGCTGAGGAGCCGCCCGTCCGCGTTGACGGCAGAGAATTTTCAGCAGCAGGAAGTGCAGGCCGTCGATCACGAGCCATATGTGCAATCTACAGGTGATCAAGATGCCAATAATGATATTGTGGAGAAAGCTGCTCGTGCCGCGCAATACGCACTGCAAGGTCTGGACGGCACGCCCGAGCAGACACCAGCACAAAACGAATCTCAACAGTACGAACAGTCGTATCCAGATCAGCGTGGTACGATGAATGAGTACCATTTCGCTGCTCAATCGCAGCAAATGGGTGATCAACAAGCCGAGATACCGTATCACACCCAGACCGCACCTACTCAGGTTCTATATGAGCGTGCCAGACTAGCGGCAACGGCAAAAGCGTCGCCTAGCAATCGTCGTGCAGGACTGCCTAGCCAACGTCGGCCCTGGACAACCGAGGAAGAGAACGCGTTGATGGCAGGGTTGGACAGAGTGAAGGGTCCGCACTGGAGCCAAATCCTGGCCATGTTCGGTCCGGGTGGCACCATCAACGAGTCTCTGAAGGACCGGAACCAGGTGCAGCTCAAAGACAAAGCGAGAAACCTCAAGCTTTTCTTCCTCAAAAGTGGCATCGAAGTTCCGTATTATCTACAGTTCGTCACTGGCGAACTCAAGACCCGGGCGCCCGCTCAAGCTGCGAAGAATGAGGCTCGAGAGCGCGCGAAACAGAGAGGCGATGAAGATCGGGCACACATCGAGGGCGTCATGGCGCTTGCGGGTGGACAACTGCAGAATCTTCCGCAGGAGGAACCTAACGGAGAAGAGAACACGGTCGTTGCTGAGGGTGATTCTCAACTTCAAGATGAGCACATGGAGGTGGACGCACAATCCAAGGAAGCCGAAATCGGCCAACAAAACGATCAAGAAGCCTAGTCGGTTTCACATACTCTCAGCTTCGGTGTTCATTGGCATAAGGTGCGAGTCTTCGGAAGGGTGTTACATATTTGACTTAAATCTGCGGTACTTGGAGAGATGTACCGGGGTGTTTGTCTTACGGTGCGAGTCCCTTAACTGCTGGTATTGTTCGCTTCTCTCTGCGAAGGCGTCAGTGGCACTGGCATAGGCATAGCCTGGCGAGTAGCTTGTCCTTTGCTTGTTGACTGAGAAGCACTGTTGTACCTCGAATCGCCTGCGCCGAAGAAGATTGCGAGGAACGCTGTGACGATCAAGGGTAGATGCATGTAATTACCTATCTTACGTAGATGGAGCACAGTGATCGAAATGAACATCATGAAACACCTGCCAGTGCCTTTTTATTTGAAACTTCCTACCTTAGGCACTTTGAACCCTAGACGGCATTCGCCGTAGCGGACATCTCACGAGCTTTCAAACTCGACCAAACTGTAACATCTCACCCTCCGCTATTGTTAATATCTACGAGGCCATCTCTCGGGAATCTACTCACCACTTACCTACACACACTCGTTTCCAAGCTCAGCATGGCCGACCTGGACCCATCCCAACTCTCACAGCCCACCCAAGAGCCCCCGCCCCCGTCCCAAATCCACCTCCAACTCCAAACCCAAGAAGACGATATCGACGCCTCACTAGAAGCCGACATCGACATGACCACCGCCGCGCCCCCCACCATCCTCCCCCTCGACGGCGCCACCGACCTCGACATCCCCTCATCCTCCTCCGACCCCCACCCCACAGCCAACACATCCGACCCCCGCGTCCCCAGCAAAAAAGACGCCAGCCTCCGCGACTTCCTCAGCAAGATGGACGACTACGCCCCAATCGTACGCCCTCCCCGCTCCCCGCGACTCCGCTCTCCCCTCCCTCCCCTCTACCCGACCCCACAAGCAAACACAAGCAAGCTTCCAAACTAACACAAGACCAACCCCCCCCCAGATCCCCGACGCCGTAACAAACTACTACCTCACCCTCGCCGGCCTCCCACCCCCGCCCCAAACCTCCCCGCACCTCGCGCGCCTCCTCGCCCTCGCGACGCAGAAGTTCGTCGCCGACATCGCCGCCGACGCGTACCAGTACAGCCGCATCCGGTCGTCGAACACGGCGTCGAATAACCCGATCGGCTCGTTGGGCGCCGCGGCGGGGTTTACGACGACGACCGGAGCGCCGGGACAGCAGGCGGCGGCGGCGGGTGGGGGCCAGGGCGGAGGGGGAGCAGGTGGGAAGGAGGATAAGGGGAAGGGGGCGGCGAATTTGGGGGTGCAGAGGCCGGGGTTTGGGGGCGGGGGGCAGGGGGGTGGGCAGGGGCGGACGGTGCTGACGATGGAGGATTTGGGCATGGCGGTTGGGGAGTATGGGGTTAATGTTAAGAGGGGGGAGTTTTATCGGTAGGGGGGCGGGGATTGATGGCGTGGGCGCGGGTGCGGAATGGCGTTGGAGGGCGTTTGGGATGCGGGATATTGATGGAAAGGGTTCGATCTGGGTTGGGATCTTGTGGTGTGGTGCTGCATGGCTTGATATCAGGGGCTCGAGCTGCTGCACATATACAACCGCCTAGCATGTACTGTATGTACTGTACCCTACCTAAATCCACAATCTAGACCTCCAACCATACACACGAAACGCCTAGCCAATGCACGACCCATCCAACCAACCCCCCGCACGCACCCCTATCGATTCTTCGTCTGCTTGTACGAAAACCTCTTCCGCGTCCTACATCCGCGCTCACTCAACAATCAGCCATCCATCCATCCCAAACCCCTACGCCCATCCCTCCACCCAGCGCCCACCGCCTTTCCCCCCCAAAAACCCCCTCCCAGCAACCCAACCCCTTAACGCACACACAGAAGAGAGAGAAAAAAACATAACGTACGCAGAAAACTCCCCCAGTTTATGCCCCACCATATCCTCCGTGACCGTGACTTCGTTGTAGATCTTCCCGTTGTGCACCTGAAACGTCAGGCCGACGAAATTCGGCAGAATGGTGGCGGAGCGCGCTTGTGTTTTTATCGGGGGCGCGCGTTGGCCTGGTTGCGGGCGGGTGATGGCTAGGCTGTGGTTCGTTGAGTTGAGGGTTTGGTTTGTTGGAGGAGGGGAAGGGGTGAGTTGGTTTGTGTGGGGGGGAGGGGAAAGGGGTGGAAGGGGGACGGATGGCCTTACGGGACGATGTGTGGGCCTGGGAGGGGAGAGATGTTAGTTGGTTTGCTACTGAAGGAGGTGAGGTTGGAGAGGGGTGGGCCGCACCTTTCCATACGGAGCGCGCGAGGAGCGCACGGGTGGGGAGCATTGTGGATGCTGGTGTTGCGGCGAAGATGAGGCTTGGAGTACTCCGTATGGGCTTGGAGTTTGACGGACGCATTGGCGACAGCTGACTAAGCAACTCTCGTTATGTATGAGCGCAGCTGGTTCACACCGCATATTTTAAGCAGGGAATGGATTAATTCGTTCTCGAGGATGTCCGACCTCATCGTGGAGGGCGAGAGGGAATGCAAGCGGCGCTTGTAGTGTTTGGGGTGCTGTTGGTATGCCCTAAAGCGGACTACCTCACCTGGAAACAAATATCTACGACGATGTGAGCTTCTCACACACATCTCCTCAAGCTTTCTCTTCTTCACTTTGGAATTCAAGGGAAGGCCTCTTGAAGTAAGTCAAAAAGTTTCATTTCGTCCTATCTGCCACCAATTCGAACATCATGACTGTCCCAAACAGCAACATCTCCTTCGAACCCACCGTACCGCTTGGCCCGACGGGTGTATCGTAATCCTACGCTTGATGGTTCCGCTTACCCCCTCAACATTTACGAACAGGCTCCTCTATCACTCTGTGACCGGGCTCATTACGGAGCGCCAGACCCCAATACAGACACCACCGACCAATTTCTGACCTCGCTCGTCGAGCGGCATAACACCAGATTTCTATTCTCAAATGCTTGGCGCTGTCGATCTTGCGACAAGCCTGCTCAAGAGCCGTACCATTCTGCTATCCCTCGCCTCTTTTGACCTGAGTTTCTGCCCTGGGTATGAGACATAGTCATACCGGTTTCCAGATCGGGCGGTGCCTGTGAGATGAAAGCGCGGTGAGTGGGCGGCAGCGTCTGGAAGGAGAGTCTGGCGTAAATTTGGCCTCGCTCCTTGCTGTTCCAGTGATGGTCAGTGTGAATTGGTAATGCTGAGACCCAGATGTTGCTTGAAAGAGTGCCAAGCCAGGGATTGATCAAATTATAAGACGAAGTGCAGGCTTGAGCAAAAAGCACGCGTGGGAACGCTGCAAAACATTGTCTGTAACGGGTTGTATGTCGCCGAGGGTTTTCATCCGCTTGGTCACGACTGGCTTATTTGCAAACAATGGGCAGTGGGAACGTATTGCTTGCATGGTACATAACGCCTGCGAAACCGTACGCTGCTCGGTGATTTAGCGAGTGGCCACAACTGCCTTGAGCTTGAGAGCTTATACTGAGAGGTCACTCCGGTAGTTCCAAGCCCCTGAAACTGCAGTAGTCTTTCAGTGCAGTTGTCTGCTCTGGCAAGGTTGCCTTGATATGTGCGAGCCCCTGCTGCAAAGTCCATCCGACCTCCCACTTGAGATTCAAAAGTGGGAATAGGGCTCGGGCTTGGTCAACATTGACGTCGGTATATCGATGACGACATCCCTCGTAGATGTCGTCCATTGTAACCGGCCCTGCACCAGGCCTCGGTCGAAGCCATACCATATGCCTCATCAAGCCATAGTATCGGTGTTTGTCATCCTTGCAGTTCTCAAGAAGGAAATCGACGACGTCGTCGAGGTCAACAAAGCCGTTCTGGGTCCGAATAAGAGCCCGCTTTGCAAGACGAGCCTCTGGATACGTAAACATGCGTGTAGTCCAATATCTACAGGCCATCGTCACAGCCACGTCAACAACACTAACCGTTTGGAGCTGCAGAGCCATGCTGTCGAAGATGATAACCTTGTCAGCACGGGTATAGATGTGATGAAGGCAGTTGATCACGTCCACACGCAATTTCTCCACCTCCTCTTGCTCACTACTGCCCATATCCTCGAGCACCTCCGGCATTGCAATGACGTCTACCCATAACCACTCCGCGTCGCACCGCATAAAGAACCTCCAAAAGTGGTCTAAGTAGATGCCCCTTTTTCTCACACTCAGCTCCACAGGGCCAAAGCCCTTGGGCGAGTTCCAGCCCATCGTCTCAGCCCATACGTGCGACATGACTGCGTAACCGCCGGTCATAATCTTGTAATTCCCATATTTGTTGATACAGAGCGCAGCCTTCTCCTCGACAGACTTCAGCACCAGCTCCCGGGGCGTCTTCAGAAACCCGACGAGCCTTTGGCCGCAGTGCCATATTGCTATTGTCGGCTGTGGTAGCTCCGTCCAAATCATGCGGAACCGCCTGCGGAGCAGCAAACTCACGAGGCCGACAATCTGAAATGGGAGGACGAGCACTTCACCTCCGAGCACACAGAGCGAAACTACAGGATAGATCCACCAGGGCCAGTGCTCGAAAGTGTTGAAGCTGGGTCCACACGGGTCGCGGTGTTTGGTTATCCAGTGGATCTGATTAAGGACTGCTTCGACGTCCGCGGCGGGCCATTGGAGCAGATCGAAGGAGGCAACCTCGCGGGCGCGTGTGGCGGAAATGCCATGGCGGAGGGCGACCTCTTCGACGCTATGGTTGATGGACATTTGGGATTGACCTGATTGTTGAGAGGGTGATACTTCCAACTTCGTTCAAGAGTTAGCAATTGTCTTGAGACTGCCGGTTTGCAAAGGGCTTTATCGTTCGATCAGGTCCATAGTCCGAGGCGTGCCCCACCGAGATGTCGGTATCGTCGCGAGAGCCCCCTGAGAGCTGTAGAGGTACTTTTAGGAATGCTCGGTCAGCCGTGAGGCTGAAGACGCAACATTGTTGCAGCCTCGCTGCCAAGGCGGTTCGTTGCATCGGCAGCGACCAATCATCAAGAGAGTCTCGGCATTGCAGTATCGTTGGCTGCCTATCGAGACCCAGGCGTCTCTTCAGCCTCGTGTTCTCTTGTTCCGACATCAGCCTCGTGCCGATTGATGTATCAATTTGATGTCTTGCCCGCCTTCATGCCGTTCATATTTACGTCGCAGTGCTTTGTGGCTATTTTCAGTATCACATGTTCCAGCCACCGCAGTGCTTCCTTTTGTGTCCGAAGCAACTTAAGCTAAGCTCTTGCTGCCATTAAAAGAGCTCCTTCTAAACATACTATCTCTCTAGTCTCGTCATCTCTCTATCCCTTGTAGCCTCTACATCCACGAAGGAAAGCTCTCGACATGGCGCCCTCAAATATTCCTGCAGTCCAGGAGCTGCTCCTCCGTAACGGAGTAGATCCAGCTACAGCGAAATACGCTGCTATGAATGAGTTTGCGGGCTTCAACGTCTCCTCGCTGACGGAGTTTTGGAAGAGGGTCAAACGGCCTCGCATGGACTTCTGTCCCTGTCGAGACTCACCTCCCCAACAGAAGCTCGGAAAACATGCACAAGACTCGAAAGAACCTGTCGAGATAGCTAACAAGTGTGATTTTGACGTTGACCAATGGATATCCAAAATTTTCGAAAGTTCACCCACATGGATCAAGGCGCCCCGTGACCTCATGGAACAGGCAGTCCAAGAAGACAAGGCACTCTGCTTGAATGCACAAGGGCAGTGGTCACTTCGAAGTACGGGCTACATGGCCCTCTCCCACGTCTGGATTGAAGGCATTCAGAGTGATCCTGATGGGCGCGGCTTCCAACAAAAGCAGCTTGCCAGGATCTTCGAAGTTATTAAAAGAACGGGAGCGGAGTGGATCTGGATGGATGTGCTTGCCATTCCAGGGGGAGGAGGACCCACCTCGACGTTAAAAGACGAAATGCTAAAGATAGAGATCATCAACACCATGGCCAGTGTCTACTCGAAAGCGGATGCAGTCATTGTTCTGGATGCCCTGGTGCTTCAACTTCATCCACAGACCGCCCTCGATGTCGCCATTGCGCTGCGTTGTGGCAGATGGGCGACAAGAATATGGACCTATCAGGAAATCAAGCTAGCAACGCGTGCCCTTATCGTCACAGCTCAAGCTGTTTATGATTTTGCCGAGCTCATCAAAATCGTGGAGAGCGTGATTGCGGGCTCGCCTCATATGAAAGAGCTGCATAATTATCTTGGACGCCTACAGAGACGCGATGATCTAGGTGTATCGATCCCTGATATTGTCACTGCGTGCCAGACACGAAAAGCTGGGTTCGATCTTGACTACGCCCGAGCATTTTTCCCGACTCTTGGGCTACGGTGGGAAGAGGGCATGACCAGGGAGGAAGGCATGCAGATGATCTACAGAGCTCAGAAGTTCCACGCAAGTCGTATCGTTTCATTCCATGGCTGTCCTCGCCTTGGCATCCGTCCCGCGTGGGCCCCGTCGTACTTCACCGGTTTGGAAGGCGTAGTAGGAAAGGCACAGTCTTGGGAGGAGCGTGGTTTGCGTGGCGAGTGGCACGTACTCAAGGTCCATAAGGTCCTCCACACTTTCACGCAATTCAAAAAACTCATTTTCAACCTTCAGCTCGACGGAGATCAAGGCAGGCACATTCAGTGCGTCTTGGCGGATACCGAGAGCGAAGCAACCATACAAGGCCTTAAAGCCGCTATCGAGGGAAACCTCGTTTACATCCTCTCCAACGAACCCTCCGCCGAGGCTATCAAATCAGGTTTCGCGAGAACGGTACTGTTGGTGGAGCAAGCTCTGACCATTGCTGGTACAGACTTTGAAGTGTTTGTTCATGCCACCGCTGTTGTAACTACAGTCGAGGCATATCCGGAAGAGCTCCGTTCTGTCCTTCTCCGCCACGAAAGTACTGCTGGAGACGAGGGCCCGTCCGAAACTCTCAGGATTGATCAGAGGCTCGCCAGCCAGCTTCGCTTTGCCATTCAATTTCACGACCTGGAGACCAATCTTCATGCCGCTGTTCGAGCGCATCAGCTGGATACAGTTCGAGGACTGGTAGAACAAGGTGCATCTCTTCAAGCAAGGGATTCAAAGAATTGGACCCCACTCCATACTGCGGCAGCAGAAGGTGAAGTAGAGATATTAGAGCTACTGCTCTCCAGAAGTAGAGACTCGCTGGCAGACTTGTTAAGCGAAAGCGGACAAAAAGATCACGGGTTTACCCTACTATCGGTGGCTGCAGAGAAAGGCCGTCTTAGTGTCGTTAAGCGTTTGCTGCAGGAGAAGCCGGATCAATATACTATTGACAACAGCCTCCTAGCGGCAGCGGACGACTGCGAATGCGAAGTTGTGGAAGAGCTTCTTGCGGCTGGAGCCAACCCAAACTTCTCAGATCCAGTCGGGCGTACGCCACTGTATGCCGCAAGTGGCAAATATGGGAACGGTTTGTTGACAATGCAGGCTTTGCTGGATGCCGGAGCAAACGTCAACCACAGCCACTATGATGGCTCAACGCCACTTCATCTTGCCGCCGACAAAGGCACTGACATCGAAGTATCCTTACTTTTAGCCTTTGGCGCTGAGGTTGACGCGAAGATGAAAACGTTGCCGCGCACTCCATTACGAAATGCTATCGTTGCTCATAAGGAGGAATCCGTGCGTCTACTTCTGAATAACGGCGCCGATCGGAACGCCCTCTGTGATGGGAACAGGACCCCCATCTCGTTGGCTGCTGGATGCGGCAATTATAAGATTGTTCAAATGATCCTGCAGAAGCCGACAGACGTCAATGTTAGCTTGAAAGATAACGGCTGGACGCCCCTTTACATCGCTGCATTGAAGGGGGAAAAGTTAATGGTCAGAATGCTTCTCGAGGCAGGAGCGGCGGTGAATATGAGGGACCTCGACGGAGTTACCGCTCTTGGGATCGCACAGAGGTCGGGTCATTCTGATATCGTCAGCATATTGCGAAGCGCTGGAGGAGTAGAATGATCGACAAGCCTACTAAGCGACCTATTCTTTGAAGCCCTGAGCTATGTAGCTTCCAGCCAGCTTGCACCACCCAGAAGCCCCTGACTTTGCTGGACCGAGGCGGGATTCATGAACCCTAGAATGCGTTCATCTCACTGCACACCAGCATGAAGTATCACTCTACGCCTCATCCAACCACATACGACCACAGACTGTGGAGAACTGGGCATCCCGTCCGCTCTGCCATACATAAGCCACAGATCGGCGGATTAGTAGTTGGGTCGGTGACGACCAGCGAATACCTGCTGTTGTATGTTTTTGCTTTTTGCTTGCCTCATGTTTGACCCGGTGACGATGCTATTGGCTTCGATGTTCGGTATTGTACACAGTACTGTGACGCACAGCGTGGTGATGCTCATGCCAAATCATAGGACTTATGCCACCAGCAGAAGATGCCTGTTATGGAAGCTCACTTTGTTCAATATTCTTTCGAGAAACTCCTTCAACACTATTCTCTAGGCGTCCAAGACCATACTTGACATACTGCTCGGAAGACTGTCACATCAACCGCAGATCTGTCCTTATAGTTATGCTCAATTTGTGTCTGACTGCAGTGGAGTGCTCTCGAAAATCGAATGCACACGACGACTCTATGGCATTGAAATATAGAAGCACAACAACAATTCCTCACAACATACCATACAAGAAAAAAGCACACTTAACAGTGCCTCGTCTACAGCCCAAACTCATCAATTGAATGCCTTCCAATCAAACGACTTGAAGAGCCAACCTCAGCCCAAACAGTGCTTCTGGCTAGAAGGGCTTCTTCCGAGTTATATTTCTTCCCATGCATAGTACACCTTTTACCGCGTCCCATAATAATATCTGAATTACCTGGGTATGCTGCCTGCGTCGAAAACACTGTCAAGGAAGTAGCGGGGTTGCAGGAAACTGAACTGACATGATGAGTGAGGGCAAGACGTAGGGCAGTGGACCAAGGCAGATGCCTGGGGGAGCGCTAAACGTTGCTGAATAAGCAGCGATAGCAACGATAACTGTAGCGGTACCTAGAACAACAATTATACATAACTTTCAAGAGACATCAGAGGACAGTGCACAGGGCAGTCCGAGAGACGCGAATCTACTTAGTGAGGACGAACTATGAGAGCGTGGGCTCTTCAAAAGAGTTTCTACCTTTCAGTGAAATCTAATAGATAGCTTGGCAACCACAATATCTCGATATAGCAAGCATCATGCCCGGCCTGACAGGTATGACCTACTCAACCCTACACTTTCTGCCAGTGCTACTTACACCCTCCTATCCATCACGCCGTGATACCCATACTGAGTCGACCGAGTAGCCGCGGACACGATCCGCATCCTCGTAGCAACAGACAGCCATGTCGGGTACAACGAGCGGGACCCCATTCGCGGCGACGACAGCTGGAAGAGCTTCCACGAAGTCATGTGCCTGGCGCGGGAACGAGACGTGGACATGGTCCTGCTGGCCGGCGACCTCTTCCACGACAACAAGCCGTCGCGGAAGTCGATGTATCAGGTCATGAGATCTTTACGCATGAATTGCTACGGGGAAAAGCCGTGCGAGTTGGAGATGCTGAGCGATGCGAGTGAAAACTTTCAGGGGTAGGTGGGAGTCGAGGCGAGGATCGAGATGGAATTGGACGGCTGATGAGTGCGGGTAGGGCGTTCAATCATGTCAATTACGAGGATCCGGATATTAATGTCGCGATACCTGTGTTCTCGATACACGGGAATCATGATGATCCGTCAGGAGTACGTCGGGCAGTCCATGGAGTGTCGATAGCATCGTTCGACTCACACGTGCTAGGAAGGCCATCTTGCTGCCCTCGATCTGCTCCAGATATCTGGGCTGGTAAATTACTACGGCCGAACGCCTGAGTCTGACAACATCCTCGTCAAGCCCGTACTGCTACAGAAGGGACATACAAAACTTGCGCTTTATGGCATGAGCAATGTGAGGGATGAAAGGCTCTTCAGGACGTTCAGAGATGGCAAGGTCAAGTTCTTCCAGCCTGGGATGCAGAAGAATGACTGGTTCAATCTTATGAGCGTACATCAAAATCAGTAACATATCCTTATCTCACTGCTCTAGATGGCTCTCATTGACGAGGACTGCAGTCACGCATACACCGAGACGGGCTACCTACCAGAGAACTTTCTACCAGAGTTCTTGGATCTCGTCGTGTGGGGCCACGAACATGAGTGTCTGATAGATCCCCGTTACAACCCTGAGATGAACTTCCATGTCATGCAGCCAGGTTCCTCGGTGGCAACCTCACTCGTACCCGGAGAGTCAGTCTCGAAACACGTCGCGGTACTGACCATTACCGGAAGAGAGTTCAAATGTGAGCCAATACGACTCAAGACCGTCAGACCATTTATCATGAAGGAAATTGTGTTGCATGAGGAGAAGGAAGTGAAGGGTCTAGCGAAGAAGGAGAACAACCGAACCCAATTAACGCAACATCTCATGCGAACCGTGGATGAGCTGATCGAGGCAGCAAAAGCAGACTGGGCAGAAGCGCAAGAAGGTGCAGATGAAGACGAAGAGCTGGAAGCCCCACTCCCCATGATTCGACTCAGGGTGGAATACTCCGCCCCCGACGGCGGCAGTTTCGACTGCGAGAACCCGCAGCGCTTCTCCAACCGCTTCGTGGGCAAAGTCGCGAATGTCAACGACGTCATCCAATTCTACCGCAAGAAGACCGGCGTAACACGAAAGGCAAACGACGGCACCGAACTACCAGAAGAGTCCGTGCTGGCCCAGCTCTCGCTCGACAACGTCAAAGTCGAGAAACTCGTGCGAGAATTCCTCACCGCCCAATCCCTCACCATCCTCCCGCAAAACTCCTTCGGCGACGCGGTCAGCCAATTCGTCGACAAGGACGACAAGCACGCCATGGAAATGTTCGTCAATGAGAGCTTGGCGAACCAGATCAAACACCTCATGGACGTCGACGAGGGGGACGAGGACGAACTCACCCACGCAATGGACCAGTACAAATCAAAACTGGAAGAGCTGTTCGCAGCAGGTCATCTCAAGAAGGCGAAGAAAGCGAAACTGAAGCCCAAACCGGATAACTGGGACTCGGATCTTGACGGCGAGTGGGGCGATCAACCTGGCGCTCTCGTCCGTTCGGACAACGACGCCGTAGACGGTGATGACGACGCTGCGTCTCTGCGCTCGACTACCCCCGCACCACGCGGCGGGCGCGGGAGAGCAGCAGCATCGACCAGGACGAAACAGACACCAGCCGCCAAAAAGGCACCCGCGGCGAAGAAAGCACCACCGGCACCGGCGCGTGGAGGAGGCAGAGGCAAGAAGAAAGTCGTGGAAGACGAAAGCGAAGAAGAGGAAGAGCCCATTCACGAAGACGAAGAGGAAGATGAGGACAATGACGTGGTGATGGTGTCCGACTCCGACAAGGACGACGACAACTCCCTCTTCGTCAAACAATCGCCGCCGAAACGGAACGCGGCACCAGCCAGGAAAGCACCTGCCGCTAAGAAGACCGCCGCTGCGTCGCCGGCGAAACGCACTCCGGCTGCAGCAGCGGGCCGAACGTCGGCTCGGCAGTCGAAGTTGGTTTTCTCGCAGCCGCAGGCAAGTCAGAGCCAGGCCAATGGAGTGGGGAGTCGTAAGGGGAGGGGGAAAATGTCCCACGATGACGTTTCTGATGATGATGACGACGACGACGATGCATTCGCGCCGGCGCCTGCGGCGAGGGCGACGAGAATTCGGCGGTAAGATGTTTCAAAATTCGAATTGCTGGGTATGTAGCTAGGGAGTTCTCTAGCTTTGAGCGGTGGAGATCGGGGCATGGTTCGCTCGTGAGATGGATATATGCTAGCTTCGACGTCACGGCGGTGTATGCGAAAGCGTCCTTTTCTGGGCCGCTATCGCTCTACCTACCACTTGTCCAGCTATGGAAATTGAGGGGCATATGCTTCTCTGATCTCTCCATGTAAAAATCTCCATCTCTCACCTCCCTTGACTGTGTCTGTCCCTCCACAACACGCCAGCCATACCAACCCAAAAACCTATCACCCCTAACGCAAACACCCACTCCCAATGTGCCAAAGCCCAAAGGCTCACGTTACAACTTCCCCCTATCCAAAAACCGCCTCGGCAAATCCACCCACCTCGCCCGCAAAAACTCCGCCACATTCTTGCCCAGGAAGTCATACGTGCTACTGCAGCTGACGCCTCGATCCAGATGATCGTGCAGCAGGAAATGCACCCCGAACAGGTTCGGAAGCTCGAATCGATCCTGTAAAGCGACAAACATTACAATGTCCATCCATCAATGACCGTTCCATTCCATCACGCCGAAAATGGACGGGGACGATGGCAATGACATGGACCAAAGACTAGGGGCAGCATGTGGTGCTCGGATGGTGGGGAGCGACAAAGGAGGGAGGGAGGGTGAAAGGAGAGAGGCGGGAACGGGAGGAAGCGAAGAAAAACACGCACGATTCTGCCACCCTTGTACTCCTCCCCAGCAGGCGTTGGACGGTAAGGACGTCGAGCAATCCACGCAACCAGTCCCACTCGTCGCGGTGGCGGACCCAGAAGCCGACGTTGGCGTCGCTGCCCTTGTCGCCGCTGCGGGCGTGGACGATCCAGCCGAGGGGCCCGCGGACGGTGGGGCCGAAGGAGTCGGGATCGGCGGGGTGCAGGGTTGCGGCTTGCAAGGGTTGCTGGGCGGGATAGAGGCGCGTATTGCATGAGGCGGGTGGGGGGATGAGGATGGGAGGGCCGGACGGTGGGTGGACGGTGTGTTGGATGTGGGATTGCGGGAGGAGGGTTACGAAGTATCTGTTGCGGTACAGGTACGGATTAGGCGGGATGAGACGAGTACGAAGTGCAAGGAGATATGTCGTGGAAGGGGGGGCAAAGGAGGAGGAGGGATGTACTCAAAGACCGGTTTTGGCAACGCTTGTCTAAAATCGAGGTGGAAGGTCGCGCCTGGATAACCCTGCATGATGAGGTCCGCAATCGGACGGAAGAACTTCAGAGGCGACAGATCCTCCTCCGTCGGCGCCTGCGCAAAGATTCGGAAATCCACCGTCGCGGAGTTCTGATTGATTGGGTCGTCCGGACAGGACCCGTTGAGCGTGAATGTGAAGACGGTGAAGCGGTTGGAGTGTGCTTTCAATGCCCGTCGGACTTGCGCTTCGAGCATGCGCGCTTTGGACGCGATGTCCAGTCCTACGAGAAACCAATGCACTTCAGCCTGGTAGCCTCCTTTGGCGGTGATGCCGACTTTGGTGGTGGGTGGTGGCGGGGCCGATTCGACGCCGTGTAAAGCGACGCGGTCGGTGGACAGCTGCTCGAACCAGACCGAGTGCAGGACGGCCGTGACATCTGAGTTGAAGTACCAGGGCCCTTGGATCTCGTAGAGGAGCTGCGAGCTACAGGTCCCGACCGACACTTCACCTCCGCTGCCCTTTTGTTTGGTGATGATCACTTGACCGGTTGAAGAGATTTCGGCGATCGGGTAGCCGATGTTGTCCCAACCTTTGTCTTCGAGCGTCTTGAAGCCGGTGTAGTTGCCGCCACATACGTAATTGGAGCATTCGATCAGGTGTCCGGCTACGAAGGCGTTGGCGAGTTGGTCGAGGTCGGAGCGTGTCCAACCATGCCACCAGTATGCAGCCCCGATGACCAGAGATGCGTCTGAGACTCGCCCGCAAAGTACGATATCAGCCCCTTTCTCGAAAGCGGCGGCGATGCCGAGCCCGCCGAGATAGCATTGGGCGTAGATGGGTTCGAATTTCCAGTCGTCCAAGACTTCTCCGGTGCAGATGTTTTCGAATTTGGATTCCTTGTTAGTTCGAGCTTTGTTCACCGCTTCCAGCACCTCATCGCCCTCGATCCATGCCACCTTCAGCTTGAGCCCCTTACCTGAGATCATTTTGTTCACAACGTCAAATAGCATCTTAGTGTCCGCGCCTCCAGCGTTTACAGCCACCTTGATTGCATACTTGGCAATGTTCGACAGCGCCGGTTCTAGCACCTCGAGAAACGTAGGCTCGTAGGCAACGCCGGCGGTGGGGCTAAGGAAGTTGGGATCATTGGTATGATCTTGGCTAGCAGCACGGTTTATCTTGCGTCCAGCAGCCACCGTCATGTTCGCTTCAGACATCCAGTCTCCGGTGATGACATCCACCGGGTCATTCGGGTAGTTTTGCGCGAGCTCGCGGAAGGCATTGCGGCGATCTGAAACTGCACCGGAGGCACCTGGAACAGTCAGTTACTCGACAGGGCTGAGAGTGGTTGTCCACCATACCGGCGATACGGATTGGTCTATCTTTTCTAAGGGACATGGTAACTGTAACGGTAACTGCGGAAACCCTTAACACCGAGGTTTCTTTGGTAGACACAACTCTTTGAAGATGCAGTGCCCCTCATGGCGACGAGGCACATATATGTATGCCTATAATCGAGGCTACACCGAGGCATGTTATTGTTATGGCGGGGGCGTCGTGGAACGCGAAGACTAACATCAGCTCAGTTTGCGTAAGCTACCTTAAGGTACGTACCCCACTACCCCACGGACGGTATTCATGAGGGCAGAACAGCAGTCTTCTGGCTTCAGGGATGGACCTTCGTACCGCATAATGAGACGATACCTACCTGGTAGTATCACATTGAGTGTCTCTTCCTTCTCAAAGACTCCGGGTGATTGATGGATTCTTTCTTAGGTAATGGTGTTTCACCCGTTCTGCGATGTGCCATTATCACCCTACCTTCTCTCGATTCCTCATCTGTTTACGGGTGCTACTGTGATAAGTCCTCTTGACTGTCAACACCATGTTCTATGCTTCCAGCAGGCCCGAAACAACTAGAATTACAACTCCATAAGGAGGTCTGTTGTCATCGGGACATGAATCTGCACAATCCGGCGTCTGCACTCGCTTGGCGCGCTATGGGATCAATTGTCCATCTCAGGCAGAAGCCCGCTGCCACGCGTGCCTTACTATTGCGCGTCAGCACAGAATGTATAGGATCCTGGGCAAGAATTCCCTCGAAGAGGTGATTTGCCGGTCATGAATCGTGCCGCTTGCAGTCGAATTGAGCGTATAGTTACGATGACAATCGTGACACGTCACCTAACACCACATCCCAAGTCTCGAGCCTCAAGCCTCAAGCCTCAAGCCAACAACACCTCCCCCTAATTGAAGAATGGATTCGCTGTGAAGTACCCAGTCGAAAACCTCTCCAGACAAACCTTCTGTTGATTCCACGGTGGTCCCCCCAACCCCAGATCCCACGCCCACGACCCAAGAAAGGCGTACGCGCTCGCATCCGTCGTCGTATCCCTGCCGGCTTTGACCGCATCGCCTACGTTCTGCGCCGCTCCGCCCACCTCGTCCTCGACGTTGAGGCCCGGGCCAGAGATACTCCGGACGTGCAACAGTTCGTGCAGGAGCACGAGCCCGATGCTGAAGGCGCCGGGGCGCACCGAGCACGGCGTCGGGTTGGGCGGCAGCGACAAGCCGGTGGGGCAGAGGGCGATGGTGGGGGGAGTGAAGCCGGGGTATTGGGCCACATAGCCGGGTATGACCTGCATGCGGTTGGCCTTGCACTGATTGGCGAAGTCTATGCACGTGACGTGGATGGGTGGGCCTTGGCCGAGGTGGGACTGGATGACGCGGTTCATGACGCCCGCCACGATGTTGGCCGCACCTAGGTTAGGCGGGAAGAAGAAGTTGAACGGCACGTCGCTGAATTTGGCGGCGGCGTTGAGGGCCGCGCCCGCGAGATAGCTGGCGTGCAGCATGCCCGTGTCTGCTTTGGCCGCGTCCCTGGGAGTGCACTGGTGCACTAACAGCTGGAGACCGCCGGGCACGGGGGCTTGGCGGGTCTCGACACGGGAGCGACGGGCGGGGACGGAGAGGGTGATTTGGAAGGGCACGGAGGTGTGGGAGATGGAGGTCAGGTTGGCTTTCGAAACGTCACCGAATCGCAATTGCCCGTCTATCAAGCGCCCTTCGGCGGCGGGATGGACGTCATACACTCCGTCGTGGTCTTTCAGCCCTCGGAAAGCAGAGGGTAGCGATATCTCGATCGTCTGGAGACGTTTCGACTCTTCCGGCTCGAGCGCAACATATTCCGTCAGGTTCAGTTCCCGCGTGAAGTTCCCTCCAGGCACGAGGTCCAAGAGATCTTCCCGGCCCACGCCGCTGTAAAACAAGCGGCTCGCGCCCATCGGCAGGCGGGTTCCGGCCGCATCGGTGATCTTGAACGGAACGGACAGATGCGAGGTGTCGAAGATGGTGTTATGTTTGAGTACGGAGACGTGGCGGGTGTGGGTATTGGTTATGACGGCTGTTATGAGGTTGGGGTCGTGGTTGCAGCGGGTCAGTCTTCCTATCAGTTGGGCAGTGGAAAGGGAGGGGTGGGAGAGCAGGAGGACGATGAGGGTGGGGTAGAAATTGAGTCGTGTCATGCTTGAATATCCGGACCTGAGAAAGAGACTTGATAAATAGAAAACTCCGCTTAGATATAGTTGTGAAGTTCAACATGAAGTCAGAAACTGGATGGGAAAGGGAGCATGGCCGCTTCATAAGGGAGCACCGAGGGAGCGAGGAGGCGCAACGAGACCAAGGGAGAGTACCAGCGGCATCCCGGCAGCACGGGTAAAGACGAGGGAGCGTGAGCCTTCGAAACCGCCGAGAATGGCTTCAACCCATCGGACAGCCCCACGGATCCGTTCGAAACACTGCTGCGACCCGCCTGAACACAGCCCCACGTCTCAAGCCATCCGGCCATATTACAGTCCGACACTGCCACGTCTTCCCGATGCACCTCCATATAAGATGTCCGCGTCTGCTTCATACGTCTGCTTCGTAAGGGAGACATTCAATAACATACTTTATGACTTGATGAATCGATAGTGTAAAAAGATGTGGAAGACTTCAGTCCAACCGGCTGGTGTAGACTGAGCATCATGGTGTCTTCAAGATCGGTAGATAATTAATGTTCCTATTTTATAATAGCGGCACGATGTCCATCTCTCTTATGATCGATTAGTCTAGTTGGTTATGACGTGTCCTTAACACGGACAAGGTCCTGGGTTCAAACCCCAGATTGATCACTACATCTTGTATGTTTTCGTTATTATTTTTTATACATCCTCGCCATCACCTCGCTCAACATTTCCAATCACCCCGCTCCAAAATGCTCCCTAAAGTCCACGTCTTGGCAACAGAGCCCCGACACTGGGTGACCAAAGTCCGAGACCGCGCCTTCCTTGCCTTCCCGCTCGAGCGAGAGTGACGCCCGTCCTGGAGGACGTCTACAGATGTGTCTACATGTGGTCCCCGCGTAGACTACGATGTCGAATTTTTGGTCCCACCGGCGGGAAGTGTGTTTCATATAGAGCACTGCCCCTGGTGACGGATATTGACTTGGGGAAGTTGGGACGTTGATACGCTCCACTCATGGGGTGCATTGCAGAGAGTTGATCTCTTCGGAGGCTGAGTGACTGGATCCCCAGCCCGGGTGACGGAAAGATACGATCCGTCTGCGCCATGCAGCATTGGTTGATGCGATGGAAAGGGTCAGGTACGGTATCTGGTGACCGTCGAGGTTGGTAATGTACAAGTAGCTGTACACGCATAAGGGGCAGTATAAAGACCGCAGAGACATGACAAGGACGAGATTCGTTTCCCAATTTATAACTCTCCTTCAATTGAATAGGAGTACTATATGGCTGTGGAGAGCAAAAACGCAACCGGCAAATCATACAACGCCTAGGACAAAGTCGTCAATCTAGCCAAACAGTGCGTCACCGAGGCGGATCGACACCGTCTTGGTCTGCGTGTAGTTGGCCAACGCCGCCTCTCCCAACTCCCGACCGATACCGCTCTCCTTGTATCCACCGAACGGAAGCTGGTGGTGAAGGGTGTTGTACGTGTTGACCCAGACGGTGCCGGCGCGCAGGGCGTTGGACACACGGAGGGCGGTGTTGAGGTTGGTGGTGTGGACGGCGGCGGCGAGACCGTAGGTGGTGCTGTTGCCGACCCGGATGGCCTCTTCCTCGTCCTTGAACTTGGCGATCGAGCAGACCGGACCGAAGATCTCCTCTTGCATGATCTTCATGTCCTCGCTGACGTTGGAGAAGATGGTCGGTTCGATGAAGTAACCCTTGTCGCCGTGGCGGTTGCCACCGATCTCCACCTTGGCGCCGGCCTTCTTGCCTTCGCTAATGTATCTGGGTGTTGTTAGCACCAATTCGAACTGCTACCGGAGAAAAGCGGTCTCACCCCATGATCCGGTCGAATTGGAGTTGCGAGACTTGTGGACCTTGGAACGTGTCTTTCGCGAATGGGTCGCCGACGACGTTCTTGCCTGCCCTCTCCTTGAACTTCTCAACGAACTTGTCATAGATACCCTCCTGAACGTAGATTCTCGATCCGGCACAGCAGCACTGGCCGTGGTTGAAGAAGATACCGAAGTTGACCCATGAGATGGCGTTGTCGATGTTTGCATCGTTGAATACAATGTTCGGGCTCTTGCCACCGAGTTCCAAAGTGACCTTCTTCAAGTTCGAGCCTGCTGCCGCCTTCATGATCTGTCGGCCGACGACGGTGGAACCGGTGAAAGCGACCTTGTCGACGTCCATGTGGGCAGACATGGCGGCGCCGGCAATCTTGCCGAAACCGGAGATGATGTTGATGACGCCCGGTGGGAAACCGGCCTGTTTGATCAGCTTAGCGGCATAAAGGCCAGAGAGTGGTGTTTGTTCGGCGGTCTTGAGAACAACGGTATTTCCGGTGGCGACGGCCGGACCAATCTTCCATGACCACATAAGAATGGGGAAATTCCACGGGATGATCTGAGCACAGACACCAATCTACGATCCAAGCGCAGTAAGCAACAGTACCGAAGACTCGCATCCGCAGATATGGAGAACTTACGGGTTCCTGCTTGGTGTAGTTGAAGGTATCCGGGAGAGTGTCGATAACCTTCCCTTCGATTTTGTCGGCCCATCCACCGTAGTACCTCAGACAACCAGCGGCCATGCCGACGTCACCCTTGGCCATCGACAGAGCCTTGCCATTGTCCAGAGATTCGATGGCAGCGAGCTCTTCCAGGTTCTCCTCCAAGAGTTCTGCGAGCTTGACCAGGTGTTTTCCTCGCTGCTCAGGCGTCACCGAACGCCATTCGCCCTCGAACGCTTTCCGGGCGGCGGCAACCGCGATGTCGACATCCTTCTCGGTAGCTTCGTGAACCGCGACGATGGGCTTCTCGTTCGATGGGTTGATGGTCTCGAAGGTTTTGCCGTCTACACCCTTGACGAATTCGTTGTTGATAAATCTGTAATGCCGAGAGAAACATGATCAGCAAGTCTGGCTTCAGCAGCAAGAAGCCACTCGGACAGCGGTGCCTCGGCTGAAGGTGGGGTTCATAATTCGTGACGGAGAAAGTGTGGCGAGATGCCGAATGCGGGGTACTCGTCCGGATAAGAGACGTCTTCTGTACTTTGTGTTGGGAGGAGATGATAATAACGATAACCACCATGACAACAATGACGATGACGGTGGTGATGATGATGATGATGATGATGATGATGATGATGATGATGATGATCATAAAAGGTATGACTTACAGTCCAGTTGGCTGTTCGTATTTCCCACCGTGCGGGAGCTCGACTTGCTGTGTGAGAGACATATTATTATTTGCGACTTGATCAGAACTTTTGAAGAGATGAAGTTGCTCTGTGCAGGTTTCTTGAAAGCAGAAGAAAGACGGAAGTGGGGCAGAAGAAGGCTATAACTTATACCAGGCAAGGTGGTTATTATTAATTAAAGGTGAGTAAAACAGCAGAGGGCGATCTCCGCAAAAGACTAAGTCGATCTTGGAAGTGAGTTGATGGAGTCCCCACATAGCGCCCGTCTTGGTAATAACCTCATAACTGCATCTGGCTACCATTGATCGAGGAAGAGGAGGAGGAGGAGGGGTTGAACGGATGGTTGACGAGCCCCTCCTTTAGTGTGTCCTTGTCCCCTGTCCCGCACTGAAATTCATGTGGAAGACCCTGCGCCTTTGAATTCTGTCTAGGTCTAGATCTAAGTAGGCAGTCAAGAGTAGAGAGAGCGAGCCCCGTTCAAAGCCCCATTGCGGCAATCATCAGCAAGATCATCCGGCAGAAAGCGAGAGAGAAGAGAACAGCCACACGCAGCAGCATCGCCTCCTGCAACGCGCATGCGTATATGACAGGCATTGTTGCCGAATCTGTACGGACTGTCCCAACCATCTACACCTCATCTGACGATACCAACTCAAAAGCTCAATTGCAGTCGGCTGAGCAAAGGGACATGCTCGGGCACAATTATGCAGACGGACTTAATAGCACTGTTGATCTGCCCTAAAAACTGGCGGAGTTATTTACTCCAAACCCCGAAGCGTACCAAAACAAACGACACCCCTTCCATTTTTTCTCCGCATACCCGATGGGGCTAAAACCCCACAATATCAACGTAGTGGAGATGCGGCGAGAAAAGTGTCTGGCGATGGACGACCGGACCGTTTCCGTCTTCATATGGCGGCTATGACCCTTCTCCAGCCAGTCTGCCATTAGGTACCCATCATTCTCGACGAGTGCGTTCGTGACAGCTTCTTAATCACATATTCCTGGACTGGCTTTGCTTTATAACGAGGAATATGATAGGTACGACCATTGGAACGGCCGGAAGCTAGACCTCCAGGTAAGGTAGTCAACCAGATGGTGGAAGGTGCATCGATCAATCGGTTTTTAGTCTTTCTAGCCTGCCGGCATTTCCTCTTCGCTGCTGTTCCGTAGGCTTGCTTCTCGAAGGATGGATTATTGGCTCCTGGGAAGAAGCATCCCGTTACCCGGGGATGTTGACACACAAGAACAAGCCTTAAACAAAGATATCGGAAACCATGGAACCAGTTTCATTGCTGACAATCAACGATCGACCGGCTCAGTACCAAGTTCTTTATGTTGATCTGTGTGGCTTACAGTAAGGTACGGACATCAGCAACTCCGCGTGAGTTCACCCACCGCTTGCTCCGAGGTTGTAAGCAAGGTGACCGACCAATGAGGTTAAGGAACACCTACACAGTAGGTCTGAACACTATCTCTTGCTTGTGGACTTCTCTGCCGATTCAATAAAGAGAAACTATTACCCAAAAGCCGTCTGATGCGGGAGGGAATATTATAGAGTGAGAAGTAACCTCTAACATGTAATAAAATAAGCTCAAACTGGATCAGCTGTAATGGTTAAAACTAAAGAAGACCATCGTATCCCACCGCAACTGTCTCCTTCCTCTTTTCCCAAAGAACGGAAGAAAGGTGCCCAGTTCGAACCCCGTGGTAGCCCCCAACTCGTGCGGGTAACCCACGATTGCTTCGCGGGGCTCTAAGCAATGGAGAGGATTCTTGAGGGAAGCAATTCTGCAGAGGCATCTCCACCATCGGGTGGCGGCATTGGATTACACCTTCTTTCGCTACGCGACGGAAGTGGTGGGCTGGTGGTCAACTTTTTTGATGATTTCCCTATTTTTGGGTTTTACCATTGTTTATTCTCTCTTGCTTCGTATAAACTGGTTTTATTATTGTGACCAGAACATGTACGTATTTGATATCCTCAAAATCATCCTCAACACATTTGCGACATATACCGTCGTCAAGCCGTAATCTAGTGTACAAATTTACAGAGGCAACCACCACCAGGTTGCGAATCTGCCACACATAATCCTATCAAGATGGACATGCCTCCATGGACGTCACTCTTGCTATCAAATCGCTGGAAAACGCCATGCCCGCTGAGATTTATAAAAAGTATTCGGCACGACGATTGGTAGACGCAGGTACAGCACGCTGGTCGTCCGGGACGGCGGAGAAGATGGCAAATTTGGGGTTCATGTCTTCGGCCAGATTCATTATGGACGCGACATTCCCGCAACGGTAGCAGTAATTCGGTGCCGACCAGACCGTGACGACGTCTTTCGCTTTGAAGTGATACTTGAAGCCTTCGTTGACGAGCTGATGCGCACGAGCGATGAGACTCAGGCCGTTGACATGATTGAACTGCGGATATACATCAGTAACAGCCCACTTTGTTGCATGTGGTGGGAAACACACCTCTGTAGCCACCTTGTCACCAAACAGCCAACCAGCCCCTCTAGGCGAGACCGCCCAGGTATCTACATCTTCAGGGTCGCTCCACACCAGATCACAAAAAGCCCCTTCGTGAGGGATCTCCTGGGCCCGAGCAACGACGCGGACCTGATCGAGAGTACGGATTTCTGGACTCAGGCCACCGTGGACGCAGAGAACCTTGCCGTCGACGACTGCTGCGAGTGGGAGGAAATCGAAGACTTGGCAACAAGCTTTCCAGACCGACGCATTTCCGTACTTTGACTGACATTCTTCGTAGAAGCCGTAGACTTGGGTGATTTGCCGGGACTCGTGATTTCCGCGTATCAGAGTGATCCAATCTGGGAATCTACGGTGATATGTTAGCATCGTCCATACCCTAGTAGAGAGCTCCTTACTTAGCCTTGAGACACATCAGGAGAGTGAACGTCTCCAAGCTGAAGTAGCCACGGTCCACAAAGTCGCCGAGGAAGATGAACCCTTGATCTCCGGAAGCGGTGAAGCCGGCTTGAGACCCTCCCATGTTCATCCCAAGTTCATCCTCAATACCCCTAGGCCTCCCGCGCTCTTCCTCATCTTCATCGCTCGCGTCCGTGCTGAACTCGCTGCTTCCTGCGCTCTCGCCACTACTATCCTTGAATCTCTTTTTGAGCTTCGGGTCCGTGATTGTGGAGGGTGGTTCTATATCATCCGAGGTAATGACTTTGGTGGGGACCGTTGGACTTTCAACGTTGGTATCATGAGGCATGCCTCCAGCGACGCGAAAGAGTTCCAATAGATCGTAGAATTGCCCGTGAATGTCGCCACAGACCGTAACTGGAGTCTTCACTGGCTGAATGTTCGATTCTATACGAGTTGATAGTGTTAGCTGTCTGATCCCCCTAACTCTACACGAAATGTATAAAGCCTGGATGTAACGGAAAAGGATCCGCAAAGAAGTGAAACTCAAAACTAACCTTCCATCAAGAACTCCTTGACAGTCTCACAGAGCTGCTTCATGTGCGCTTCAGGTAGGTACTTGCACTGCTTTGCCGCTTCAAGCCATTCGTCCGGACCACCGCCCTTTGAAATCCTCGCCGGACCTGGTTGAGGGACTTTGCTATCCGTTACCATTTTGCCGCCTGGTTAAGACGTGTACGTCACAGGGTAAAGCGGATCGCGTTTCGAAGCTGCGAGCCAACGAAAGACCCAATATCCAGTGTCTGGGAGTGTGGTTTTCTTGCAATCGCTGCTGCAGAGTAGTTGCGGCTGGACGGGACACGTTCAGGAAACCCGCGAATGGGTGATTGCAAGTGTCGAGTAATCCCAGGATATGCGTGAAGGGGTGCTTTAGAAGGTCTAGGTTGAAGCAGACCGTTTGGCCTGCTTGCAAGGTGTGGACCGCTTAGAACAGGATGAATGCTCGACGTATGGCTTGCGCAGATACTTGCTTCAAAAGCCCAAACTTGAGAAAGCTGTTAGAGGTATCCCGATTCGAGGTATGCTCATTAAGTCTGTAGGAATTGCGTTTCTCTCATCAACGTCAGGAATGGTAACGATGGCAATGGAGAGAAAAGGCGGAGGACGATGTCTATGTGCTGCAGTACACCGTGGGAAAGCAACCTGTTATTCGTCACGTCAGATATATATCTCTCGTTGATGCTTGATTCTATACATCCATCATATTATATGGCCCGTGGAGGTCACTGAATACCGTTTCCCGGTTTGGAAGGGCGCATAGCCGCTTTAGAGGAAGCATCGAGTATGGGAGTTAGCTGAGCTGCCATATCGCCGGTACCTAGTTTTTCCGTGCCTCAGACCAATCATCACCGAACCAGCGTGGTGATACAGTGGAGTGTCTGCTTCACCATACCTGGGTTAGGTGAATCAGAAGAAAGTGGTATAAGAGTGAGGTTTGTGGAGCGCGTCAGGACCAGCAACAACTACCCACTGGCATCGACTAATAACGCATCATGACCTCGCCGGCACGCCAAGTTCTCACATCCAAGACCCCCACTACACCGTCGTCCAATGGCATCCTCTCCATCCCTGCGTCTGCAACCCAGAAGGGAGCTTCTACAACACTTCCTTCAACTGCACTACATAGCAGAGCTTCTGCTCCAAGATTGAAGGTGGTTATTCGAAGACTAGCGCCTGGTCTCACACAGGACGAGTTCGAAGGAGCACTCGGGGACGAGTGGAAACTCGGGGAAGGTAAGGTGGATTGGAGAGTGTTCAAATCAGGAAAACTGTCCAAAGAGTATGCCTTCAGCTTCGAGACTACAATAAATATGCATTTGGTGCTGACCATGCCCGTCACAGTCCGGCAAAACCTTCACGACCAGCGCGAGCCTATCTCCATCTCACGAATCATGCCCACCTCTCCTCCCTTTCGGAAAAGGTCCGGCTCACCATCTTCGAGGATGCCAAGCACAGCTCCAGAGACCTGTGCCTACTTGGTCCTCCATCTGTGGAGTTCGCACCGTATGGCAGAGTACCCGGTGGTCGAGTTCGCAAAGATGCCCGTCAAGGTACCATCGATCAAGATCCGGAGTTCATTGATTTTCTGGAAAGTCTCACGAATCCGATATCAAAGCTCGTCACCTCGACTTCCGAAGTAGATGCTGCAGGCAAGAAGGAAGACAAGGTCACAGTGACACCATTAATTCAGTATTTGAGGGACAAAAAGGCGAACAAAGGTAAGGAGCCAACACCGGCCGCACGGGCCTCCAAGCACGCTCGTCAAGATTCGAAGGACGGCAAAATCGCGCCAAGTCCGGAAAAGAAGATACTGGGTAAAGCGGGCCAAGAAGTGACCTCATCTCCGGAGAAGAAAGGTCGCCGAGAGTCAAAACTTGATCGAGTCGCCAAAGAAGCAGTCAAGTTGCTCAACAAACGAGCTGTTGCCAACAACGATCAAACCAATCCTAGTAACTCTAATGCGACATCTGCTGATCCGCCAAAGAATAACGCTGCACCGGGCCCAGTTGCGGAGAGGAAGAGAGAGCGGGGAAACGCTAGCGCTGCGGCGAGGATTTTACAGCGTGATCTAGGTCTTGCAAACCCGGGGGGCGGTCGAAGAGGTGCTCGAAGAGAGATCTCAGAACCATCGAAGTCAAACACGGGCCCACCTCCGAGACAACCTGCGGCTCAGCCCGCCGCAAAGCAGGAGAGGCGAGCTGCTCGAAGTTTGAGGACTCCAGGACCTGGATTCTCTCCAGCGCCAGCAAAGGTGAACCTACCTCCATCCAACGCACCAACCGGTCCTGCAAGTTCAACGACTCCTTCACAGGATTCTATAACCGCAAGTCAGCCACCCACCGGTCCTTCTGCATCACGTTCTTCAGCCGGGTCAAGTACACCCAACCGAACCAACAATACCCCTCTCGCTCCCAGCGTCACAACGCCCACACGAGCTTCACTCACCCCGACCGCGACGCAAGCCTTCCTCAAACACGCCAACGCCTCGCAAGGCGTCACGGAGCCGCTCCTCCAAGAAATCTTTGCGGCCTTCGGCAACGTGACGAAGGTCGAGATAGACAAGAAGAAAGGCTTCGCATACGTCGATTTCGCCGAGCCGGAGGGCTTGCAGAAAGCTATGGGAGCCAGTCCCGTCCCGGTCGCGCAGAGCAATGTGGTTGTTCTGGAGAGGAAGACGGGTGTTTCGCTACAGGCGAGGAATGTACGAGGGGGTGGTGGGACGGTGGGGAGAGGTGGTGGGGCATTGGTGTCGGGTCCGAGAAGTGTAAGGGGCGGTGGTGGGAGGGTGAGACCTGGGGTTGTGAGCGGCCGTGGATCGATCCAGAGTGTTCTCGGGGTCCCGCCTGCTCCTTCTCCCACGCATGTTCCTGCACCTGGTGCTGCACCTGCTGCAGCTCCTGTTTTGGCTCCTACCCCTGGTTCTCCACCTGCTCCTACCGCTGCGGCTGCGGCTCCAGTTGCGAATACCGAATGATGAAGACGGGACCGTGGGCTAGTAAAGTCATTACGAGTAGCTTAGCGGAAATGCCAGTCTCGACTTATCTCATCTCGCTCCATATCTCGCTGAGCGCCATTGTCACCATGCATTGCGGGAGCCTCTCTTATTGTATAACTGGTATGAAGGATTTCCTGAAAGGCCTTAAACATATCAATGTATCAATGAAGTACCTTGCAGCTTTACGTGTTATATTGGGTAAATTCAATCCTCGAAGTAAACGACCAAGGTAGTAAGCTCGCGAGGTTGATGTGGACGCGATAGCTACCATCCACACAGAGTAACAAGCACTCCGAACTGTCACGCGAGTTTGCACTGAGCTCTACAAGCAGTGATCACATTTATAGTCACAGAGATGGAATGAAGCGTCGATGAACGGATTATATTGATGCTATCTAGCCAAACGCGTCCCGACGACCAACGACCCGGACCCAGAAAGAGGAATATGGTCAAGTGCCTGTCAGACCTCCATCAACACCCACCCCGCCGCGCCGACCGAAGTCCAAGCGCAGACGGGGTCGAGATCATCACCACTCTCACCCACCATGCCCATCCTTCAGCTGCTCAGTCCCCGAAAGGCCCTCGCTGCCGAAGAATGAGATGATGGGGGAACGAGAGTAAAAGGCTTCACTCTAGGGCGTCGAGGATATAACGATCATCAGCCAGGTTGGAGATTCTGTGGCTCTGGTAAGGAGCTCAGAAGAGGACGTTTACTATAGAATTGATTCTATGCTATTGTTCGTGAAGTGGGTGAGTAGTTAGCCAATGTACTTGAAGACTATAAAGAGATGCCGACAGCATAATAAAGCGGTTGTTGCTGAGGTTTTTGGGGGGGGGGAGGACGTACAAGTAAAGTCGACTGAGGAAGAAAGTGTTTTCGAGTTTTTTGGGAGGTTATATAGACCCTCGCTTAGTAGTGCCAAGCCGCAAAATTTTCGCGGTCCAAGCTCCACGGCAGGGTAAGGTAAACAATGTGAGCTGAGCCGAGTTTAAGCATGGATTTGTGCGCAGTTATGCAAGCCATCAACTCGACGCCCGACGTCACTATCTCGAGTTCATGACAACAGAGCCCCGAACCTACCGCAACGTGGGGTTGGCATTGAAGCAACGTACGAGTATCTGGGTAACGGTACCATTGCTAACTAAGGACTGTCAATAAATGGAGCTTTCTACATAACCCTTCACTCTTCATCATCTCATAGAGAGCTCACCATGGTGCTCGACGATGGCACAACGACCCCTTCCGACTTCACCTCCGACTACACCCCCGACTCTGACGCCGACCCCTACAGCACCATCACCTCCCCCGATGAATTCATCGCCATGAGACTGCCCTCCCCACCCCCGATCCTTGGCCCTCTGTTTGGCTACACAAACGCCTACTGCACCAGAGTCATCAACACGCGGATCCGAGCCTCCGCCCAAATCCTCGGCCGCCCCACGACACAAGACGAAGCCACAGCGCTAGCCTACTGGAGTGCCAAAATGCTCTCCTATGCCGCATGGGGCCGCCCTCTTGGTATGGCGGCCGGTCTCTACCAATGCTACCGTACGGCCGCCACCTACCGCTTCCCGTTCATGCAGCCCAAGCCCGACAAGTTCAACCCGAATCTGTTCAGTTTCCTCAAGTTCCAGCTGCAGGGCAGACAGGCGCAGATCATGTGGCATGCGCTGCGTGCCAGCATCTACGGGGCGTTCGGCATGTGGACGGGGGGTCTGTTGGTCGGTACCTATGCGGCGACCGTAGCAGCCGTGGGGGAGCGACAGGATCCGAGGTTGCAGGACCTCATCAGGGTGATACAGGATAAGGTGCGGGAAACGCTGCCCGCTTCATCTCCGGGCGGGTCTGGCAAGCAACGGCAGGGTCAGAGGGGCGATCCGACAGGCCAGGGGGCCAGGAGCGCGGGTGAGTTATGGGAAAACCACAGAAATGCCATCGGAACTGACGATGCTGCTCCAGCGAGGGCGACCGGCACATACGAAGATGACGCGAGTCCCAGCTCCGGCGATGCGTACGATCCCTACGGTTCGAGCACCGCGGCAGAGCAAGGCGGAAGCTTGGCCATGAGCGAAGGAAACGTGCTCACGGACCGAGAAATGAGAAAGCGAGAAGCCCGACAGCGGCCGAACCCGAGATCGGGCCCGACCGAAACCACAGCCTCGACGTTCCGCATCGAGAAAGTCGAGCGCCAACCTCGGAGTTTCGACGACGACGATGCAAGCCCAACAGGCGGCGAAGGTTCCTTCATGGAATCGGGTTATGACTCCGATGCCGGCTCGTCGAATACTGGCAGTGCGTGGGACCGGATTCGTCAGCAGTCGTCTTCGGCGAGGAGCGCGGGAAGAGTAGCTAGAGGGAATAGGCGGGGGATGCAGACGCAGGAGGACAATTTTGCCTTTTCGGCGACGGAACAGGAGAGGCAGCTGGCAAAGGATGAGGCTCAGAGGGCTTTCGACGAGAGGGTTGAAAAGGAAAGGAGGGGTGGTGAATTTTAGGAATCGTGTAATTTGATATGGCGGATGAAAGACTTATTTTGCCCGTTGCTGCTGCCTCGTCAGGAGTCCTAGCGATCTGCTTGAATGACATTTCGTTTCCTGCATAGACTGTGTTCCACCCTCGGAATCTTCTCCGACCATTCTGACTGCGCCCTCAACCACACCACACCCGTCTCCTCCCACAACTAGATCGACCATGCACATGCTCAAACGAAAGACAGACCGACACCAAAACCTCAACGGACAACAGCAGCCTCAGCGCCCCATCTCTCCATCTATCCATCCACGCACGCACAAACCCACCTCGTCCCTCCCTCTCACTCCTCTCCATCTCTCCCTCCCTCCCCTCCCCTCTCCAACCCAACCGCAACACACCAACAAGACCCGACCACAGCACCCTCATCACCTTCTCTACCCACTAAAGGAACAACCCGGAGCCCCCGTCCTTCCTCTCGACCGTAAAGCCGTTCATCCCCTTCACTCACCTTGTCCTACTGACCCCCTTTCCCTCTCCCGGACCCGTTCCCGTTCACCATACCAGTCCAGTTTCCCAGCGCGTACCAGCGCGTACCAGCCGTACCGTACCGTACCAGCAAGCCATAGCACCTCGCCGTACCGACGAACGAACGAACGAGCGAACGACAGCGGACGGAAAGGAACGCCTGACTGACTGACTGGCTGACACGTTGGGAATGAAGGGAGGTAGGTTTTGGGTGGGCGGGGCTTGAGGTGTGGTGAGGGGATGGGGGGTGAGGTGCGGTGATTGGAGGTGTGGTGGGGTGCTGTGGGGTGAGGTGCGTTGGGGTGTTGAGACCGGTGGTGTGAGGGAGGAGGAGGACGGGTGGGGCGACGGCGGCGGCGGTGATTAGCGAATGGATGGTGATCAGGCAAAGATGGTGATCAGGGGATGGATGGTGATCAGGGGATGGATGGTGCTCAGGGGATCGCAGGTATGGCATGGGCATGGCAAGGGCATGGGCATGGCATGTAATGATGTGGGGTTTGCCTCGGTGATGACGGGGTCGGGGGACGGAGGGAGGTGGGCCGCATTGTTGTCCCGATATGTTGAAATCGCAGGACTCGGATGGACAGACGGACAGACGAATGGATGGATGGATGATTCACGATTGGCGACGGGACACGCAGGTTCCATGGCGGCCCACAACGCACAGCTCACAGCTCACAGCTCGCAGCTCGCAAATCTTCGCTTTCCTAAGGTAGATAGATACATATCCCTAACACGGCCAAGGGCAGGATGAAGCAGCAAGAAACCAAACAAACGCCATCGCTGGTGCAAAGATCCGACCCAGACTCGAAGCTATGAAGTGGAGGCGTGAAATGCGGAAAGGAAAGGAGCCAATCGCGGTGTCGCGTTGCGGACCAACACTTTTGATGATGGGAGATGTGAAGGTGAGATTGAGAATGCAAATGTCGTCATAAAGTCATTAATAATCTTAAACGAACAAGAACGAGGAGGTAATAGGGATGATAGATAAGCAGGGCTTTGCTTGGTTGCTTTTGTGTGCGAGATGACGAATAACGATCAATCCACTGTGCAAGGAAAACCTGAAATCCCTATCCGAGACTGTTGAGACATACGCCTCACAAACACTGAACATGGCTATCTGTTGCCGGACAGAGATCTGACGTTTCTAAAAGTACAACGGCGGTAAACTCTCATACGGCGAAGGCGTGCTCGCAACCGTGCCTATCGGGGGCGATTTGGCGTTATGACGGCCTCGACTGGTGCTTCGCATGCGTTCGCTTATACTCTTCATTTTGGTGCTGATATTCTCGTTGACGCTGCGACCTCGACGGTGACTGGGGGATGTCTGAAAGCTGGGTAGAACCTCGCACTCGTCCACGGTGGCTGGGACGTCGACGACAGGCGTACCGCTTCTTGATTGGCCTTCGATGCAGATGTTGATGACGCCGACACCGCTGCCGCTGCTCACGGAACTGGAATGGGCGTGATTGGGGAGAAACACGTTCGGTGCGGGCGGAGGCGGAGGAGGTACCTGCGGCGACAAATGCTGGAGTTCTGGCAGCAGTGGAGGTGCTTGCGGTGCCGTCTCTAATGTCTCTTCTATGCTGACTGTTATAGGTGCTCCGTATGCGAGACCTCCTGGCGGAGCTTCACTAGCCATCATTCTTCGACGGTCGTTGCCAGGCGATTTGTTCCGCCGTCTACTGCTCGGGGGAAGCGTCCGCTGGAAAGCAGGATGCATGGGCAGCCCGGCGGGGAGAGGTTGGTAACCAGGAGAGACAGCCGAACGCTGCTCTGGGATCGGAGCGGATATAGAGCGTGTGGGAGGGCGGAAATTCTGTCTAAGGTAATAATCCTCAGCTTGAAGGACAGCACCGTCTGGTATGGGAGGAACTGCCGGTATGGAATGTTGATCGTTTGGACCCATACTCGTATACCTCGGATGGCGCATTGCTTTTGGCGTCGTTGGAAGACCAAATGGCACGTTGACGATGTGGGAGTTGGAATTGGGCTTCGCATTTTCAGTAAACTCTGGAGATCCTGCCAGATCCATCACCACTGGCTGTCCGTTGCTGGCAGATCCCCAAGAGGTCGGCTTCTCGTACTCGGTGCGAGAGCGGCGACCCATAGCAGGTCTGTCGTTAGTCAACTCGGCAGGATGTGGAATGACTGGTGTGTATGATCGGCTAGCAAGGGATATCCGACGAGCTTCTAATTCTCGGGCGGCCATCTCTTTCTTCAAGTTTCGTTCGGATTTAGTAACGTCCATGTCACTAGGTGTTTCTCCCATCGTCTGCTGATCGGTTTCTTTTCGCCTTCTGTTGTCTGCTGATTGTTCGCCGGAAAGACGTTGGAAACTATCAGCTCTGTCTCTTGCCTTCCGACTCAGTGATCTATCTTGCGGTCGCCTTCGATCAGGAGATTGTTCGCGGCGAGCACTCGTGCCTCGTTCGTTTGGCCTTCTGCTCGAGCTTCTCTGGCGAGACCTTAGTCGTTGGCGATTAGCGGTTGACGTCTTCAAGCTACTCTCATCGTCTTCGCTCTTTTCCCAGAATTTTGCGTGAGGTGACATCGGCATTGGTGACGTAGGTGAACGCAAGCCGAATTCATCAGGCTTTGCTCTACTTCGGGCGCGACCGCCCTTCTCCGACCGGCCATCAGGGCTTCCTCTTCGACTAGCGTTTCTACTTCCACCTTTTGTTTCGTATCTCTCTCTCGTTCGAGTGGTCATGTGACGTTCCGAAGACTCATTGCGAGCAGTCCGCCGCGAGTGGTCAGAGTGTTTCGGTTCTCCCCGCGTCTTAGAACTACCATGCCGCGGACGACTTCTGCTACGGTCGCCTTTCACTCCAATCTCGGGCGATGAGACCCTATAGTATTTCTCATCGTTCGTGCTGTCCGTATTAACGTTGTACTTTTGAAGGTCATCCGGAGACATCGGTACAGGAGAAGAGGGTGAACGCTTGGCTGGTGGGATATATCGGTAATCAGCCCGCCCACGATCTTGTGAAGGGTCTCGATGCCTGTGCTTGCTCCGCGCACGACCGGTATAGTCGGACTCAGAGCCCAAACCACGTTCACGACTCTCCTGACGGCGCCGGCTGTCCCCACGCTGCTTCCGTGAATGGAAATTGGCCTCTTCTAGACTGCTGATGTACTGGTCAATACTTCGACCCCCATAGAGAGGGCTTTTGATTGATTTCTGACTATCGCCGGTAAGAGGCGGGCTTCGTGCATCATCCCGTGCCTTAAGGCTTTCCGATAAGCTGATACCGGTACGTAAGGATGAGAGCGTATTGGATCTTCGATGTCCCGAACGTGCAGAGCTTAACCCACTTGCCGACGAAGGGTAATCTCCAGTGATGATAGATTCCATTGGTGGCCACTGAATCTGAAGCCCATCAGGCTTGCGATCACGGGATCCATTGCGACTGCGAGATTCCACCTTCAAAGCTGTGAAGGTACCCTGCGCGGGAGATGGCAGATGCTGCAGTTTCAATGCTGTAGTCGGGACCGCCGTCATTGGAGTCTGCTTCGGAGTTTCCTTTCCAGGTTCATATCTTGCGGAGCTTAACAACAAAATCGGTTGTTCCTCCTGGTCACCATCAGCAACCTTTTGTTCCTGTGCGTGCGCTGCCAAGCGCTGATCTTTCTCCTTGTCGGATCCGGAATCAACAGGTGTAGGGAGCGGGTCTGGGACGCCATAAGGCTGAGGCGTCGTGACGTCAATAGGTGTCTCCCCAATTGAGGGAAGGCGACTTCTCACCCATCCACCAGGGGTCATCGTCTTTGCTGAGAGGGTACTATTTCCTATACGGCCCCTCAAAGGCCCACCAGGCGTTCCGCCAGGTGTTACCGCCGACTCTGCAATTGGCGTGACACCTGGAGCGTTGGTGGGCGTGCGATCATCGGAAATCAATCCCGGAAATTTGAAATGATCAGTGGCTGACGCCCCGAACGAGGTGACCAGCTTCAGAGCCGAGTTCTTTGCAGTCATACGATTTGGGCCACTCGGTTTCATGCTCGGCGGGGACAGTGGTGGACTGAGGATTCGTGGTACATTTTGCGCTTGCCGTGCAAAAGTAGTCGCGCTTTGTGCCGCTGGTGAAGTCCACGGCTCTGGCGTGTCTACGCCAGTGCAGGAAAAGCACCGGATAGCAAGCTGCTGCTGAGAATTGGCCACGACAAACTCACCCCATCTCCGTACCAGATGTGATTGTCGCTGCCAGTCGGAGGGGTAGACCAGGCATGTGAGAAGGATGGCCTCCATGAAGTAGTTGCGCGAAACGTAGACTTCCACGGCGTCGTTGTGATCGCCAAGTCCGAGAAGAATCGTGACCGACGCGTGGACATCGCCTTTCGCCAGCAGTCGCTGTACAAATGCTTGCCCTACTTTCTTCGTGGAAGCTTGCCCACCAATTTGACTGAGCGCGAGTAACATCCAATCCGATGAACTCATTGCATTGGACCCATCCATTGAGACCATCATGTCCGCGTTGACATCACCCAGCCACTTCGAAAGTAGTACGAAGCTGGGCGATCCAGGAGCATGATGGCATAGTTCGTCGTGGATGAGGTCTCCAATATCATGGTCCCAGCCGAAGACTACGCTGAGCATCTGTCTCCGCAGGTCGTCAGGTGTAAGATGGTCTTGATCGAGCGCTTGTGGTTGCTTGAAAGGTACATCACTCAATCGCGCTCGCGTATACGGGAAGAGATCGACCGGAGCGTTGCCCTGGTCAGGACTATTGAGTACTTCTTGCCGCAACCGTGAGCCCTTCCTCCGAGAGCGATGCTGCGACGATGCTATTGAAGATGCTATCGATGAAGATATTGACGATCCCGACGGCCGAGCCATCGAAGGACCACTGAGCATGCTCGCTCGGCTTGATGCAACAGATGTGCCATACGAGAATGTAGTTCCGCTGCTGAGTGCCTTCGAGCTTACCGATCGGTTTGAGCTATGAGGATCAAAGCCACTAGATGCGTACGAGCTGAGAGAGCCGTTTCTACTTCGACCGGTCGATGAAACCGGACTGGATGCTTCAACTCGGTTTTGACGTGCTGTTTCAATGGCGTTCATCTCGTATGTCGTCCTTTGAATAGGCGACATAGGGATGCTTTCCCCCTCACTCTCCGATTCTGGCCGTAAGGGCATGAAGGGCGCGGTAGTCATATTGGTGAGCATCGATTGCTGTTTCTGCACTCCGACATCCGCCGGATGTGTTGGGAGTGGTAATGTAGGGGGAAGTTGTACGTTTGCGACCAGTGTCGGTGGACACAGGTCATATTGTTGTGCGGTATGGTTAGGCCCAAGGGTGAACAATGTCGCGGTGGGCCCGTAGCTGGCCAGTGCCCTCACACCACCAATGGTTTGTACGGTTTCGTAGCTGACGGTCTTTGTCCTCACATCCCATGCCCAAGTCTCCCTATGTGACGTGCAGGTTAAATTAGACAATCATCCACTTATCGTAGATCCCTGATCGTGCAGGGCTACCGAGGCAGGGGTCCACGTACCCTTCGGAAAACTGGACAATCTTTCCGTTCTTCGACCACGCCAGCCAGTTCGGACCGGGCTGATAGTTTTCAGACCTTTTCAGGACTCGGATCACCTTGGGGCTATCAGAAGTAGGAGGTTTGCCGACGCTCCAAACCCTAAGGTCTCCATCCGAACACTGTGTGGCCAACATGTCTGACTTTTGTTTCGATGAAGACGCATGCCAAGCCAAGGAGACTATGGGCGATGGTGCACGTGCTGTTGTTAAAGTATGTAGTATCGTGAAGGAGGGTTGAAGGGCTGCGATCAGAATGGAACCGTTCATATACCTGCAACTGGTTTTAGCGTAATTCAAGCAGATCCTGTAATAGATGCGTACCCAACTGCATACGACCGGCAATCGGATGCTGGGGCAATAGCGGTGATGGGATCAAAGATTGTTCTCGCAGATATATGTTCTGATGTGGAGGGCTCAAAGAGGATGATGTTGCCCTGCCCGTTTCCTACAGCCCCGTAAGCTTAGTAGATCAAAACGCCAAAATTCCTGCTTACCAAAGGCAACGTTGCCGTTCCTCATCCATGCCGCAACTAGTATCTGCTCGTAAGATGCGAACCGGGCAATTTCGTCACCGGTGAAGAGATCCCAGACAATCGCCGTTTGCCCGGCGTCATAGCTAACAACCAAACGTCCAGCACCTTGCTCACTGACATTGTCCACCGAGATCAACAAGATCTGCTGTTGATGTCGCTCAAATATCCGATCGATGGCCAAAGTATCGTGGTGTAGGCACACGATCGAAGGACCCTGAGCGTAGAGGAAAGTGGACGCCGTCGCGGCGCATGGCTCGAAGTCGCTCCCGGTCTCCATCGCCCGAACCCTGACCGGCGACGGCGACCTCAACGAGGGCCGCGATCCCTGAGAGGTGGAGCGATGCCTCGCCAACTGTCCGGCCGACATTTCGATCTGAAGCCGAATTGCTGTGAGCCGGTCAGTCAATCGGTCGAGGATCGCATTGGCGTTGCGATAACAGAGCAGGAGAAAAAATGTCAACTCACCGTACCGTTTCGCTTGATAGCCTACCTGCAGATGCAGGAGGCAGAGTTTCTGCTATGTCAGATTCGGTACAACGTTGGGTACGGAATATGTGTTCTGGTAGCTTCATCTGAAACAGAAGAGGGAAGGTCCACACTTCGCGGCTAACGACAGTCTACCATATGCACGATGGCGCCCTGGGAAGAAAATGGGATGGGAGGGTGTGTGGGACAAAGATGGAGGGTAGGGGCAGCTCCTTTGCGATAGAAAGGGTGACGAAGCAGGAGAAAAGGCTAGAGTAGTGCTGAGAAGAGGGAGATAATATTCTGGCCGTGGCAGTCAGAGAGCGATCCGAGACCTCCGAGCATTGGATGACACCCATTAGCACCCAAAGAGGTCAGCGAAAGGAACGTTGGCGCTTCGGGGCTGGTTGTGTGCAAGCTCTTCCGATGAATCGGCCCTAATGCAGAAGGGTTCTGATCTGCAATTCCGGGGTCCAGAGCAGCGACAGGACTCACGGTCAGGTATGCGCGCGTAATAGTCAATGTTCGACTGAGAGCATTTCTGAAGTTCACCATCCCGCCTGGAGCGAACGACTGGTGGGATTGGGGGAAGGCACCCTAGCTAGCTTCCCCACCCCTTCTGAAAAAAGCCACATGGCGGGCATAGTGGTAGCTTCGCATGGACCTGACATAGCATAGCATGGCATGGCATGCGGTGCACCGAATGGTGTGTCTGTATCCGTACGTGTACGTACCCTTTCCTGGTAGTTAGAAGTCACAGAGATAATGTTCTTGACTGACCTTGTACTCCGTATGGGTCGGATTTGAAGGTACGGTAATATTGTACTCCATACGAAGTCGTCCACACTTAATGGATCAGATGGGCGGGAATGATGAGTGCTAGACATGGATCATGACGGCGATTGTGATAGTGGCCGCTCTCCCAGGTCGCTGACGGCCCGAGATTGGACAACCCGTTAGGGCGCTTCTGCAGCGTGCATATGCCGTTTCTTTTCGATCCGCCAATCAGTCGACATATCACCACTTCCCTTCAGTCCCCTTCAGCGTCTGCTCACCACCATCACATCTCGAGTCGCTTGTATCGGTATTATTTTTCTTCTCTGTCTCTTCTTTCTCTGTCTCTCGTTCCGCGGTGAAAAGGCCCAACAGGGCGCTTGTTTGAGATCTCATGACTGCAGAGGATAACAACTCTCTCGCAGTGGCTCAGCAAGAGCAACGAGTGATAGAAGCGCTCAACAGCCTTTACCCAGGACCGGGCTGTGCTCTTAGAAGTCGGAAAGACTTGCAGAAGGCTGCACGAGTTTTGGGTCGGTTCCCGTCACGTTGCTTGGGAATTGCACCGCTTTACTCTGTACGAGCAAGTCTGTATGTTACTGTCCGATACCGTACCTTGCACCACCCTGAGGAGCTGCAGGGCGAACGGGCATTCGATTGCTCATCGTGCACAGAACTCGTATTTATTGATACTCGGACAACCGTCGTACAACTTACAGCTGACTGGGGAGAATAATAATAATAATACCCATAAAGGTATCAGTCAACTTTGGATGATTTCCAACAGGCCGTTGTTACACGACAGGACCGTTTGAGCCTTTTTCTTGTGGTGGTCAACCCATGATCACAAGTACTAGTTATCTCCTCAGAACCAACCTCCCAATAACAGAGACGACGACGATAATGATGATAATGATACTATTACTGGCATTAATATTCCCAGAATATTGGTAGTATACCTTGAGATTGATACTAACTGAGAAATCAATAATTTCATCATTGATATTGCGCACTTGCGCATCTGTAGTTGAGTTCATGTTACAACCATGGTTCAGCATAAAGACTGTCTCCTCTACCCTCCTTCCCCGGCCCTGCACGCCATTGATCGCGTCTGGCACCTGCATGTACATAAGGTAAGTTACTAAATACCTATATTCAGCCATTAAGCACTTGCGCATCGAAATATTAATCCCGCCCGCTTCGGTCGAGTCTGTGAGTCAGGGAGTCTGTGCTCTGCCCGACCATGGATACCAGGTAAGGAAAAGTATGTATCGAGTATCGCAACTTTCTTGGACGCTCTCGGGAGAGCCGTCGTCTGCAGAACTGACCCCTTTTCCTCGATAACTCATCACCAAGTATTATCAAGTATCATGATTGCGATCACGAAGGAGATTGACTGGGAACAAGTGAATCATATTATTCAGTAATAATTAAATAACAACCCCTTTTCACACTTAGAATTTTCATATCCCATTCGAGCGAATGACACTGCACGACCCCGTCTGACTTTTGCGCTGTCAAGATGGCGGTAAAGTTACCCCCTCTTCTCCCGCCTAAACGCCCGAAATGTTTAGCATTGGATGTTAAGAAATTATATATCACCAAAGTAAATATTTTAGCTGATGAAAATCACATTTTTTCACCATGCTATGGCCTCGACATTCTCGCGTGGAGATTTGCTCGTGGTTCTTTCTCCCAGATCCTGACTTAGGCGCCGACACTAACAATCCTTCAACCATGGCCCGCTTACCTTCCATGTGATCCCCAACCAAAGCCACCGACATAACGCGCTATGGAGCGCTCATCGCCCATGGGCCGAAGCCAACTCATCCTCTGAGTGCTCGATGAAAGGGTAGAACTCCACGACCAACTGTATTTGTAGGTTCCCAACAACGCCAGTCACTATCACAGCGTAGGAGTCGCCGGCCAGCGTCTGGCACACACATCCTCTAAACCATCACGTCCTCCATTGTCGAATGGAACCGTGCACACACGGGAGGATTCTCATAAGCCTTCATACACAGTACGAAGACGATCCAATGTCTGCAGTCGCTTGTCCGGCGCCAGCTTGACTAGCGACTACTCGAGTGCGAGACGTGGTGATGTTTCTCGAGGCTTCCGCAATCGACGGCTGTGGAACCCCTTCTACCAGCTCCGCGGTAAACGCGCGAGACACGGCCAACCCGACCGGGAACCTATGTTCGAAGAGTCGTGTGATTCAAGGACGGACCAAGAGTCGTGTGACTCAGCGGAGACTCGCTATGCTTGGTGATATCAGCATCGCTGACGATCATCGAGGGAACCGACCACAGCCAGAGTGACTCACCATTCTGCAATCTAGCACGCATCATCCAAGCCCATCCCAGCCTCTCACTCCGGACCTTCAACGATCGGCGTCATGGCCTTGGCACCCCCCCTCTGCTTCCGTGAGCTCCGCCTCCGCTTCCTCTGGGACAGATCTTGGCCCTGCGGCGCGTACAGCGGCGGCAGTGGCGTGGGCTCGGGAAGCACGGCTCTGCCATCGCGGCCCGTTGCGTGACGTGCCTGCGAGTAAGCCGCGTCGGGGTGCGAGCGGTCGACGGGTTCGAAGACGCTCGGGAACAGGTCGTCGTCGGAAATGAAGGCGCTGGGTTCGTCGTCGGGCGAGTGCGCGAGCGAGGAGCGGTTCGGCCAGGAGGGAAAGGCGCAGACGGGACTGCCGGCGCCGAGGGACGGTCGGCGCGGGAAGAGGTCGAGGAGGGAGTTGGCGGGTGATGGGGGTGGTGCGGCGGGGGAGGTGGAGATGGGGGAGGGCGGTGAGGTGCTGATGTACATGGTGATGGTGATGATAGTAGCAGTAGTTGCAATAACAATAACAAGAAGAGCAACGACAACAGCAGTAGTCGAGATGACAGTACGGTGATATATATCTATCGCTGAATCCTGAACCCTCAAATAAAAAAGAAGCCAGAATCCAGAAATTCAACCCCCCGAGAAAGGCACCGAATATAAATCTAGAAGCCCAGAGCCCCATGCCATGCCCCCGTGTCGCACCCCCACTACCCCATAATAAGACGCAGTCATCAACCATCAGTCATCAGTCCTCGATCACCAGTCACCAATGGAAATCCACCCCCAAACATCCCATCATCCAATCATCCAATCGTCGCATCTGGAGTAGTCATGATCTTCTTTCAGGCTTTCAGGCGGTGAAGTGACCGCCTCGAACAGATCGCCGAATAGGAATAGGATTTGTCTCCGACCAGCACGGCGTGCAGGCTGGACGGTACTAAAAGGGGACTAACTAACGGCCCGGCCGGGACGGAGACCAGACGAGACGAGGCGAGATGCGACGGCGATGGAGAATGGGCGGTGACTGGGAACGTACAGTAACTACGAATCGTACTTGTACAGAGACATCTATGTTGATTACATGGCGGCCGTGTTTACTTCGTATTGATCGAGAAATCATTCCATACTTCGTGTCAACACTTACCATCGCGTCTGGCATCATAAGCCAGAAGAAATCTGACTAAGGTAAGCCTCACAACTCAGGCATCGCATTGCATCTCATCCCATCCCATCACATCTCAGCCCATCTCATCCCATCCCATCTCGAGCCATCTCATCCCAGCTTCCAGCCCTGATACAATCCTATACCACCACAGTTCTTGATACGTGTCCTCAACCCGATAAAATCAAACAATACCACAACACCACCGTACTTATACTAAGGTAAGCTTCCCACCGCCCTAACGTTACCCTCCAAAATCGCGACCGCCCTCCCCGCCGGACCGGTAAGCCCATCCCCGGAGCGAGTGGGCGCCCAAGTCGCCCAACATCTTCCAACATCCAACGGAAACGGACCGAGCTGAGCGAACGGAACGGGGCGGCGCTCCGATCGTTTGGGGCTTTAGGCTCTCTTTATGTACTGTACGAATGTACGGAGTATGTGTGCGATGGATCAAGGAGGATTTCGATCCCAGGGACTTGTTATATACTTTTTGTTCCGTTTGGGTTCGTTCTGCCCGCTGCGGGCCGGTGGTAGTGTGGGTGGTTGAGCTTCGTGAGGTAAGGAAGTGGGATGCGGCGTGGGCGTGGGCGTGGGCGTGGGCGTGGGCGTGGGCGTGGGGGCTACATCCATGCTTGCTCACTTGAGAGGGCCTCGTGTTGAAAGGCTTGGGATGAAGCCCTGTGGGGGTCTAGGGATCTGCGGTTGTTGCGGAGGGAAGGGGGAGTGGAGAGAATACAGATACTGTAGTTACAGGCGGCTCATCTCTTGTCGTTGCCGATGGATGCCTGACGGGGGGTTGGGGATGCCTGCTGGTGACGAGGACGCTTGATGATATTCGACCCTGTGTTCGAATTGTTGAGCCACATGTTGCTGTAGCCTGTAAGTCGATCTCTAAAGTCTCTTATGTTAGACACTGTTATTTCAGGTAGACGTGGCGGATGCCAGGCGTGCATGCGTAAGCCAGTGGCCACGGGGGGAACCCAGGCATTTCCAGATATCAACGATATTATGGAGGGGTCTGGATTCCTTGCTCGTCGGTTCGGTGGTGCCACGATAAAGTCTCCGACACCGGCATCAAAATCGGGCATGCTATGTAGTTAGAGTGCTGGAAATCTAGAAAGCTCAAGGTCTTAAGATCAGGCCAACACTAACTATCTACATAATTGGAACTACGATCTATAATCATTAAAGCTGGAAAAGAAATGGCAGGGTGGATAAGGAGAGCGTGGCGTGTTCTCTATATATGCAATTAAAGGCGAAAAAGTGTGCCCGATTAGCTCAGCGGTTAGAGCGAGTGATTGCAGTACACAAGTGACTACTATCACTAGGTCCATCGTTCGAATCGGTGATCGGGCTCACTTACTCACGATTCGATTTTTGCTTGCTCTGATCAGGTTCGAATAAATGTTTTTATATTATTGGATTTCATTATTTGAAGGAGCACTCGTCGCTCGCCGGCGTGCTTTTGTCGCATGTGTCTTTTGAAGGAGCTGTCCCGCAATCTGGTGCAGTAGAGAACTTAATGAAGGCATAAGATTACAACGAACAGTTAACACACGAATCGAACCGAATTCGAGGGAGTCCCGTTAGTTTGGGCGCGAAGGTCCCGGTTGATGGCGTTTTCGACCTCCATTAAGTGCTCATCTACAGCGTCCAACACGTTCCCAGGTAACGAATATGCAAGACTCAGGGCAGACCATACATATGTCTTGTACAACAGACAGTCATATGTGCTTAGGTCCTGTTGGTGCCGACTGGCGGAAACCAGTGCTTCCTGAACAGCTTCCCCACAGTCTACCAGCTTCCCCAACGCCCTCCGATTGTGGGTATAGACTACAAGAATACTTACTCATAGTAGCACGGTGGGCGAGTTCAAATCGGGTTCTGGTACCAAGCTGGACAATGTGAGACGACGGACAGACTTGGGACATGGATGATATTAAGTTGCATTCCTTGGCCACGTCTGATACATTCTGATAAACGCATGTTGTTGTAAAGAAATCGCATCTGACAGCCAACAAAAGCCCATTCACGTCCCACCAACAAGGAAATCTGAGAGAGCAACAACAACTAAGAGTCATCGTACCGAGCAAGTGGACGTAGAATTACAAGGTGAAGGAAAAGAGGAGATGAGGTCGTAGGAAGCCAAATGTGAGCTACCAATCAGGCGCTTGGTTCGACCGCCAAGCCATGCGTCGCCATGCACTAGTCTGGCAAAAGGCGTATACGCAGTACTCACTAAGTCGGTAAACGTCAGTGTAACGAATAGCCAAGGTTGTGACTTATGCTTACAGAAATCTCATCCATGCCAAGGTCCTCTCCGCCATTAGTGGCAGCAGGCTGCACAGCTCCGTTGGTCACGCCACCCGCATCGACTCCAGAAGTAGTATTGTTTGCCGCGCCGGCGTCGTAATAGTCCACCATCTCCGCATCCAGCTCTTCAACAGTCTTTGCCTTTGGACGACCAGCATTACGACCACGATGACCGGCACGTCCACGGCCGCGTCCACCACGAGCAGAAGCAGTGCTGGCCGAAGCCTTGGTGGCAGTAGCGGGTTTTGGCTGAGCCTTGGGTTGACTTGAACAGGGTCAGCTAGAGCTACCAAAATTCCTGTTGCAGGTGGGACATACGCAATCCGCTCGCTGAGAGCCTTCACAGGAGCTGGAGGGGGAGCTCGGGAGGCATCAACAACCACCTCAATCTTATTCAAGTTAGATGACATTAATACGCCGGGTGTGAATGCGGAACACACCTTCATCGGTCTCTTATCAACAAGAAGGCCATTCAACTCGGTAGCGGCTTGGTTGGCACCACCAGGTTTGCTGAAGATGATCGTTGCAATGCCACGACTGGCACCGTTCGGACCGTACGTAAGGGTGACTCTCTTGACTGGACCGACAGATTTGACAAAATATTCCTATATCAGAAAAGGCGTGAATCGTATTAGTCCACTCGTCTGCCGGATAGTTCGATAGAAGCACGCATGGATGGAGATGCAACAATGGTAAAGTATAAGACCCTCGCGCGTGCATAGATGAGAGGTCTCGAGCGTGACCGCAGAAGCCAGAATGATCCTCATGTTTAGAGCATCAGCGAGCGAGCAGTGAGATCATGTTAGTAGGGTCAGTACGCCTTGAACAGAGATTTTTCCAGGTCAGGGACATCACGGATCCGTAGTCGCACTGGAGGCCGTTGCAGCCAAATCCTCCGGACCCGTATCCGTTGGCTTCCCTTCCAATACCCGATGTTCCAATAGAGACTGGTACAGAGGATTTTCCAACAAGCTCAGACGTACAACTGTCAAATCTTGCCAGACACTGTGCATATCTCTCCGTTAGGAACTAGCTCGAAAGCCCAAGTGCCTGATCGATCCCTAAGTTGCTTGTGGCGATGAATGGAGGCCGATCGTCTTGTGCGATGATGATGGAAGCGCATGAAGACCAACGATCACCAGACAACGTTGCCAGTGTGACTGCTGGAGAGTGCAACCCGTTCATGTGCCTTGAACGTATCTGCAACCGGATTTGAGATTCTGCGGTATTGCGACGGGCGTTGTGCTAGCGTGTTGCCGAGCGATCCAGGGCTTCTCGGAGCAGATGGAAGATTTTCGATGGAGCTGACTGGCTTCCTGACCGACCGAGGGTCCCAGCCCAGAGTGCTGAAGATTTTCTTGCTAAGCTGTATTGTCTCACTGCTACACTCGCCGATGCTCGAAAACCCACACAACAGCTGGCCTCAACACTATCTCGGAAATACCAGCACGGCGTCCGAAACACGCGCCTTCACCCCCTCGTCCTGACCGTAGCTTACCAAGCCTGTTCGATGACTAGTCGATAGCAGAGCTCGGTGACTAGGAGACGAGGGCGAACGTTCGACTCACAATACTCTGCGTCAAGCTCAAGACAAGCGAGCAAGAGTTGAGGGAGGAATGTGGTTCGGTGAGACCTTGCCAAATACATGCAAAAAATGCACTGAACTCTCCACGGACGCCCGAGGATGTTCGCGTAGTTCGGATCTCCCAAGAAAGGTGGCCATGAATACCTTGAGCCTTGATGGACTTTCGTTCAACATACCTTGATCTGGGTCTCGTTCACATCGGGAGGCTGTATACATAGATGTTAATACTTTATTCAAGTTGGCAAATGAAGTAACGACTTACCAGATTGCTCACAATGATCTTACTCTCGCCATTACCACCAGCTGGTCCTGTCGGAATTGTAGCCTTCGCGTTTGCCCTTGTTGGCCTGGTAGTCTTCCTGATTCCTCCAACTGGTGCAGCAGTGGTGACACCATGAGCCTTGCCTGTGTTTGGAGCACGACGGCCGCGTCCGCGGCGAGCTGATGAGCGGCGGGTGCTGAGAATCTCATCAAGAGACTGGTCAAGTTTCCCAGACATCTTGGTTTCGGGATTCTGAGACCGATGAATTGGTAGCTTTCGTTATCGAGATGGCGACCGAAAGCTCTTAGCTTAGCCGGTCTGTAATGGAGAAAATGGCAGCTGAGCGATAGAGTCGATCAGGAAGGCTTGCTATCACTGTATTAAGTCGTACGAGATGGAGAGCAGTAGACGGAAGAGCTGAGCTGGATGTATCCTTGATACTTGGCTTTCGCGCTGGCCTGGCTGTGTCGTCACCTTGCTGCACAACGGGCTCGAAGACTTATGGAGAATGAAGTCGCGCTGCCACACGGGTCTGGGGGGTTTTATATGACTTGGTGATCTTCGTTTGGAATAACGCTGTAAGATTTTGGGTCTTTGGTTGACGGTGATTGTTGGATTGCAAGTTTCGGGGAGGTTGGTTTCTGGTTAGTGAAAGAAGCGAAAAGTGGATGCGTGAAGGGCGGAGTGAGTGAAGCAGCCTACGCTAGCCCTTTCTGGCGCCGCGTTCAAGCTCAATGGCCTTTTGCCCCATACTCTTGCGCTCTCAATACAGTATCTTAAACGCATCAAAGGCTACATGTATTATTGTCATCAATTTCATTGGTGAACAATAGTATTTCATTGGATCGGGCCATGGACAATAGTCACTCATGCGCGATATGTGTTTGGATCCACCGTACGGGTTTATTCTAATATGATATATGAACTGTTTGCAGGTCGATCAGAAGTATGGGCAGTATTGTCAGGTCGCCTGGTAGATTTAGAGTATGCCTCACCTAGAGGAGGTGAGAATAAGCACCTCTATTGCGGCCAAACTCGTCTTTGTGCAGTGATCCCAACCCTGTCAACCAGTAACTCCGAGTAACTCCAACAGAAGCCCCTTCGTAAGATCCGGAACCATTCGTAAACTCATCAGCTCCTCAAAGCTTCCAACCGGCCCCTCATCTGAGCCAACGTAGCTTCCTGATCCTCAAAGTCCTCGTCTTCAGCCACCGGCACCTCTTCCACAGGCTGATCCACCTTCTTCCCATCCAGCTTGCCCAGCTTGCCCTGCAGCACTTCACCCAACACCTTATCAACCTCCGTCTCCGCCTCCTCGTCCTCCCCTTCCAACAGCTCGCTATCGGGCAGGCTATCTCCCACCATCTCCTCGATGATCCCAGCCTTGACAAGCTCCTGGCTCAGCTCCCGCATCGTGCCCGTCAGCTCCGGTAGTCGGACAAGACTGTTGACGTCCTTCATGATCCCGGTCGACGCCCTGATACTGCCTTCGATCTTCCGGACGGCGAAGGCTTCGTTCACCTGCATCTGCACGCTGTGTAACTGCGCCTTGCTGGTCGCCAGTCTCGAGCTTTGTTTTCGGATCCGGATCAGTTCCCGGGCGAAGGTTCGCGTTTCGACGGCCGCCTGCTTGGCTTGGGATGGGTTGCGCTGACCACGTTTCGAGGCCTGGATTATGAAGGTCTTGGTCTTGGAGTCGAGGGCCTTGAGTTGAGCCATGTCACGGTCGAGTTTGCGCGTGTTTGCACGGATCAGAGAGTTGCATTTTCGCATCTAGGTAGGGTAGGTCAGCTCGGCAGTGGTATGTTTGTTTGGGGTGTACAGACCTGTGCTGCCGGGTCGGGCTTCCAGAAGACAGCTTTGAGGGTCTCCATGATCTGCTAAGAGACCTCCAACTCATGAATACAGTGATGAGCCTTTGCACAAGTTAGAAGCTGGTCGCCAAGTGCTTCGATCGTAGATCGACCGAGTTTAGGCAAGCGCTAGGACCATCTGGTGACGTTCGTACCCTGAAGAGCCTCAACTGTGGGGCATTGCTCTCCGTCTCTCAATCGATGTCTGTACAGCAAAGCCAAATCAAGCCTCAAATCGACGACAAGTGGTCGGCTGCCTTATGCAGTAGTAATTATGGACCCTGATAACTACATATGATTAATCAGACGTGGGAATTGCGTTGCTCATTCGAGAGCTTTCCATAGTCGCCCAGTACAGGTAGCCTTGTCCCGCGCTAAAAATGCACACTCAGAACTTCTTCCTGACCTTTTGTATACATTGCCATAGCCTCAAAAACTTAAGATCAACCCCAAGCTACACTTCTCACATAACATATCAAGAGTTCAATTTCACCACAGAGCGAGAATCTAACAGCATCTTCCCACAATGTCGTCAAATCAGACAACGCCCGAAGGTAAGCAACCTCCATCCCTCCCTGTGCAATGCAAACATCCAATCCCGCTCCTTTGCCATACCCACCTTCCAGCCGCCTCTTACGACTTGAACTGACCGATCCGCCAGTATTATGGGCCCAACGCTCCTCCGCCACCGACCCAACCAAGAACCTCATCTACCTCACGATATCCGTCCCCGACGTGCCCAAAGAATCGATGAAGCTCGACCTCAAACCCACGGGCCTCACCTTCAGCGGCCACTCCGACACGAAGAAGACCACCTACCACGTCGAGCTCGAGCTCTACGACGAGATCGACGTCGATGAGAGCAAGACCTTCCACACCGCGCGCGATGTGGAGCTCGTGCTGCGGAAGAAAGAGCCCAAGGAGGAGTACTGGCCTAGGTTACTGAAGGACAGCAAGAAGGTGCATTTCTTGAAGACGAACTTCGATAAGGTATAGATTGTTTATGGTCTTGTGTGTCAGGGCTGTTGCTGATTGGTGGCTTGTAGTGGGTCGATGAGGATGAGCAGAACGAAGCGCCTGAGGAGGACTTCAGCGGGATGGGTGGTATGGGAGGTATGGGTGGCATGGGCGGTATGGGCGGTATGGGTGGTATGGGCGGTATGGGAGGTATGGGTGGCATGGGCGGTATGGGAGGCATGGGAGGCATGGGTGAAGACGGCTTCGGAGGCATCGACTTCTCGAAACTGGGTGCTGGTGCTGGTGGTATGGGTGGCATGCCTGGGATGGAAGGCCTCGGTGACATGGGAGGAGACGACGATGATGATAACGATGTAAGTTTGCCTCACTGCGCAGCGAGGATTGACAGGTCATTGATATGGTCATATGCAGGAGGACGTCGACATGCCAGAGCTGGAAGACGAGAAAGGCATACCAAAGACCGAGACAGGAAAACCTGTTGAAGAGATTCCTGAAGCAACGGGCGAGACTGGCGCTTCAGCGACCAAGACCGCAGCGAAGATCGAGGAGGTGTCTTAGATCTTGATCTTGTCATCTCGCCAGTCCCCACCAAACCGCATACCTGACGAGCGATTTCAGAACGACCAGCGTTAATGCACAAAGCAAGCCTAGTTACGTAATGAAACATATTGGGATAGGGGAGTTCCAAAATAAAGGGTCCTAACCTCGACATTATGTTTCTTTACTTCTAGATAGAGTCACATTTACCCAGCGTCTTGACCGAAGGCTCCCTAATGTGAAGAAGAAATGCTTATGCCGCTAACCGTGACTCTTTACATGCGCATCAGAACACTCATGAATCATCGCTGTCGTGCCCATTGACCCCATTGCTCATTTCCGCGTGACCATTGACACCATTGACTGTAGCCTCGCCTTCCACTTCCCCACCATCGCCCCCACCACCATCCACAACCCCATCCACAACTCCAGGACCCGCATTGAGTCGATCCTCCTCCTTCTTAGCCCTCAGCCTCTCCGTCTCCCTCCGCATAGCCTCCAAGTTCCAGGCCCCGTTCTCGTCCTCATCCTCATCCGCGTCATCTACATCCTCCTCCTCCTCATCACTCTCATCCTCGCTCGCCTCCCAGTCACCAGACTCGAACATGGCTCGTCCAGTCGCTTCCTTGGCCTTGCGCGCCTCGTCCTCGGCCGCTTTCTTGTCGAGTCGGTTCTTCTTCCACTTGGCGAACGATTCCTCCGTGACGGGCGTGAGCGTGCCGCTGAGCTTGTGCCGTTCTGATTCGAGGAAGTCTTCGAGCGTGAGCGTCTTCAGCGGCGATTTGTCCATCAGGGCCTTTTCCGCCGCGCGTTGTTCTTTGGTTTTGAGCACGAACCTGCCATTTTCCGTATATTCAGTATGTGATGCGCATTGACGAAACTGCTATAGAGGGATAGGGGAGGGATGCTGTACCCTGGTGGCAGACTGTGCTTGTACATGCACTTGTCGCCGCCATTCGGACACGTCCAGAACCAACCGTATTTGCCGTTCTCGACCGCCTCAATGAAGTACTTGCACACTTTGTCCGTCGTCGTTTTCGGATTGCCGTGCTTGGACATGACCACCTGCCGCAGCTTCTCCTCGTCCCAGTCTTCCATCCCATCTTCCTTCTTCCTCTCCTCCTCCGCTTCCCGAGTGTCCTGATACAGGTTTATCTTCTCCACCTTCCGCTCCACCGACAGGTCGTGCGAGAACTTGCACTTCTTCCCCTTCTCGCAATTCCCTTGCTTGTAGAACTGGCACACGACCGTTTTAGGGTCCACGCCGAAGGGCACTTTCTGCACCTGCACCGGCTTGAAGAGTGCCGCCGTTTCCAGTCTCGCTTTCTCCGCCGCCGCCTTTTCCTTTTCCCGTTGTTCTTTCTCCGCATCTTTTCGTTTCTGCTCGGGCGTTTTCGCAGACGAGGCTTGGGCTTGGAATTGGGCTATTTGTTTCTTTGCTGTCGATCCTTTTTTCTATGACACTAAAATGTGAGCCAAGCTAGCCGGCTGAGCGCATCGAACGCTCGGAGCCGTCTGGCATAGGGGTCGAAGGTGGGTGCCTTACGTTCTTCATCCCAAAAGTCTGTGGCGAGCGTATCAGCATAAACTTCTTAGATGGTTACGGGGGCAAACCCAACCTTATCATCTACCGTCTTCGCCGAAGCCTTCGGCTTGGCTGCATCCTTCTTGGGCGGCATGGGGAGAGTAAATTTGATTCCCCGCTGCTGCAAAGATTGAACTCCTGGACACTGCGAATAGGATTCCCGTGGTTAGATCTGGGGAACTTCGATGGTTGAGGGGCCAGTGAGGTATTCGGGAGAATCGGACGATTGCAAGTTATGGTCTACCTATACAATCGTGGAGGGTATTTTTCTGATCTGATGTGACCTAATGCGGTACAGATGGTGGGGAGGGTTTGGCGGCGGTACCTTAACACTAGCGGGCTCGATCGGGTATAGCCAGAGACAAGGGTGAGCTCGACACCTTGAAGGAACAGCATTTGCAGAGGTGGACATCTAGAAATTTGAGCTCTCCTTCCAAAGTCTGAAACCAACCCGTGAGTTAGTCATAGCCCCGAAGGTAGCTCGCCGACTCACGGACTGCATGACAGCGCTCCAAAGCCAATCTCGACTGTCGAGGCCAGCGCCTTGTATCCCCGTCGTGTCCGCCCTCCTTCAGCAGCCTCCGTTTCCTTGTCGTACGCCCAGCATGATATCCGACAACGAGCTCTACTCCCTCGCCATATTTCTCGGCTCCCTCTCCATGCTCCTCATCGTCCTCTACCATTTCCTCGAAGTCAACGCCCAGGACGAGCCGGCAGAAACAATCGCGGCGACCGAGAAAGTGGGTGCCAGGCTAGCAGCTCAAGGAGGAGGGAGAGTTAGCACGAGATGACGACCAAATAGTGCTGGTTGAAGGGTGTCGGGCGTTAGGGTCTAGTTACGAACCTACCAACGATGGAGGGCTTGTATACTACCTTAGTCATTCCTAGAGCGCGGGTAGGGTTTCGATAGGGCATCTCATAGAGCACGTGGCCTACACGTTCTGCGCCATTTGATACGGTAGAGAACTGCACACATGTGAAGTACCTTCATGTCCAACACCTTGAGACGTAACCAATGCATTGTTACAATGTTTCTCGCTCTTCTCTGCAGCATAAGGTAATGAGGTACAGCCGCGCCATGCCATAGCAGTCAGCAGCAGGGAGGCTGTTGGAGACTGCATGATGCTTGTAAGCCCCTATCACGGAAAGAAACAGTCCTTCTTCGCCCAACTATGACGACTCGTCCACTTCAAGAGGCAAAAGGCAGCGACGCGCAGAGACGCAGAGCGAAAGTCTAGATCTGTTGCGTAGTACAAATAACTTTGGTCGCCAACAGACGAGAGTGCTTCCTATGACGATTCGTCATCTTCATCCAGAACCTGAACGGCAAATTCGCTATCTCGGAGTGCTGCTCTCCGTGCAGGGATAACCAGAGTACATCCCCCTCGTTCAATACCAGGACCGACAATCTGCTTTCTATGCTCGAGGGCCTTGAAGATCGCTTGGGCCTTTTCTAATTCTGTCTTGTTTCCGTGTGTCTTGTTGTAAGCTCTCAGTGGCTGCTTCTTCGCCGGTAGAATCAGCGCATCTTGGGGTCCGCTTGATGTGGCTTGAGGTGTAATCCGTCGTCCTTTTCGATCGCTGAGGTAGTCGGATAGGTCGGTGTCAGGGCCATCTGCGTGAACTTGTTAGGTGAAGTCAAACCATGTAGCACGGGAACCGGCTACTAACCTGATGGTCCGGCGGATGGGCCGTCTCCAAGGTCCCACGCGAAAGGCTCGAGATGCTTCTTGTCCATGTGCTGATCCCAGAGATCCTCAGTGCCGAAATCAAGACATTGGTGTACTCGATTGTGACGTCCTGTTTTCCTGTCCTGGACAAAACTGACTTTACCGCATCCTGCCCAGAGACATGGGATGCCACCAAAAGCAGCCTTTGTGCGGTGCACCTTCCTTACATGCTTCCGTAGTGTTTCGAGGTTGTGGAGTTCTGCTTGGCAATCTTTCCAGCGACACGCGTACACCTTGTACGTCGGCTCGGCTTTGCTGGCTGCACTCGGACGACCTCTGGTCCGGCGACTCGGGTCTCGTAACTCGCTTTTGCGCTTGCGTTGACTTTCAGAACGTCTAAAGTGGGTGGTACGCGAGGTGGGATCGACGATGACAGCGAAAGGTTGATCCCCGAGCGGAGTGGACGCGTTTCTGAGCGCAGAGCGAGCTGGAGTCGTGTTCGCGCTAGACTTCGGTCGAGTCGGAAAGCTAAGTCGTCCGTCCGCATGACTTGCGGAAGACTGCGGCGTACGGTTCTTCGAGCCTGGTGGCCTACCCCTTCGCTTTTTCTCTTTGTCGTCATCGGTGTCATCTCTACTGGAGCCAGCCCTTGAGGTCTGCGCGCTACGCGACGGTGTAGAGCTTGATGACTGCCCATTCTTGGGAGGGCGTCCTCTAGGTTTCTTCTCAGAGGTACCAGCAACAAGCGGACTCTGAGTGTTGTCTGGCACATTAGCATTTGAGTTTACTGAAGGTGCTGTCACTTCAACTCGAACACCCAAACTGGAACCTCTACCAGCATCTGTCAGCTGAGCTGAAGATTGTTCCGCAGGAGTTGCAACCCCGGACATTCCAGGAGTTTCTGTAGCATGGCCACCGTGCCCATAACCAGCCGGTCTCACGCTGTGACCAGAGTAACTGTGATGCTGCGGGCCCCTTCTCTTTATTGTCGTATCTTTACCCAATTTCTGGATTGGATTATCTAGAGCCATTGCTAGCATGACTTAGTACTGATAAACGGTAACCGCTTGGATCACTTACGAGAGCCGAGGACTTCCACTCCACTATCGGCACCAGACAACACAGCTCTTCGATGCGGAGGTTGAGCAATCGCAAAGCTCGTTTGCTGCTCAAAAACGGCGACCCCATCATCTTCATCGTCAGCATCGTGGATCGAACCATCAATGCCCGCTCCATGATCACCAGCTGGCTTAGGATCGACAAGGTCCCAGTTGAATGTAGCAAGATCTGACCCGAACTCTACAGCGTAGAAGTTTCGTCTCAAGCTGTCAAGGTGAGCATTTAACGCTCGCATGTCCGGGTGACGACCAGCAGCAATCAAGACATCCCGGGCAATAGTCTTGGCATTATACTCAGACCGTCGAAGAGCACGTCTCTTATTCAGGGGGTTGACTACATTCATGTAGAGTGCAGTCTTTTGAGAAAGAGGCCCTGAGGTTGGAAGGTTGAATTTAGAGATATCCATCGAGCCACCGGTGACAGGCGTGTCAACCCCAGCTGAAGGATCTGATGATACTACTGGAGCTGGTTGAACAACCCAAGGAGGTGTGTACAAGAGGCTTTCAGGGGCCGAGTTCGGTGGTGCGAGGGCAACGCCTTTCGGTCGCTTGTGCAAAGGTTGGTCAAGATTGTCTTCCTCGCCTGACACATGCTGATTGAGATCGACAATATCATTGAAGTCGCGCTTGCGGGCCATTTCTCTTTTCGATATGTGTTCCAAAGCAGAATGATTTTGAGAGTTATGAGACCTTGAATGTGGTTGTGTTGGAGGGTTCGCGTTGAGGTTCGACGCGTTGTCTCGCTTAGCGTTAGCAATGCTAGGTGGCGGAACTTGTGTTACTTCTGTATTGTGAGGCTTTTCTTGTCTGCTCAGGTCCTGCAATAATGATTCGGTCCACTTCTTTGAACGATCCCATTTTAGGTTGTCACGAGATATTTGCTTTGGTGCTTTCTGGCCAGCTGTATCTGGTATGTCTGGGCCAGCGTTACGATTGATACCTTCAGCATTGGCACTGCCGTTAACGACCGACTGTGTGGTTGAAGGACCATTCAGGTCTTGGAGTGGAACGTTGTGTAGTGTATCTCTAGAGCCTGAAACCTGTTGATGGTCGTTTGAAGAGCGGGAAACAGATTGCGTGTGATCATGCATATTTAAATCAATGTGACTGCCTAGTCTCTGTGTGTTCTCGCGATCAGCAGCTAGAAGCACTGGATCGATTGGTAAGCTTCGGGATGCAGTTTGAACAGCAGCAGACGGTGCATTGTTTTGAAAAATCGAGTTAACGTGATTTCCCCTTGGCTGTCGTATCCGCCCACCATGTCGGGCCTGAGCCGGAGAGCCGTCTTTGCGTGGACGACCACGGCTGCGCTTCGTGAGATCAAGAGGACCAGTGATAGGCTGAGCACGAGTCTTAGAACGGCGGGGTTGCCCGACGTCTACGTTAGGAGACATAGCGGACAATCCAGGAATTGCAGTCAACTCTGGCGTTAGGCGAGCAGCTGAACCGGCAGTGTCCGCTGTTGTACTCAGTGGTATAGCTCGATTGACAGAACTCTCTGAGGCTGAAATGGCCGCCCGAGATAGATCTTGGGAGGCCCTGTTCAATTCGATGGGATGGTTGGAGGTTGCGTTCATCGTGGATGGTGTGGACGTACTGGAGTTGATGTCAGGAACGGCCGCCAGTAGCATTCGCGCAAAGTGACCCCTATCGAATACAAACCCCAGCTTCTCGAAGCTTTCGCAAAGCTCAATGTAGCTGGGATTGGAGTCTAGCAGTGTACGAATCACCCCTATGGAGATTTGTTTGCCGGCATTGGTGGCAGTGGAAGTCAATGCTCTCTCAGCTGCAGTTGCCAAGGCCGTTTTCTTTGAGTCAGGCCAAACGATCCCTATTCGTGTATTGTGGCTCGAATGATCGGTTGGTATTCCCGCAGCCGAATCACGTTGCTCTTGCAGACTACCTTCGAAAGACTGCTTCGGTACATCACTTGGCCTAGCTACTGCCGTTGGTGCTGTATCGAAGGACGCTTCTTTGGAAGAGACCCTGTCAGGAATGGGGGGACGCATATCAGGCAGTGCCCTATATGTCTGTTTGTCGTCCCGCGTAGCCTCTGGAAATTTAGAGGGATGAAGAGTAGTGTTAGACAAGGTCGGAAGTTCGTTCTGTTGCCCAAGCTGAATATGCGGCTGGACTCCGTGCGATGGTGCGTCATTATGAACATGGCTCTGGGGTCCGTACGCTACCGCTTGAGGAGACGGGTTCGAAGAAACTGACTTCTCGGACTGTTCGGGAGGTCCGGTCTGTGACGGCCTCGGAAGGCGAGACCTTCTCCCTGCGCCACGTCTTCGACGCATAGCTGGAAATTTTCCCAAATCCGGCGAGCTGTCCACAGGTTGTTCCCATGCCACTGGTAGCTGAAGTATAGTAGGACTGGGACTGGGCAGCTGTGATTTATCTGTAGGTGCAACCGCCACTGATCCGTCGGTAGCAAAAGGAGGTTGTGCTGGGATTTGGCTTGATTCCTGGCCTACAGCACCCGCTTGTGGAAGGGTTGGAGTTTTCAACGTTGTCTGCCTTGTGCCCTTGAAGTGCACTACATCAGCCAAACCAGGTTCACACTAGATTACGTTAAGAGACAGAATTTCTGAACTGCCATCAACAGGATTGGTGAGAGAGGGAACGACAATTCGAACTAAGAAGCTGTTTTGAAAGGTAGATGATTGTTGTAATAACCTCCGTCGGCATCCTAGCTGACTCGAGCGGTAGAAGAAAACATACCTTCTTTACTTGGTCCCAGATGTGTAAAAATAATGAAGGATCTTTAGCCTTATAGTCACGCATCTTCTCGAGCATCAGTTTCATCTCAGCTTCCATCTGCTGCTTCTCGCTGGATTCTAGCCCACTATTCGCACCCTTAGCTGCGGTCTCACTAGGATTAGCAACGTTTCCGCCTCGGATATCTGGACTGCCCGAAGTTGGAGTAGCTGTTCTTACGACAACATTCGAGATTGAAGATCTGATCTGAGGGTCCGCTCGCGTTGATGCCTGCGATTGTACAGGTGTGCTATCGTGCAGTGACAATGAACTGCGGTTGTCTTTTCTTGCACCCTCAGCATCGGTAAGTGCTTTCTGACGCTGATATTCTTGGTGGTAAGGGTTGAAAACGCGGCTGGGATCTACGGTGATAGGAGCTGCAGATGGAGCTGTTGATGGAGCTGGCATCGATACGTCCTGTAGACTGTGATGAATCAACCTCTGATGAGGATGAAGTTTTGGATCATGTAGCTCTTGAACTTGCGACAGCTGATGCTGTCGTACTCTTTCTGTTTGCCCTAGCGCTTCTTGAAGGTTTGAGCGTTCCCAGCCCGACGGACGGCGTGCATCACTCCATGATTGGCCGGATCCATTGGTCTGACTGACGTGCTGTGGTACTGCATTCGAGGTAGCCTCCAGGCGTGCATGTGCAAGATCTAATTGTGGGTGTGTGCTGGCGGCTGATCGTACACTCCGGGCAGAAATCTCGGGACTATGGTGGGAGTGCTGAACATTGTTGGCTTGTGCGTTGGACATCTCCAAAACGTTACCGGAGGACGTCTGCCATCTGTGATTTTCAAGTGGGGCACTTGAGTGAACCTGTTGACTATGCCGGGGCGAGCTCGTACGGCGCTCTGGGACGAGGGAGCGAGCCTGCTGCGTAGGGAGCTCTGATTTATGCCCTTTATAACCAGACGAATTCGCGCCAGCATTCGAGTACGTGCTAGTAGAACTTCCTTGCCGGCTTTTGGCACCAGGGTCAAGACTTGATACTCCTACACCTGGTCGATAGGGATTGTGGTCGGTGTTGACCACCTGAGCGTGGCCATGACCGGTAGGCAAGTGCTGCTGAGCATGCCTGTAGCTCGGGACGAATTGAGATTGTGTAGAACCAGTACTACCAGACCGAACGTGATTGTTGCTGTTGGCGAGAGCCGTAGTGGTACTTCCATGCATCGGCGATACTAAGCGGGCGGGCGGCGTCTGTACGCGTCTCGATGTCGCGTTGTAGTCCGAGTAAGTCCGCCCGTTTGTTTGTAGTGGGCCATCAACGCCGGAAGATTCTAAGCCTGAAGCATAGGCAAGACTACCCAAAGCCGATGTATCAAGGTGGGAGCCTCCGCTCCTACCAGCAGCTCCTATGTATTGGCTCTGTGGACCGTAGGCTGAAGTCGTAGTAGTCGAACCTTGATATTCTCCACCAGAGGTGACATTGCCACTATTGTACCACTGGTTCGACGAGGGTTGGACAGAGCTGTTTGGCTGATCATTCCATTGCCGTGGCTGGCTCGCGTTGTAGCCCCGAGTATCAGTCTGTTGCTGACGATAAGAGGGTATTGAATGATTCAAATTCATCGAATTCTGGGACTGGCTCGGATGGCTCCCTTGTCTGTCAGTATTCTGTGAGCCGGAATTGAAGTACTGAGTATAGTTATATCCGTTATACGACATGATGTTGGGTGCCTTCATTCCGTCTTAGAGTCGCACAAAGTCTCAAACTCGCTCCTTGATCAGGCCATGGATTATTGCCCACAATACAATGCTGTATTGGGTGAGCAGCTACTCCAAGCTGGGGTCGTCGCCGGCCAAGGAGCGCAGAGGCCCTGGCCAACTGCGTCTATCGCCTCCGCGACGTGCAGGCTTGGAGGTTGAATGCTTTGACGAGCATAGAACTCACCAACAGTATGAAGGGCTTCAACGTAAACGCTGTCGATTTGCCTGAATATCTCTGAATACAATAGAGAGGAAGGTCGAGCTCACATCAAGGTGCACTACTAGTACTGACAGGCACGAAGCCAATCACTTCGCTTCTTACCGAAAACCCTACGCTAGCTCCAAAACGTGTTAGTGTAAGAACCACACACACTCGCTAGCTCATGGACAATTTCGAGATTACGACTTCATCGAGATTGCCACTTCATTGTTCAAAGGCAAGCAGCAAGAGACTCGGTTTGCCAGCAGCCATGACGAAAATCAACAGTTGTATGTATTCATCTCCCTTCATTATGAGCTTTATTATAGCAGCACATGCCGTCGGTGGGGTAAGGAGGATATGCTAATTCGGATGTGGACATTCAGCCCTCCACTCCTCACGGAGGAAGTCGCGCAAAGCCCACTTCAGCGCCCCATCCAGCGTTCGACGAACCATTATGAGTGCCCCGTTGAGCAAAGAGCTAAGAGAAAAGCATAACGTACGAGTACCTTACAGTAAGGATGGAGATCACAGGCTTGACATATCTTTGCTTAGGTCCGCTCAATCCCCATTCGCCAAGACGACGAAGTCATTATCAACCGAGGCTCCTCCAAAGGCCGCGAAGGAAAAGTCACATCTGTTTACCGTCTCAAATATGTCATCCACGTCGAGCGTGTGTCTCGGGAGAAGTCCAACGGCCAATCAGTCCCAATCGGCATCCACCCCTCAAAGTGCACAGTCACAAAGTTGAAGCTGGACAAGGACAGGGAGAGCATATTGGAGAGGATAAGCAAGGGAAGGGAGCAAAAGTCGAAGAAGAAGGCTTCGGACAAGGAGAAAGCATAAGGGGTTGGACTCTGTGGTTATTGTGGGCTGGGGAACGTCGCATACATGTTGTGGCTCGTTGATAGTCCAGATACGAAATGAAGGATTCATTATCAAAGGAGTTCCCTGCAGTACCACAATCGGCAATGCCTTTTCCAGATTGTCCCCTTCTGTTCACAGTACGTATACCTTAGGCAAGCTTGCTTCTTCCCTGAGATCTGATGTATCATGCATCGTGATCCGTCCCTCAAGCGCCAGTATTATCTCCTCGCCAACCTCCCCCAAATCTCTTCGAGAACGGACGGAATCATACAAATGGTTGTCGAGGTATACGGCTCGCGCAGATCAACTATCAGTGTCCTTCCATACGTGAAAGCGATGCGCTCTCGCCTGCAGACTGTCCTTCTAGGCCTCTACTGGTCGTTGAGCTGGACGGTTGGATGGTAAGAGACAGCCCATCTCCTTTTGAAGGCTCAAATGTGCGGGTCTTTACGAAGCTTGGCATAAGAATCATATATGTAGTGAAAGAATTGAAACGGGAAAATAAGATTCTGTTTATATGTCATCTTGGGCTCGCCTCAGAAGAAGTATTGCTGCTATTTGCAGTGGGCTATCATCTATTAGGGTTGATTCGTCTTTTCTGCTACCGTCATAACATGCTCCCGTATCCTCTTCCCCAGACCAAGTGTCACATGCCCGCTCCCGTCTGGCTGCCAGACCTCTTCCCCTTCTGCCACCACGGTCCGAACCTCGTCAACACCAAGAGGACCAGACAAATCAAAGATCCAATGCCCGCCACCGAGGCAGACGACCATCCAACCTCAACTCCATCGAAGAACGGGCCCACCGCCCTTCGCCGCACCCACTCCCATGAACCACCAACTCAGAATCATCGCCTCTGACTACCCAGAACTTAATGGTTCAAACCCACCGCCAAAGTGCTTACCCCCTGAAAGGAGCCGGACAGACAGAACGTCAGGATAATTCGAAGGATGATAGGTCCAGCAAGGGACGTGTGATTAGGCATGACCCGACCATAGGCCGGCGACGGCAGCACTGGCTAAGCAGGCCAAGGGCAAGACAACCTTGAGCCGAGCAGTCTCGACGAAGGAGTGATGAGGTCTTGTTGATGCTTATCGGAGATTTGGTACCGAGCCGCTGGGCGTGTCAGCGGGAATGCGAGGAGCCCGACGCCGCACTTACGGTCGAAGACGATGTGCAATTGCGTAGAAAGGGCTAGAGCGAGTCTTTCTTATAGCTGAGGCTCGTTCGCTGCTCGCTCTCCAAGCCATCCGTGCGCTGCGTTCTCAGATGTATGTACTCAGTAAAGATAAATTCCCGTTTGTGCGAGGAGAAACACGTTGCCGACGACTTCACGGCACGTTTTCGGTAGGAAATGAGAAAGATTGTTGACCACGACTGCTGCGAACGCCGTGAAGAGACAGAAAATAGCCCTACTGTTGATATACTGGCTCAACAGACCTCCAATGACATGACCACTGTCGGCCCACGACGGATAACTCCAAAGACAGCCAGAAGCGGTAAGATTTTGTCAGGTCCTTCTGTGTAATGTAGCAAAGCATGACTGAGCCTTGGTTGAAGAAAACGCATTCAAAAAGCTAGAGCCGGCGTTCAGCTCTGCGATCATCAAAACGGCACCAGTCAACGAGCCCTGTTCGCTCTCTACTGGGCGTCATAACATCAAACCATGAACTAGAAGGAAGGTTCAAACTTGGCGCTCACTTCTCCTTGCAACAAAAATACCCTAACTTGTCATCAAACACCACCCCAGGGCACCGAAGCCTATGACTGACGCCTTCAGCTTCATGCCCCACCCCCTCGAAGTCCAGATCTACCAGCAGCCAGTCTGACCCCCTCGTTATACGTGTACTGCCACACTACTCCAAGCCAGCCCGGGGAAACTGATTGATTGGTTCCCATCAGGCACAGATAAGAAGAGCAAGGCCCATGACCATCGTCCTGGCAAACAAACAGGGCACGCTCTACCTTACCTCTATACGACACCAACATCAGCCAAACCCCATTTTCTACGCCGCAACTCTCCCAACCTCGAAATGGATCGAGAGCCCACATCAACTTACCGTGGCCCTGCCACGCACCTCCCCCTCCTTGCTCCATGGCTTGACCCGAAACGACTCTACGTAGCCATGCAACTTGCACTTACCTAACACTTGACGATTCGTACCTAGGCCCAAACGGTCGTCGCCACAACACCATCAGCCCATCTATACCTTAGTAAACCACAAACAAGAACCATCTCCCTCAGCCGTCGACAACAGCAAACAAACCCTTGACGCGGCGCCGCCACCAATGCTGGGAACGGACGTCACCACGGACGTCACGGACGTGCCGGCCATGCCGTGCTGTGCCCCGCCGTGCCTCCTCCGTCACTGGGACCCGTAGCAACGGTACCGAGCGCGAACCACCCTAACCCCAACAAACCCTCGGCGGTGTAGTCAAGTTAGCAACGTTTGGGCTATTTTCCATCAACTTTTCTTTTTCTCTTGGGGGGAGGGCTCGTGCATTCGCGCGTAGGCGGGTTCGCCGCCGGCGAATGAGAAGTTTGAGGGGGTTGGAGAGTCCCCGGGGGGGGGGGAGGAGGGGGCGCAAAGTGCATGTTCAGCTGGGAGTAGGAGTGCTAGTGAGCAGGGAGGTTGTAAGTGAAGTGGCGAATGGAGGAATATCGGGTGAACCGGTTCGTTGGGACGGGGAATGTCATGGATTAGGTCAGGTCAGGTTAGGGTACGAGACCGTGGGAGGTAAGGTAGGGTGGGTGTATGGTTTTGTTAATGGGGCACAGGTTGGGTAGGTGAGGTATGTAGGTAGGCGCTGGAGTACGGTGGCAGGGGAGGTCGTGGTGGATGGGTGGAAGGTAGGGATGTAGAGGGGTGGCTACCGATAGAGTGATTGCTGTGGACGTCTGCGCCGTGCAGTGGTGTTGGATGGTAGACAAGGCAACTTCGCCGGATAGGGCTTTGCGTCCATACAGTAGCGTAGCCGCCACCTGAGAACCTGATGCATCAAATCCATCACAGCGCTTGAGATTGACCTGGAAGGCTGAAAGTGCACGGTCCACTTGATGTGTTTGTTGTGCGGCGTTCACGGCGTGGTCCACCGTGCCACTGTCGACAAGGCTGCATTTACAGATATTCCAACTAAGTTATTCTCATCGAATTAGAGGCAGTGCCGCATGCAAGCTTAAAATGAGCGTAAAACGAGCGTCGTTCAAAATAGCAACGAAGAATTAGGATTGCTCCGAGAAGAGTAAAAGAAACCACATCACAACCGCCGCACTCAAGCATCAAAGTAACAATCGCCTGATCGACCCCAACGCTAAATCGTGTACCTCCCTCCCTGATCCTCATGTATCTGCGATCCGTATGGCTGAAGCGCCAACTCGCCTGCGCTAACGGGAAGCGCTTCCGCTGTCAGCATCGTGCTGCCCTTGCTCTTGCGCGCCGTAGGGCGCAAGTGGCGTATCAAGTCCGTTGACAGCTTGAACGTCCCTAACGGGAGTCACCGAACTCTGGTGAGTTGTGTGCAAGTGTTGATCGTGAGTCGAAAGAGCGGTGCTCTCGGTGGGCAAGCCTGGTTCGAAGCTCATCGCCCACCCATTTGCCTACATGACTTTGTTTAGTATGGGCCAGGGACGAGAAGAACGTTTTGAAAGTTGGCTTACCAGACAGGTTTCGCATTTTTGACGTTCGCCCCAGACAACACCCTTACAGTTACGTGTATACAAATTCACACAACTGTATCGGTCGTAACCGCCGCTTTTTCCGTTAGGTTCTGTAGCTGAGATGAAGGTCGATGGTAGGTCATCTGTTGCCATTGTCCTTTCATGAATCTATAGATCCCTTTCTTAGCAGTTGCGGTTCAGCGACAAAGACTGTGGGAAGGATGAATTACCTGACAATCCCAGTGACTGGTCTTCTCTGTACCATAATCTAATTGACCTCTCAACGGCCATCCCTCAGCCTGCCAACTCAGTTAGTATCCGCAGTGCAGAGCGAAACATCCCGGAGAAGATTGGTATACCTGACACCTTGGGCAGGAAGTATTCTCTGACCAATAATACCTCGAACAGGGCCGTGTGAGGTAGTTACGGCATCGAATCTGCTCAAATCCGCCGCTCATTGTAGTCCCTAGTCTTTGATAAGAGGTACAACAGGTTGTTTGATGCTCGAGCAAAGAAGAATACAGTGTCTGGTCTGCGTAGCAACAGAATGGTGACAGGAAGAAGCCAGGTGCTGAGGTACGACTACTCGGCGAGATGGAAAGAAGTCGAACAACGAAATCGAAACCGAGCAGTGGGGATTTATAGCCCGTGGCCACCCTTCAGCCAAGATAAGAGGGATATGTGAGAAGATCTCACTGGTCTTGTCTCAGCTGTCAATGAGTATGAGGCGGTCATGGAGCTACGCCTGTAGCTGAAAAGCCTACATGACTCTTCATAGCACCGGCGCCATGGATCGCTGCCTAACCACAATGGCCGACTACGCCTTGACTAGAAGCGCCTTGGCATGGAGGGCAGTGACCCAAAGCGCCGGATAGATAGGTCCTTGTGGCAACGCAAGATAGATCACGACATCGAGACCTCATTGACAGTGAATGTGATATGTTCAAGCGCGCGGAAATAGTAAAGCATGACTTTTGGAGAGAAATTGGAGGAAGACTTCGTAATACGATTGGCTGGTAGCTCGCCGGACATATTCACCATCGCAGAAAACAAGACCTCGACAAGTGGATGAGAAGCTCTAACAGGGTCTGGCATGACCAAGAGACTCGTAATAGACACGTCAAGGATTCCTTTGAGGATCATCTGAAGTCAGCGGAGGCGTATGATGCCTGAGCGCGTGTAGTCTACCTCCCGTGAATGCGGTCTTAGTGATAGTAGAAGAGGGAACGCTGACGACAACCAAGACTGTGCCTCGGAAGTCAATCCTTCTACCAAATAGAATAGGTCTCCCCATCACCAGCAGCAGATTTCGGCGGAACAGCAACCACAACACCGGATCCGGCCGGATCCGGAGACCGAGAACCCGATGCCAGAACGTAAGCCGGATTGTTAGAGCTGGCGCAGCATACTGGCTTACTGGAGCCATGGTTATGGTCACGAGACAGCCCTGACTGATAAAGATTCTCGTTGAGCATTCTCTCGATGGACGCCGGAGGTTAGAGCTTTCAGGTTAACGGATGAACGTCCAACACTGGAGCACAAATGGTAGACACTGCGCAGCTTGTAAAAGACGTGTAGCGTAAGCATTTCTTTTCCTACCAACTTCGCTGCCTCGAAGGATTGTAGAATTTGGCTTTGCAGTACGGCACAGCGCGCCGTCGCATGGCCACTCATCGAGATGTCAAAACCCATGAGCACAAGGTAGCCATCTCTGCCACAAGACAAGTTTTTGTTTGCCGTCCTCATTGGCTCCTTCAGTGGCTGTTCATCTTGCTCCTGACGGTTGGCCGTCGACCATCACAGAGCTGTCGTTGTTCCTGGGACTGCGGCGCTGGGTGAGTCGGGGCACTAGCGTGCTCAGGACCTCGCGCACGAATCTCCTTCTGCGTAGATCTGAGCACTGCCAGCACCTTACTCATGCCCTACCGTGTCCGAGGAAGGGAGACAGCGGAAAGCGAGGAGATCTTGATCAAACCAGCTAACATCAAGACTCTCTCAGCATTCGTCTAGTGATAGGTAACAATTCTCTTCTACGGTTTGCACTGAGGTCGTGAGTTGTCAATGAATTTCGTTGATTTCTGATCAATAAATAATGCGTTTCGAGGTGAACCATTGTTCTTCGGTCCTCCTCTTCTCATCAAAGACTATCTACAGCATCTTAGGTCAAGCTATGGTTAAGGACTCAGGAGTCAGCAGATCGAGTTGACTGTCTTGCTGAGAATGAAGCAGATGATGAACAAGATGTGTGATATTGAATCGGCAATCCAAGACTTCTGATCAAGCATTAGCAGTCAGAACAGTCTATCTAAAGCAAAACGCAGAAACCACTTTCCTTGTCGCAGGGCAGTCCCCGAGGTTCCCTCAGCGAGGTGACTCGCTACAGCAATAGCAATGATAATATAATGATAATATGCGCTGCCAACCGGACGAGCATACCTTACCTAACTTACTTCATGAAGCTCACCAAATGCAATTCTCTCCTTCTCATACTCTGTTCCCAGAGCAGTTGCCGAGACGTTGATATTTCAATTCCTATCCAGAGCAAGTAAGAATGCCTCTATTTAAGAGGTGTCAAACATAGAACCGTTTAGTGACTGATGAAATCTATGAAATAAGAATGAAAAGATACGGTACCTCAAATGACTTTACGAGTTAGGGTATGTACGTCAAGAACCCCGAGAAGCCCGATCGGGAAGCCCGAGAATTCCGAGAAGCCCGAGAAGGCCAAGAAGCCTGAGAGAAATCTTATATATATAAAAGGCTGTTACTTTGACCGTGTTGGATTCCTACATTACCTACCTGTATACACAGTATTATCTCATATCACCCGCAGGAGCCGCAATGCTGTTATCATCTGGCTTGCTTCCGCTCTTCGCAGGCCTTTCGCTCGCCGCATCGCCCCTACCCTTTGGTCAAGTCGGACCAAACAATGCCGTCTTATTCTTCAACGGATTCCACTTCGTCAATGGTGAGATGTCGCATCAAATGCAAGCAAACCACCACTGCGCCATCATCAGCGAGGACTTCATCCAGTGTATCATATACGACTCTCACTTCCTCCCATCCAAACTGCGCGGCATCGAGTATATCATCTCCGCGGCCGCCTTCGCGAACCTGACTTCGGACGAGAAACAACTCTGGCACAGTCACTCGTACGAAGTCACCTCCGGTTCCTTGATCGAGCCCGGCCTCCCGCAGCCGGTCGACGATGCCATCATGGAGACATTGGTCACCACTTACGGCAAAACATTCCATACGTGGCGATGGGACCAGAGGAACAACACCCTTCCTCTGGGGATCCCCGAACTGGTCATGGGCTTCACCGCCGACGGTCAGCTATGCGAAGCCGAGGCTGAAGGACGCGATCACACCTTCAACATCAGCTCCCAAGCTGTCGCGGCTCATCGCGCAAGGATCATAAAGCCGGTGGCTCCGTTGGATGGGGCCGACTCCTGGGAGAAAGGGTACTGTGTCCAGTTGACACTGGCGAATGGAAGTTGCAACCACTGACCAAGGTAAACTGTCCTCTCACGACCCACGAAGAGAAGTTCTTATCTGAGCATCAGACATCAGATAACAAGAGACCAGGAACATCTCAAAGTCCTGACCGCTCTCATAACCCTTTCCCCATCGCACGCAGTCCCCGAGTTTCCTTGAGCGAGGAGGAGCGGCTCGCTACAGCAATATGCGCTGCCAATCGGACGAGCATAAAGCTCAACAAGTACAATGTCAAACTTTCAGCCTCGTTTCGTTACCTTAGTGGTTTCGGAGCCCTACGGAGGTTTCGGGAACATGCGGAGTTTGCTAGGGCAAACAGTTTGCTATGGATAAAAGTTTTTCCTTTCACCGATTGAAGGCCTCCTTATAGGGCCACATTTCCATAGAGTAGCTAGACACTTATGATTACATGTTCATTTCACTAGTCACTTCTTCTATGTTTGACAGATTATGAGCCTAAATGTATATTGATATTCATTTATTCATTAAGTCATTTGTTTCTATTTGAAATGATGAAAGAAAAATATCTTGTTGTTGTCATTATTTTATAGATGCTAGAAAGAGCCCTCTAAGAGATAAAGTGAATTTGATGTATAATGAGAAGTTATTCACATCAAATCATTATAAATTCACAGATAAAATAGTCAAAAACAATTCTCATAATCATTTCAAAGTTAAATTTTTACATTGAAAACAACTTCATCACTGATTTAGATGTTTTCACTATACAAAATGACTATGATGTCATATAATCTCACATTTTTAAAAGTTATGAAACTCAAGAAGTCAACAAACTACTTATTATGAAGAATGTTGATCAAATACAGCCTGATGAGTGCTGAATTATAAGATTTAATAATAAAGAATGATGTTGAAATCTCATCAAAGTTAAATGTTTCAAGTTAGTCAGTAATGACTAAAGAATTTATATCTGAAACAATGATGATTACATTGACAGTCTTAATTGATGTTACTTAAGCTGACTGAATCACACAGAACAATAAGATTACAGTTATTATTGTTTTTATTGTTAGCTTAAAGATCACTGTCATCATAGATGACATGAAAACAGCAAAAGAAATGTAAAATCATTTTGTATATCTCTATCTATCTTATAAATTTAATCTTAAATACATTCTATTCAATAATCTATACATCTGTCAACTCAATCAATACTTCTCTGTCAATGCTTATGCTTTAAAGTATAAGACACTCTTATGAGAAATTGCAGTCTTCAATCTCATCATTAACAAAACTCTGAAGATCATTACTTTTTTATTGAATCTAGAATTCTTCTATTCTTAATAAGTAATGATAAAATGCTTTAAGATCTATAATGTGATCTCATTTCTTAATGACTTGATTGTCAAATTAATTGACAAAGAGCATCTTGAAAAAAAGAATGAAAAGCTTGTTCTAATGAGTAAAAAGAGAAATTATAAAGACAAGAAGAAAAAGAATAAGAAGAGAAATGTTAATAAGAATAAGAATAAAAATGAGATGTGCACTTACTGTAAGAAAGCAGTTCACTTTAAAAACAATTACTGAAAATTACACTTAAAAAAGATGTCTAAAGAGCTAAAGAAGAAGCAAGAGACTAAAAAGAAGAAAGAGAAAAAAAAAAAAAGAAGAAATTCTTAAGTTTTGAAGACAAGCAGTATAATAAGAACTCAGTGATCTTGACTGCAGTAGAGAACTATAGTCTTGTAATTAATAAGATGTTATAAATAACTGACTTTAATGCAACACAATATATGTGCTGTAATCTCTCTGTATTTAACTTAATCAAAATATTCAATAATGAACTCTTTATAAGAGAAGTGTCTGAAGTGATGCATGCTTAAGAGATAGAAACAGTTAACTTACAGTTAAAGAACAGCAATGAAAAGTCTTAAAATATCATTTTAATGAATGTTTATTTTATGCCTAATATGAAGCTCAATCTCTTCTCAATTGAAACAGTTAAAAAGAAAGAGATATTAATTAAAATTAAGAATGAATTACTATATTTAAAGAACAAAATAGAGAATATGCTTAATCACATAATATATAAAGATAAGCTATATTATCTTCAAATTTTAATAATGAGAAAATCTGTGAACAAGAATAAGATCATGTCAATTATTAAAGATAACAAGATCTTGAGAGCTACTTAACATCAATATCTTAATTATATAGAGAATTTAAGTCTTGACAATGTGTCAAAAAATCTCAGAATAGTGAGACTTAATTTATAAGAACTTATGAAAACACTGTTACACTTGTGTGATGTCTGCATGAGAGCAAATTAAAAGAAGAAGATCTTAAGAAAATTACAAAACTGAGTTACAAAGATGACTAAACTAATTTACATTGATGTTATTAGTTCTGTCATGTCAAAAGCATATAATGAGTTCTTATAATATATAGTCTTCATGAATGATCTTATCTGCTGATGATATGTTTATAATATGAAAATGAAAGATCAGGCAAAAGATGAAATTGAATGATTTCTTAATATGCTTTTTATTCAGATGAATTTATGAATTGTATGAGTACAACTTGATAATGAAAAGAAATTTGAGAATGAGCTCATCATTAAATAATTATGAAGTCTAGAAATTATTTATGAAACAACAGTCTCTTATGAACTGAAGCAGAATGAGATGACAGAAAGAAGTAATGAACTTTTAACAGTAAAAGTTAAAATTATAATTCTGAATAGTGAAGTCTCTAAAACTCTATAATTAAAGACTGTCAAAACAGTATGTTATCTTCTTAATTAACTCTCAACATCAGCTCTTAAGAACAACAAGATCTCAATTTAGCTACTGTTTAAATCTTTTAATAAGAATAGATTAATGAATCTCATTAATCTTAGACATCTTTGATGTTTTAAATGCACAGCATATGTATATATTTCAAAGAAGATCTGAACAATAAGAACTAAATTTGAATCTTAGAGCAATAAGAAGATTCTTGTTAAATATAAAGAAAGAAATCAATATAGAGTATAGCTTTCTGAAAAGAGAAAGATAGACTGAGTAATTAAAGCAAGAAATGTGCAGTTTGATAAAGATTCATTAATCTATAACATTAAAGTTGCAGTCTCAATTTTTAGAGTCATCTGATTTCACATTGTTAGTGTAGAACAAAAAGATGTGCAGTTATTTTTCTTATTTTCTTCTTAACTTTCATCATTGTCATTGTCTTCAGAGTATATGTCATCATATCTTCTCATATTAGTATTGTTAAATCAGTTAGAAGAAATGAAGAAAGAGAAAGAAGATGTTATAAATATTCTTTTTATAATTAATAAGTCAGTATTAGCTGAGTCTTAATGCTCTAAAAGAGAGAGACAACTCTTTATAAAGCTAAGACTTAAAGCAATCATGATCTACTCAGCTGTGTTTGATGCAATTATTGATGTCATAAAAAAGAAAGAAGACTCTGAGAGTGAATCTTAGACATTTAAATAGGTAATTACAAGTCATGAGTTAAAAGACTGAAAGAAAGCAATGAATAGTGAGTATAACTTGTTAATGACTAACTTTATATGAACTTTAAAGATATTATTATTTAATTGATGAGTTCTAGAGAGCAAATGAATCTACTGTTACAAAAGAGAATTTGACAGCTCAATTCTACAGCATAAGATTCAATGAATAGTCAAAGAATTTAAACAATGATTTAAAATTAACTACAAAGAGATCTTTGCAACAGTTGTTAAATTCATGACTTATAAAGTCATCTTTGTCATAGCTGTGTTTTACAACTATGAATTGAAACAAATGAACATCAAAATGACTTTCTTACACAGTGATTTGAAAGAAGAAGTCTATGTGATTTAACTTACTGAATATGAAAAAAAGAAAGACAAGATATATAAATTAAAGAAAGCTCTATATGAATTAAAATAGTCATCTTATCTATAATATAAGATAATACATTGCTTTCTTGCTGACCTCAGATACACATGAATTCATGTAGACAATAATGTGTTTAGAAAGAAAATTTTAATTGTTGCTGTTTATGTCAATGATATTCTTATATGCAGATCAGATAAGAACAAAATTCTAGATCTTAAGATTAAATTAAGTAATCATTTTGAAATGACTGACTGTGAGATGTGTAAGCATTACTTAGAAATGCTAATTACACAAAACAGAACTTTATAAACATTTATTCTGTCTTAGAAAATCTATCTCATAAAGATGCTCAAAGACTTCAGTCTACAGAATGTTAAGACAGTCACAACTTCAATGAAACTCAAAGTCTATTTTATAAAGACTATTGAAACAGCTGAATCAGAGCTAATAACTTAATATCAGAAGATCATAGAATCTTTTATGTATATTATAACATAAACTTAACTCAACATCACATATATGATGTTAACTCTTAGTCAGTTTGCACATAACTTTAACAATACACATTGAAAGACTCTAAAGTGAGTATTTTAATATGTGTAAAAGACTTTAGATGTTGTTCTTAAATATAAATTGAGTAATTAACTTAAATTGCTGAGATATTTAAATTCAGATTGAGGGAAAGATCTTGAATTGAGAAGATTCACATCAGAATATATATTTAAAATAATTAATGAATCAGTATTCTGAAGTTCAAAATGTCAGAAAACTGTTGTTTTATTCTTTTATAAAGCAGAATACATGATCTTAACAGAGACTACAAAGAAAGCAGTTTAAATGAAGAAGTTATTTAAAGAGCTAGAACTAAAGAGATTTGAGATAGTTATGATTTAAATGAACAATTAAAGAACTATTGCTTTGATTAAGAACTCTGAGTTTTATGTTAGAATGAAATACATTGATATATATCATCACTTCATAAGAGAAGTTGAATTCTGCAAGCTTATTTATCTTAATTACATTCTCACAAGTAACATAGTCATCAACAAGCTTACAAAGTCACTTTTAATACTGAAATTTATTTATTTTATTAATCTTATCAGTTTAATCAATCACTGACAAAGACTCTGTGATCTAGTGATAGAACAATTGAGATTTCAATATCTTAAAGATACTCATTCAAATTGAGTCAGAGACATTTCAATATTGTTTTATTGACTTTTAGAATTGATGAGACACTATGAAATTTTGTTTTTTATCTTATCTCATCATCATCAAAATGAGCTGAGAAAGTATGTCAAACTTTCAGTCTCATTTTGTTATCTTAGTGGTTTTGAAGCTCTATGAAGGTTTTAAGAACATGTGGAGTTTGCTAGGACAAACAGTTTGCTATGAATAAAAGTTTTTCCTTTCACTGATTGAAGGCCTCCTTATAGGGCCACATTTCCATAGAGTAGCTAGACACTTATGATTACATGTTCATTTCACTAGCCACTCCTCCTATGTTTGACATACAATAATATCACATAGTCAAACTTAACCACCTTCTCATACTCTGTTCCCAGAGCAGTTGCCGAGGCATTTCACCGTGGTAGAGCATTGTGCCCCATGTTTATACTGTGTGAATATACTGCTGTTAGAGTTAGATGGATGGAAAATCAGCTCTTGTACGGTACTCATGTCAACGACAAGTATGAATCCCACAGACCTGAGCCATGCGTTCAGTCTCTGTTCTGGAGCCCCCACACTTGTGTTATCCACCGCCCTGGCCGCATGGGATGATCAGAAGCAACGTCAAGAAGCTAAGACAAGCACATCGCTCAGATAGCATGCAGGCATACCCTGACTCTGCAGTATACATCCATTGATTGTTGTGAGGGTTCTCACGAGACTATATGATTGTCATTCATGTCCGAGTTGTATGCTTCCCCCGCAGCATGTCCTCGCCGACCGGTTCACTGCGGCGCTTCTCGCTTATGTTCGTTCCCGGCACAGGAGGGGAGTGGACATGTAGCCACAAGCGTTGAAGCTTACCGTACAGCTACCTTACAGAGCTACAGCGTGCTCCGATCCGTACAGGTGCTACAGTCGACGAAGTACATTCATCCATCCATCGGGGCATGAACTTCGTGGTCGTAAAGCTGAAGACAGTGAGAGAGGAGGCTTTATATTGTATACAATTGTATACAAATACCTTCGTGATGGAAAACCGGGCAAACCGCAGTCACAAAAGCTAACGGAGAGAGCTTGTCTGGCACCGGTTGCCGAGTAATGAGAGAAACAAGGAAAGAATAGTAAATGAAAAAGCTTCTACTCTGAGGACAAAGATACGATCGAGTTGAGGCAACAACATGGAACGGTCATCTAAGTTACCTAGGTAGGTAATTAGTCTTGTTAGTCTCTTCTACCAAGCCTTCTGGATGCCGATCAGAAGGAACAGTAGGGGAAGTCTAAGGTAGGTAAGCCATTAGGTAAGAAAGGATTGATACGGTACAACGGTGGGGTGGGGTACAAGTACATGCTGTTGCCGAAGCTTTTTCGCCGTCCCGAGGATGCGTTCAGCCACAAGCCTGTCCTTGTCAGTACTAAGGTAGGTACCTACGAAGTACCCTATATCAAGGATCTGAATTTGAGTACCTACAGTATATACGAGTTGTTTAGGTATCCAGGACGAGCACTGATATGCTGCGAGTACTCAAACCTTGGGTGACTGTCTATTGTCTATCCAAAGTAGGGTAACCTTAACCTGGTAGGTTGACAGTAGCTACCTTATGTAAGCACAAAATTGATGGAGAAGCTTCTCCACTGTAAAGATTAACTTAAGGTACCTTACCTATAGTGGTAAGTAAGGTGGGTTAGGTACAGAGTACATATAGGTAAGGTATCTCGGGTCCAATAGGGTACGGTATCACTATATTAATAATAACATGTGGAGTACATGAGGTACAAAGTACTCTGTACCTACCTATAAGTTACATGTGCTTTTGCCCGCGTGATAAGGTTCAGTGTAACGGTGCGCACCTCCATATCACATCACCTTGCAGTCAGTCAGTCCGTCAGTGATTGAAGGGATTACACCCTTTCCAACTCTCTTCATTTATTGTATTCATACCTTGCAGCACAGCTTGCTTGATGTCGGGGAACTTGCCATCCGCAGGTACACCTCCATCGATCTATCCATCCATCCATTCATCATCCTTTCCTTTCGTTCAAGCAGCCATCACAGCAACCGAGGGCCATACGCTGTCACCCTCTCTCCTACAGTAAGTGCACTTGATTCCATGCATGTGGCTGGCGCTCTGGCCGCGGCGACTGACTTTGTATAAGAAGGGACATACATGCTCAAATGAGCGCTTGCCTTATCGCAACCCTACGCCATCTAGTCCCCCCATACCTGCAAGAGTCCTAACTTCCTGTACTCTGACGACACCCTTATCAGGATTCGCTCTTTATCCTGCGTCATATCCCACAAGAGAGCATCGGCCATCAATGTCATCTTTGATATCTTGATCGCTGGTTTTACTACATACTACCTTCGCCACCTTATTCGAAATGGCGGTCACCGCGACACAGGCCGCGTGCCCGCCATCTCCTACCAGCGCCGTGGACGCGACGGCGCCTCGCAAGCGACGCAGAAGAGCTCCTGCTACAGGTGCTGCCGACGATTGTTTTGCCTGCTTGGATCGGAAGACCAAGTGTGACCGGCGCAGGCCGTACTGCACACAATGTTTGGATCAAGGGAAGGATTGTTCGGGATACAAAACCACTTTGACGTGGGGCGTCGGAGTGGCGAGTCGTGGCAAGCTTCGAGGACTCACATTGCCGATTGTCGAGAAGGCAGTGCTGGCGACAAATCCTCAGGGGCATCGGGCTCGATCTTCTGTTAGCGGTGCGCCTGGACCTCGAAGTCCGGCGCAAACATCTCGGCGTCCATATGAAGGTCAGAGCCAACACAGGATGAGTGCGGGTAGCCCTGTAACGAGCCCGACGAACTACAACTTTGTCAGTATTGGTGCGACTGCGTCTTCCCCGTGCCCTCCTGTACCCTCGACGTATCAGACGTGGCCTGTACCTAGTATTCCCAGTCAAACGGGTGGATCGCCAAAACAGAAAGCAGGGCTCCGTCGTCGATCTTTAAAGCCATTGAATGTTCCACTCGCGAGCACTTACCAAGACTTTGGTGTGTCAAAGTCCGCTCCATTCTTCGGAGGGTATAATTTTGCCAGCTACAATTCACCAACTGAATATCCGCACACACCGGATGATTTTGCTTTTACTGCCGGACTCCTCCCCTACTATAAGAATTTTGCTTCAGATCAGAATATCGCGATTACTCCAAACGACTGTGTTCCCTTCGACGACCACGCTCCGGACGTGTGGCCTTGCGCCAGTCTGAGTTCGAGCCTCAGCTCCAATCACAGCAGTAACGACTTCTTCATGGGGAATCTACCGGAATCGGAAGAGTTAGGCCTGTCTGACCCAGTAACAGCATCCCTCGATGTTACCATAGGTGGAGCATTGAGCGTGCACACCAGAGCGAATACCGATGAAGAACCTGAAGACGTCTCCACCACACCTAGACCAGCGCCGGGAGACTTCAATTCAATGGTGCCCTCGGTGGGTGATGTCACGTCCCGCATCGCCTTATCGATGTCGAGGTTGTTACCTTCCTTATCCATCGGCAAAACACCGCGCTTGCAGTACCTCATCAATTACTATGACACAGCCATTGCCCCATTCATCGTGGCGTTTGATGGGCCTACTAACCCTTACCGGACCCACGTTCTACGATTAGCGGTAGAGAGCGAAACTTTGCAACATGCCATAGCCGCGCTTTCATGCAGTAATCTTCGGACGAGAGAATACCACAATGCCTTGTCAGCACATCGAAGGCCACCAGTCCAGATCGGGTACACCTCTGGTGAAGGGCCAGTCGCCGATGAAAACTCGACACTTCATAGTGGCCCTCGAGATTCGCGTTTGATCAATAAATCGCCCTCTCCGGAAGAACTCTATCACAAGCGCGCTTCTGTCCAAGCGTTGAACGCGCAATTAGCTGATCCACTGCGAAGGAAGGAAGATGGCATATTGGCGATACTTTTGATCTTGTGTCTGTATCATGTCTGTGATACCGGAGTGGCCAAATTCAGAACACAATTCGAAGGAGTCAAGAAGATAATAGGGATGAGGAGCAGTGGAACCAGTAGTGAATCCAAGGAGACATGCTGGCTGACGACGATGTTCACGTGGTTCGATGCCATGACTGCAACGGTCAATGATCGGGAAGGGCAGCTGCAAGGCGCGCATTTGGACATGGCCGCCTTTTCCGGCAACGAGTGGGCGTTAGAGAACCTTGCCGGTTGCGACGGACAGCTTTTTAAGATTATCGCCAAACTCGGCCGACTCAACATGCTGAGTCAGGGGAGACAGGTCGAGAACCGAGACCCTCCTCGTTCACAGTTGATGACCTGCAGCACAATGGCCAGATCCTCAAGGCATGATTATTACAGTATGAACCACAACCGCTTCGACGGCAACGGTTGGGCAAGCCTCCTCGAGGACGAGGAACTGATGACGGATCAAGACGACTCACAGGTACGATTTTGGAAAGAATGGAGTCAGATTCGGACGGAACTCCAAGACTGGGAACTTGAGTCCCCAGAGACCTATGAACCGCTATCCACTTCTACCATCTCGCCGAGGATTGACCGCGGCGATCTTTTACACATCTCGGAGTCCTTCCGTCACTCTGCCCTCATCTACACAGAGCGCCTCGCACACCCACACCTTCGCTCTTTGCATCCCAACTTCCAGAACCTTGTCGCACAAGCCATCTACCATATGACCAGCGTCAAATCAGACGTCTTTTTACTCTGGCCACTATTCATCACAGGGACCGAGTGTGTGGATGAACATCACAGATCACTCATTCGACAGCGATGTTTACATATCCAGAAAGACTCGGGCTTCTTCAACAACATCTCCACGCTGGAACTGCTAGAGAAGATTTGGCGCGATAACAAGCACGGGCAGCAGGAGGGCATGAAGACGGAACTGAACGCGAACGGAACCGAGAATACCGCTGCCTGTGGGCAGAGGTTTCGGTGGAGGAAGGCTATGGAAAGACCAGATGGGGAATATATTGTTATATAATCAGTCATGATAGTTTTCCACAAGTTTTGCAGTCACCTACCCCTACTCTCCTCAGAACCAGCACGGCATCTATTCGCGACACCATCCAGCTGACCGTTGATTCCGTCAACTAACCTTCCCCAGCCTCAATATTCCCCCCGAACAGGTCCCCAACCGCAACCCCAACACGCCCCCCCACCATTCCATCGGTCAGCAGAACCGCAACCTTAACAACACCCCTCTTTTCTCCGGGCACAGAAAGCAGTATGGCCGCCATGACTCCCGCGACCGCCCAACCGGATCGGAACGCTAGCATACAAGAACAAGCTGCTCCTCCCTCGGCATCCCGCGCGACGCCACCCCACTCCTGACATAACGCAACCCCAACCGCCACCGCCGCGATCCCTGCCTTCGACGTCATCTGGTCGTGCAGCGCCGGCGAGAGGATGTAGCCGGCCGTCGGGAAGTCGATGAATCGGTTGAGGGACATCATTCTTTGGTTTGCGGTTCGGCGAGCTGTTGGGGACGGAGGAGCAGGGCGGTATCGCGGGCGAGGGAGCGTGCCAGGCGTGGAACAGGACGGAGGTGGGGAGACTGGTTTGGGGGGATGAGGTTGGGGATGGGAATGGGACGGAGGTGGGAGATGTTGCTGGGACGGGACTTTTTATGGGTCTAGGGTTTTTTCGAGGAGGGGAGGGGTTTGTTGTTGGCGTGAGGGGAGATGGTTTACGGAGCCGTGTCAATTGGATGCTTGTTTTTTGTTTCGTCGACCGTTCTCGTAGGGTGGGTTGGTGAGATTCAGCTCCCCGCCTCGGCGCCCAAAGAGCTCCAGTGGGACGGAACGCCTCCGCATGTGTACCGCAATTTATCAACACTAGAACTACATCTCACTTAAGCCACCGCTCACCCATGGCACTTGCGAGACGGCCGTCGTTCGCGTGAGAAGATACGGATAGCAGGCTCCGCATCGAGATGCAGAAAGTATTCCGCCCCGGAATGCTCATACCGTCAAAGCTTTGAGTTTCGTGCGGTATGGCAAAGGCCGTTGATCGGCAGCCTTACCTAGATGACCAGGGCGCATATTAGCCCGCATGTTCGCGAGGCGTTAGCCGCCCAGGCCCGTTGACGACGACGAGGCTGACCGCACGCTCATTAAGACGAGGAGGGGGATGTCTTATAGTCGTTGAAGGAATGTCGTCGTCCAAGGCGGAGTTCATACATGTGGTCCATGATACGTGGAGTTCAGTTCGTGCAGTTCTTGTTTCTTGAACCCAGTTGATACGATTTGTTCAGTCAGTTGGATCAGTCAGTTCAGTGCTTGTCAGCCTGTATACCGCTACGAACCCTGTCAACCACGTGTGTGCAAGCGGCGACGACTTTACTACTCCACCAGTTCCTACATCTTTCGCAGGAGTTTGGGACGACGAGGACAAGGGTGGCTACCCTTATAGTTGCTTCGATAGACTTGCCGCTTAGATATTCAAAAGTGTCTGAACTGATTGCGTGCTCAGCGTCGAGATCTAGTATCAGTCAGAAAGGATCAGAAAACGGCGACAGCGATCAGTCTGCCACTCGCATGCCTTTACCTGGTGCGGCCGGCTCGGAAGCAACATGGAATGAATGGGTGCGCTCCCTCCGTCCAACGACGAGTGTAGCCGACACCGTAGCCCGACGCGATCTCCCTCTTCGCGTCATCTGCGCCGCCTCGCTATGGCCGGACGGGAATACCATGCCCGAGCTCAAAGTCGTCCAGCCTCAAGACTGGAATTTTGTTGCAATCTCCCACCGGTGGCTGGAGAACCCAGAATGGGACGCCTATCGGAGGCCATACCCTGCCGACCATCTAGGGATGAAGGTGACGGCCGTCTCCAAGAAGTCGCTGTATCTCTTGGCCAGCATATGCCGTACCATGGGCTTCCAATACTTTTGGCTGGACTGTATCTGCATCGATCAAGGTTCCGCTCTCGAGAAGGCGCGAGAGGGTCGTCAGTATGGGAAGCTATTACGCCAAGTCTGCCCGCACTCTCATCTTTCCTCATGGGATCGACAAGGTAGGGCCTCCGCTCATGTCGCACGGATCTCTCCCCGTTTGGCATTCGCGAGCCTGGACCGTGCAGGAAGAGGCCCTGTCAGGGTTGATCGTCAAGCGGGACCCGCCGAGTCCAACGGTGACTGGGGAGGACACCAAGGTCTTGTATGCAGTGTATATAGGCGACTTTCCCAACTCTGACCTGCCTGGCATACAGAGCTCCATCTACCTCACAGCTCGAGGCACGTCTTCTTCCCCAGAGCAGTATCTCAGGGACTTTACCAACAACGCCCATCCACCTGCCGACAAAGATGGAAAGCGTCGTCATCTTCACCTCGTTGCACGTAATGACTTGACCTCCTACATGATGCGAGCATTTGAACATCTCCCTCCAGACAACGATATCCGAGATCGAGCCATGCGTCATATTCAGATCCTGGCGTCGCGGCGCGAGTGGAACGTTTGGTCCGTCCTGCGCGAGATGTATCGCCGCGGGGCCCACAACAGCGAGGACCTCGTCTACAGCGCGCTGTCCCTCCTCGGCGTGACCGTGTCCCCCTCCTCAATCAAGTACGGCATCGGCCTCCGCGGCGCCCTCTCTGTCGTCGCCGAAGCAATGCACGTTGACCAGCGACTGCTGCTGACCGTCGTCGAAGCGTACCGCAACAGCACCTGGATGGACGGATACTGCGTGCTCCCGTGCTTCGTTGACGACGGCAACACCTCTTTCGCCCCCATGCTCAAACACCTCCGCGTCCTCGGCACCGCCGAGTTCCTGGGCCATCAGGGTATGCACATCACCGCGCCCAGCATGCAAGCCAGCCTGTCCTTTCGCCGTCGAGAACCAATTAACGCACGAACCGCGCTACGTGCAGGTCGACGCGCTCGAAGACAGCAGCGGGCTGTACGTCGGCACGCTGTCCCAAACCATCACTGCCGGCAAGCACCGCGACGGACACACGCTCTTCAAGATCTCCCCGCACGCTTCGCTCCTCGGCCTGGAGCTCATCGCCGTAACGCAGATCGAACCGCCGGCGGCAGATGACCATTTCTGGACGACGGAGCCAACTTCGAGCGTCTCGACACCCTTGACCACGTTTTTCTGCCTCGTCTGCCAGGACGCGGGAACGGCCAAGCATAAAGTCGGCGTCGCTGTCGTGCGTTCGGCGCAGTTCACTTGGACGATCAAGCGTAACACTGTTGCGTAAGCGGGCGGTGCGGTGCTTGGGTCGTCTGGGTCAGCTGTTTCGGTGACGTCTTTCAACCAGATACAACTGCGCGATTGCCATCTGAGAAAGTCACCGATTCTTGTTGAACGCTGCGCCTACTGTTGCGTGTCAATCGATGCTGATTTGGCCGAGGGAAGTTGCCATCCGCTGTGGTCCGGGATCTTGACCTCGTTTCGGGCTCGCCGGCGACTAAATCCGAGCCCCTTTCTGAGGACTACCTCAAACGGACGGGAATTTCTCCTTGCCCCGTAGCTGGTATCACCACGTTTGCATGTGAGACTTACGGCCGCAGTTTGATGACGCAGACGGCCCGTCGGAGTTTGGACATCCCCATTGGGTCAATCTCCCCGATTGGGTGAATCTTGAATCGTCCGGGGTTTGGGTCGGACTCACGAAGAGTGTCGGTGTTGTGCCTGGATCGAGACATCGTCCTTGACGACGTTGTTGGAGGTCCTATTGCTGGCTGTCTGCATCTCTTCGAGCGAAGAGAAACCGAGGTTGTATACAATATTGGCTTGGGTCAAGAGGGAACAGCATGTATGGGATCTTATATTCTCCTCTTATATCGCCTAGATACATCTAAGCGCTGATTTGTCGATATCAATGAATAGTAACTCGCCATCTCTTCCCCTCAATCGGTAAGAAGGAAGCGTGAATGTGTAGCTCAATCCAGGCTAGACAGTACTCCGCCTAGGCATTGGCCATCGAACAGGAAGAAGGTCGGTCTCTGCAGCGTGATAACAATCCTTCGTCCTTTCATGCAAAGTACTGACAGGTAGCTCTAGAATCATGAACCTATACCCATACGCATTACCCTCCGCCCAGTATGGACGTGTCAGGTCTGGGAAAGGTGCCGAGTGAGCATCCTGGACTTTTACGACAAGTCCGTCCGTGCCTCAATATCCCTTTGACACTGGACAGATCATCTGTCTTCCCTTCCCGAACTAGACTCAACATATTTTCGTCGCAATGCCAGTCGCTTCACACTCACTTCTCATGCCATCTTCGCTGCGTCTGCACCGCCGACGTCTCTCCCACTTCCCACTACCTATCTTCGTCGAGGTTTATACCCTCCCCTCCGCATGAGTTATAGGATAGTCTGAATGTACGGAGATTGGTGAGGCAGGAGAGAACTCCATGGCGGTTGGAGTGTCGAGTTTTAGGGCAAACGGGAGGCAGAAAGAACACCCCGAACGTCGTCAGGAGTTGGGGTTTTCGGAAGGTCTGAGCTTGGAGGTCGATGATGTATATCCCGTGAGGTGGCTCTTGACTGACGTCGGGATGGTGAACGTGGCGGGGCCGTCCGTGTCGACGAGCGAGCGAAGACTGCGTCTGTATATTTTGATGTAAACATATCTCCAGTCAAGCGTAGGGCAATCGCACATGTGACCGCATCGTGATCGGGCACCACCGAGCGAGATATATGAGTGTATGTGACATGAAAGCGATGGAATGCCTCCGGTGTGGAACATTTCCACCTCGGCCTGATGTTTGATCTTCACTGCTTGAATTGAGAGGTGGGTCATCCATTGTGGCTGTGTTCGTCTCGTTTTGGAGAAAAAGCCGCTTGCAGGTGGAGCGATTGGGGCGCTTGCGCTTGAGCCTGTACATAGAAGTAAGTTGAGCGACTTCTTGAGACTCGTCTTAGGGCATTGATATTGTTGGCGCAGGCGCAGGGTATCGGAGACTCGGTGGTAGTGAGCCGAGCTGATATGATCGACTACTTCGCTTTCCACGGTAGGGCTGGGACTCCTGGTGGTAAAGCGAGGGACATTAGTGGGCTGAACATCGAGGCAGTGTCCTTCCGTATGTGCCTTGAATGATTGCTCGTCCGGTTATTTTCCTATGGACCAGCTTTCCGAATGGGGTGTCAATCCACGCCTGTACAAGTTGGTGAGGGATATCTTCAAACCAAGTGTTCAACAATAACCCTAATATGGGCCGAGGTGGTTTCAGCGCTGTTTTGCGATTGTCTTGGTCGCCAGGAGAAGATGGCAGGTCCTCCATGCTCTCGTACTCGGGCGTGTAATGTCAAGTTTGAAGGACAGTCAGATGTAAAGAAAGGATACACCACACGGAAGGTCGGATACGGCGGCCGAGGATAAATTCTTCCTCACTGCTGGCGGCTGAAGTGGACATACTAGTGCTATTAGAGGTGAAGCACCTCATAGATGGATATCTCTAACCCGGGGGGGTAGGTATGACTAAGTAGAAAGTTGCAACTGTTGACAAATTTAGGAATGATGTTAAGCTCCCGTTGGAGCGATTGTGGCAGGACAGCTTGGCGGACAGATCACACAGAAGGAGACCGTAGGGTAGAACAACATTCCTCTGTGACAATGCTGCTGTGCTCGCACTCCTGCGGTTTAGGGAGAAGGCTTCTTGGGAAGTGGATCAATAGCGTGCTTGACGCATCTCATCCATAACCCCGGCTGTCATATATGGAAGGAAGAGCCACGAACGAGTGGTCCATGCTAGATGACCCATCGTGGGAAAGACTTGGAGTTTCCCGAGCCCCTGTGGTCCAGAAACGCAAACGCGGGATGAAGCTGCCCATCAGTCTTAACCACCCTAGAAAGGTAAGACATGCTCCTCTTGCAGCAATCATGATAACGCACCCCTCCAGCTTGAGATAATCTTGGAGCGGTGACAGAGGCAGACTTTGAGAAACGACATATGCCACAGCGAACCAGGCCGTCATGCTGAGAAGATTCTCTTAACAAAGTAGTCCGTCACGCCGTATTCGACAGAGGAATCGTAAGTCATTCAATACTCAACACCAAGCGACTGTAGTATCTCACACCATCGACTAGTTGTATAGATTAGATGAGACCGACTACTCGAAGAACCGCTGCTGACTGAGGTTTCTCCCACGCCGACGAGGTTATACCCCTACTATGAGATTGATTGAACAGGCCTGCTCACCTTCAGCAAAGCCATCTAGTTCTAAAGTTCCCCTGCGAGCTGACCGGAAACGAGTACACGTCAGACAGCGGAGACCTGGGGAGCACGTCTAGAGAAGGGGTTTCTCCAAGAATTCTTACACGCAGTCGCCAGTGGAGTGGTCTCGTTCCAGGGAACGTGAAGACTGACCATCAAAGGAACCGCATTGGGCGCATCTTAAACTTTCCATGTCTCACGAAGACGTCCCAGTTTGTAGATGTTGTTCTCAGCCTCGTTGAGCTGGAGGAGACTAATTTTGACTCAGTCTGAAGCCGAGGAGAAAACAGGTGCGGCATCTAGACCCAACGAGTTGGTCATGGGATCTGGAGTCCAAACAGGCAAACTTCACGGGTCTGGCGGAAGACGACTGAGACGAGTTCAACACGCCCTATAAAGCTTGTCGAGAGAAACTTCTTCGACTCGACTTCCATTCTTTTTTTAGATCATTGCGGCCGCAGGAGAAGGAGGTCTGGCGTGCGGCTTCATCGATAGGCTTTGCCCGGGAACGCGGTTCTGGGAAACACCGGCTTTGCTTGACAGAGGGTCGGAGTTGTGTGTGTGTACTTGATGTGTATGTGGTGTGTATTTGTAAGTGTATCTATATGGGGTTCGTTAGAAGGGTTGAATGCTGAGCAGACAAAGCCACCGTATTAGTACATACCCAAATGATACCTGAACGATACCTGATTCATATTCGTACAAACCAGGTAGGTCACCTTAGGTTCTGTGTATGCGGGATGTTCTGCGTCGATCCTCCGGTACAAAATACGGGGTACCTTACCTACATCTACGCGGTCTCAAACTTCTCAGACCCGAAACCCCAGACCCGCCAACTTGACTGCCCCTCGTACTCATACTTACCTTAACTAATAACTCATCCTCATCCTCGTGGGTTTGGGTTGGCTTGGGTTTCGATTTGTTTTGGGCTTAGCCACACGAAACCAAAGCAAGGTCTGATCCTTTATGTGGACCAAATCAACGATGAGACTATTAGGCCCGACTCGGGCTGTGCCGATAGAACTTGACTTCTATCCACCACGTCCGGGAAAGTCGGAATCACTGGAAGGGGAGATATTGACCATGACCACTCGCGGCGTGCCATTTACACCAGGTAAGAACTCGAAGTTTACAGTGTTCCGTTGGACCTGAAACATTGGCCCTGGTTCATGGCAATGCCACGACCCGACCCTCGAACTTTGCACAGCCCGGTGAGGGCGTTTGTGAATCCGTACCTGGAACCCCTCGGCATCCCGTCAGAAGACATATCTTCGACAGAGGGATGGGGACGATGTCATAAGCCCCCATGTCCTGTATATATCGGACCCCGCTTCCGCACGCAGTCAGTCATCTTTTTAGCGACGAGAAAACCGAGAAGAGCTTCGAGTCATTGATTCCGTTACGATCATCGTGCCTTTCTACTGTATCCGATATGCATCTCATCAATTTATGTCTGCTGCTCCTCGGAGGCGTCTTCCTGCGAGCCAATGCGTCTCCAGTCGAGCTTGGGCTTGAGCTTGGACTTGGGCTTGGGCTTCATGAGCGGGAGCTCGATGAGCGTGCATTGTCTTTCACATGCGTCACTTGCATTGGGCAATGTATCGGCTGGTTTGCTGGCTGTGTCGCTGCGTGCGGGCCCTTTGAGATATTCACACCTATTGCCTGCGCGGTATGCTCACCGCTTCGGGACCGACATTGTGCTTGGAAAGACCTCTCACTGACAGACGCGGTTGGTGGATTAGAATTGTATCGTTATCTTTGGCGCATCGCAGCAATGCTTTCAGTGCGTGGAGAAGTGTGAGCCGCCAGTTCCAGAAGCAGTTCCTCAAACACCTCCTTCTATGGGCCGGAAAACGCTCGAGAGCAGTGGTGGAATAGATATTGACTGCAGCAAATTAAACAACAAGTAAGTGCAAAGAATGAGCCGGACTCGGCCAGCCACGCTGATGTGAATCTTCCACAGATGCACCGGTTCATCTGGCAGCCGGGGGACTCCTCAAGGGATATGCACGGTTCCGCAGTATGCACAGAAGGTCGATAATCACGGTCAGAAACCCTCTTGCCAGAGACGCTCATGGCGATGAACCTGCTAATATATGAACAGGTGGAGAATGCGCTCGCTTCGGGAAGGCATCGGCGTGTGACATCAGCGTTGCTGCAAACAGGTGGTGTGCACCGGCCAGACTACCGAACGGTCTTCGATGGGTTTATTGAGTGCTGCATTATCTGGGGCTCCTATTCCTTCTGTGATTATACGGCCACAGCGATTTGGGGAAGATGTGGAGTGGGAGGTCCAGCTGCGTTGAACAAATAGACATACCCGCTGGCTCCGGAAAAGGAACAGGCCCAACGAGGGAGTTTTGTCCGGGGCCTGGACAGCTGATTTACTGTTAATACTGAGCGTCTTGTTCAAGATGCCGTTGGATTGCTGTCAACGTTGGTGCGGTACCTTAGAGCACAAGAAGGGGGCAACCATTGCCGCTCGAGGGTTACACGACTGTATCAGTACTCGAAGACACACCCGGATCACTTAGATTAGACACATAGAACGTTGCGTAGAGAAGTCTGAATTAGTTGTCCTACCGACTGACCTCTTGCTGCTACCCGAATTATGAGGTACAAATTACCCTAGGAGAAGGGGTGAAGCCATACGAACTCGACCCTGCCATCTCCTCTGGTAATGTATGGCGAGCGATAAGATCAATGTATACTGTGAGTGTGAGCACAACATTCTCAGTTCATCTTCATGGGCCTATTTCAATATGCCTGCTCAAGCCTGCACCAGCCCTAAGCACAGTCGTGGATGTAAGTTGGCCATTTACAGCGCTTAGCCTCTCGAGTACCTCCAACAATCACATCTTCCTCCAGCCTCAGAGAACCAACGTACCTTATAGACGCCTGTTGGCCTTTCTCATGACCCTTTTTTGTTTTCATATTTGGCCATTCCCGTCATGCTTGAGGTAAATGGCCCGGACCCGAGTCCCAATTGCAGCCCTACAAGGCTGCAAGCGCCTACCTACTACCTCCTACTGTAGTACCAACCAAGGCACCACCATTCTCTCATCCTCTTCTCCTATAGGTGCCGGCTTCATCAGCAGATGCAGATCAAATATACGATACGATACCAAGGTAAGCGCTATCAGTCAGACACGCCATCTCAGCCTCACAGGGCTGTCAACCTCACCCGCTCTATCCTCGGAGCCGGCGCATTTGGCCCGCGGCCCCCATCCCAGCGCTTACCCTCCACTCTGACAACCAGTCCAACAACGAGGTACTTCCATCACATCACATCACATCACAACCCATCACAATCTCACCGGAATCTTGAGTTTCAGCACACCCTCACAAGGCTGTAAGCGCCCGATGGATGTTGGCTTGGCCTGTTTCGTGACCCACCCACATGCTTCCCGTTAGTCTTGCTTGCTACTGTACCTTAGGGCCGAGCTAAACTCCGTACTCTACCTACCTTAGGTATATCGGTCGTTATCAATAGTTTCAAAAGAAAAACGTCCGACCGAAGCGCCGACTTCTCAAGCCTTGATTGTCAAGTTATTACTGGCAATATCATCACATTGGTGTACCATCCACCTTCGCACCTCTCCTCACCCGTCACCTAGCTCGAAGCTACTCATACGAAGTACACGTGCCCTAGGTACTCCACTTCCATGTCCCCAACTCCCATATCAACATCACACACCTCGCCTACCTACCTACGTTGTTAGCCAACCGCCCTCATCCTCCCCTGTCCCAATCCATCCACATCCTCATCCTCACCCTCATCCCTTCAACCCAGCACCTCCTCGTCCTCGTCCTCGTCCCCCAACCGAGCAACACCCAACCCAAAGCCTGGGGCCCCAGTCCACACACCGTCCACGTTCCACAACCAACCATCAGCACCAGCATGTCCCCCATCTTACCTCACCTCACCCCATCTCACCCATCCCACCCCCGGCCCAGCCCCCTCCGCACGCTCCTCCTCCGCCCGCACCCATGCACGCATAACGCCGATGTAGCCAGCACGCGCCCGGCGATAAAGGTAGTTACCCTGGTGTGAGCGCCGCTATATCCGCAACACCCTCCTCGACCGGCCCTGGGGCAGGTTGGTTCGAGGTTGATTCAGATCCGGGCTTGCGACGGCGGGGTACGTACATACATGTGTCTAGGTAGATACAGATACAGATGCTGATGTCTACGTGGGTGGTTACGGTTACAGCTACAGCTCCTGCGACTGACTAAGGTATGACTGTGACTGCTAGAGATGCAGATGCCCGATCCGGCTACATGGACAGGGACGGGAACATGGACGGGAACATGATGAACGGTACCTTTTCTGTCGCTTGAGCCCCTCCCTTTTCGGTGCGGTGCGTTGTGGTTGCGTTACCATGCTTGTTAGATATACTCGCCTTAGGTAGGGTAGGGTAGGTAGGTTAGGTAGGTCAAGTCAGGAGGTAGGTTATGACTGCATCTGACTAACTCACTGGACGGAGTGGAGTAGTACGCCTGTCGGTGCAGACAATCTCTTCAGGTCCCTGATGGTAGACGAACGCCTGCAGCTACCGTATGTAAAGTACCTGTTTTGGCCATGTCCTCGTGTCTGGGAAGGAGGCCCGCTCCTCGCAGGTTGCGTCTGTCTCGGGGGTGCTCGAGTGGTACGAGTACCGGGGGCTGAGGTCGAAGAGGAACCGTCCGCTGCACGTTCTATGTCGGGGAGTTTTGGCGATTCTGGCGGGCCAATGGCGGGGCGTGTTGGATGTACGCACATGATGTATGTACATACATAAGGTACCTTGAGGTAGGTGGCGGGAAGGGGTTAATACTCGCTGGACTAGAGTTCTTACTTTTGCTGTGGAGGTGTCACCAAGGCAGATTGATGTAGATGGCTTGCATGGTACGATTTTGGATGGATTAAGTGTCTGTAGTAGGTTCGACGTAAAACTTTTGAAAGTACCGCCAAGCCCTAGTGACTGGTATGTAGCTAAACGCCAGCAATGACGGACAGATATCAGAGACTCGAACGGACGAAGAAGCGAGAATGAAGCCGCCAAATGCTGGATGAGCCACCGATCAATAGTGATACAGCCTGAGCTTGTGCACCGTTCCATGCTTGCGTGAAGGAGATGAAAGTCAAAGCAAGAATCCACCGTAGCTTAGATCTGAAGATCATACGAACGGAGATGGTATCATAGAGCCAAAAACCAAACACTGTAAAAGCGATGAGAAGAAATAAAACGTAAGCCTCCCGTATGATTCAATGGGTATATAGCAACCTTCCCCGAATGTGACTCGACTCAACCCGACGATAACGCCGTCCCGACTCTAGGCAGCAGAAGGACGCCTCAAGATAGCCTCGCAATTCGCGTCGAAGCGCATGCTCCACAACCTGATGCTCGTCATCAGCCTCTCCGTGTTCTCCAGTTCCCTGTCGCGCCCGAACATGGCGTCGACAAACTCGCAACCGCTGTTCTTCCCCATCGAAACGCCCTTGCCACCTTCCCGTTTGGCCACTTTCCACATGAACTCCTCGCACGCCTTCAGGAGTTTCTTAAAACGGGCCATGAGTCTGATGCCGCTCTCGATGAAGTCCGCCACCATTTCGTGGCTCTCCCGCTTCCGGATCCGATGCGAACACTCCTCCGCTCTCTTCATCTTGCCCGCCAGTTTGATCAAGAGTAACCACAGGTCACCCGCGACTTCGGACATTGGCGTCGCCGGACCGTGGTGGAAGACGGTCCAATCGTAAATCCATTTCCCGAGAGAGTTGGCGTCGAAGACACTACCGAGCAATATGATCGGTGACTCAGTCGGATCCCAGTTCTTGATCGAGTAGCCGGCAGGGATCCTCGCCTTCCGTGCGTCCTCCTCGGTCGCTTTGGGCGTCGGTTTTGCCGCCGGAGCTGGTTTGGCCGGTTTGACGGGTGTGGTACGAGTCGAGTGGGATGGCCGACGGGCGCGTGACCTGGTGGGATGTGACTCATCTTCGGCGTAAACTGGAACCTGATGGGTGTAGTAACAGTACTCGTCAGCTCTGGCATACCTCCTCTGATAGGCCGGCTCGCGGTATCGGTAATTGTCCGTCGGTGAGTCATCTGCGTCGTCAACGACATCTACATAGATGCGCTGTTTCTGCGACCGCACGGACGCGCGGCGTCTGGGCTCGTCGCCACCGTTGCCACCATGCCCGGAGCTCCAGAAGCGGCGACTCTTGCTTTTGGTGCGGTCGGAGTTACTCACATGCTCGGCCTTGCGCGGTGGCGACGCGTACTCGGGCGTCGTCGAGTAATAGCCAGGCGACGGGTATCCCGCGGGCGAATGCCATCCTCCTGGCCCTCTCGGGGTCGATGTCGAGTAGGCGTAGCCGTAGCCACCCGCCTCTTGGCTGACTCTCCGTGAGTGTCGCTTCGATGAGCCCCGGGCGTTGGGCGACGCGGTCGGAGTTGTGTATTGGGGTATGTAATATTTGTAGTCGTCCGGCGAAGGTGAGGTCGCCGCCGAACTGGTGTAATCGTAGAGGACGTAACCCGGTGGAGGTATGGAGTAGTGGTACATGATGAGATTGCTGGCATCTGATAACGCCACTGGAAAACGGAAAAGATCGAAGACCAGGACAGAACAATTTGTATGCGTCAACGACAGACGACTTGACCTCGACTCGGAGCGCCGGTATGTCGCGAGAAGAGGTAGAGGAAGGAGCTCTGCTGGCGACGTTCTTGACACATGTGGTCGGTGGTGGTAGAATGGTCCGGTGTGGACGAAGATATGCTCAAGGGAGTTGAGGATGGCGATCGAAGCGCGAAGAACAAGATGATTGATTTCGTAATCGGCGCGGGCGCAGTCAAGAGTCTGTCTAGTTCCTGTTCCTTCTCGCAAGATTTTGATCCGTTCTATCCAGTGTACTTCGTAGAGGAAGGACTGGAAAGAAGGAGGTTGGGGTGTATAAGGTATTGTATACTGTATTGTATATTCGAAGGTTCTTTTTGTGTGTGGGTCGGAAGGGGAGGGGATCGGCAGTCTCTTAAACTGACTGAACCGAAAAGGAGTCCAGACAAGACAAGACGAGACGAGATGAAAAGAGCAGAAAAGACAGGGGTCGAGATCAACAGCGAATCTTGACTCGTACTTCGTGTCTACTTCAATTAATTTAGTTTGGACAGCGGTGAAGGAAAGGGAAGAGAGAGAGAGAGTTGGGAATCCTGGGAGGACTAAGACTGTTGATTACATACCAGGAAATGTATAAGGTAGGTATTTTATCTTAGGTAAGAGTCCGAGTTGATCGTCGACCTCAACACTCAACGCTCCAAAGAGAAAGGGAAAGAGGAAGAGGAGGAGGAAGAATTGGAGATTGTTGTAGAGATTGAGATTGAGATTGAGATTGAGATTGAGAATGAGAATGAGAATGAGAATGAGAATGGAATTTTACTTATTATTATGAGGACCTCTGTCTCTCGTCGTTGCCGCAAGTGCGTATTTGTACCTAAAGGAAGTATGTACAGTACGAAGTATCCACGCCACGCTTGCATGCCTGCCACGCCGTTCAGATTGATACAACTACCTTACCGTACCTTAGGTGCCTTAATTAACTTCGTACCTGCCCAACGTTCAGTTTCAAGGTGGGCATGAAGTTGGTGTATACAGGTACTGTAAGATATCGATTTGTCTGTAAGGACCTGTACCTTACCTCGGGCTGCTGACATGCGCCAGGCAAGAAAGCCGCTGGCATGACTGTACTGTACATAAAAAGGAGGAGTACTCCGTACTCTGTACAACTCATGGAGACATCAAGGGGAGTCAGTCAGCTGGTCAGAGGGTGTTGCTATCCTTGTTTCTTCTTCCACAAAGCCATGTTCTTTCCTTCTCTGTATGAGGGGTTACCTTTATCGTCATGTGTGATCGAGTATTGACGATATAGGTAGTGCTTGATGTTGTGTCACCTCCCTCACTGAGAACCCAGCTGGATCACACAGCCAGTCGCCATCATGGAGAGTCATCGACCCATGATCTTGAATTCTTGATGTCCAAGCACCCGGCTGAAAGGTACATTATCTCGATGCGACTGACAGAAGAGTTAGTTACCGTGGTACGGTTCGAAGATGTAAGTCAACGGGACAATAAATTCAAGATCTGTCAGGGTTGTGCGAGCGGCTGTAGAGCTGAGACTAGTGGCCACGGCGCTGCACCTACCCGTCCAAAGCAACTGGAGGATGTGCGGTGGACCTGACTGCATCAGCCAATGGGAACCATCGACAGTGCATTGAAGGGCAAGATCCTTGCATGAGGGGTTCATCGCAAACAGAAGAGCCGCGTGTTTTGCCTTTGATCATTGCTGTTTTTTCTCTCCCGTTAACTTAGGAAACAGATCATTCGACTTGTCTTTCAAAGACATCATCCTCGTCAACTCAGAACTGAGGAACGGGAAACAGAAATTTGATTGGTAGGAGAAGGGGAATAAATTAGCAATAATCACTGGTGATTTAGCCGCCACCCAATTAAGGCAAGATATAGTTCGACCCCGAGCCAACTGTTGTCAATTACGGAGTACTCCATAACTTACTACTGAAGGTGGATTTTGATCGCTTTGCGCTTTGGTCAGCTCCACCCGCTGCACTAACTGAGGTATGGACTTGACCGGGCGCAAATACAGAGTACAGAGCGACAGGGATACTTTCGGCGCACAACTCGCACGCACATGCAAGGTGGAAGATGTGGATGTATTTTATGTGAGTGTAATAAATTACGAAACCTATGTGGTAAAGTACATGTAATAATGATACCATGGTCCGTGCTGTAATTCGCTTTGCTTACCTAAGCTCCAAGTTTCCAGGTAACGACCAGGTTGTATTCAACTTCCATCACATCCCATTGGATCGCGCATTACGGAACTTAATACACGATGCATGAATCTGACAATCAACATCAATGCCGTGTCTCGCCACTCTCGCAGGAAATCCAGTCCTTTCAGCAATCAATAAAGGATAGACTCCCATGTCTGAACCCAGACTTATTCACTAACAGCATTTCCATGCCTCCCCTCACCATCACAGATTGATAAACAGAGAGGTTGACAGACAAGGCATTGACGAGTGACAGCTCATCATCAGGCATTCATGCGTTAAACATCAATCTCGACGAATCCGGTACCGCGCCTTTCAACGCATCCCCCGCAATCCAAGAGCAAACCCTCGAATCGGTTCAGGCACTATCTTCCCTTGCCTGTTCCCTTGCTCTCACGAACGTTATCCACTGGCTCATTCGATCATCCGTACAGCACCACATCGCATGGTACTACGCGGGTTGAACTCATAAGATCGACGTTACGTTGTACGCCCGGCTCTAGCTCTGGCAGCACGACGTCTGTGCCCGGCTCCAACGCCACGGACCCGGTTGGCGAATAGCTTGGCAGTCCAACGTGCGCTTTCTCCGCCGATGGAATATGATCCACAGAAGGAAGAGCCGACTCTCTTTCCCTTTGACTGATTGAGTGCTTTGCATGAACTATAGACCATTGGGAAGCTTTCGGGCCACAAGGCCTAGGGTTCGTGATTTAGGAGAACGCATGGCGAGCCTTGCCCACGAATCTAGCAATGGGAGAAGTCCTTCGAGAGACATCGCACCCGACCATGGTGTACTGCTTGCTCGAAAAACTGTTTGCGAGTCGGGCGTTGGTGCATGGGCTGTGGAGCTATAAGCTTCGCTGATGCCGATCATCGCCCATAAATGAGATGAAGCAGCTTTACAGTCTCGAGATGTATCAGTATAGTTTGGATTCGTCCCAATACCCAGCTGTCTGGAGTGTTAACTCTGAGCTTTTTCCGGATTAGTGTGGCTTTTGATCTCTTACACTACGTCAGGCTGCGATAACGCACACACCTACTGGAAGATCAATGCGGAGGGACGAAAGAATCCGTTTTGCAGCGACAGATGAGGACAGCCGTCCATCCGGCTATGAGGAAAACGCCTGTAACAATCTTCGGGGCTCTTTCGATTCAGTCTTGGGGTGAACCAGGCTGCGTGCTGGCACCACTGACGATAAGGAAGATCTATCCCAACCCGAGCGATGCTCCCACAATGAAAGATTTCCGACTTTCAGTCCAGCCTTGTCGACGGACAGGGTCTAAGCTGCAAGCAAGACGTAGGCCTGGAGACCCTCAAACAGGTTGAGACCCAACATCATACCGGGAGTGTACTCGTTATTCAGGCCGCGTTTGGCAGCTTACTGATGGCCCCCGCCTGTCCATTGCTTTCATACGTTCTGCCCTTGGGGTCATCGAACGACAGCAACTTCTTATCATCATTGAAGAAACTGCGTGTTGATATCGGGCACGAGTAGCCGTAGTATCCCAGGACAGTCTGGTGTATACACCGTATCCGGAATTCACAGTACGAGATTTTGCCATATCAAGACTTCCTCAGAGGGTGCAAGACTCCCTTGGAGACATTGCAGTGTCATGGGGAGGATTCAATGAACGAAGGATACCCCAACTGACTCGAGAACGAAGATCATACCTCAAGCAGCGTGACGTTACTGCAAGGACAACCGTCCCTCATAGAGCTTTGCACTAACACTAAACAAGCGCATCACAGCACTCTCCTACTCGAGGTCAACGCAGGTGAGCCACGCCGCATAGAGGAGACATACAGGTCGACTCCCTTAGCAAGGGCTCGAGAGTTGTCAGTTCCTATACAACAACAACTCAACTGAAATGGTATCAGCACCCGAGAAATTCACTCCTGACGATGGGGCATCCGGGACTACCGACATCAAGTAAAGATAAAAAGCATTAGACCTGGTCTATCAGCACCGTTAGTATCAAGAGATACCAGCATAATCTCTCCCGACCCGAGACCAGTCCAGATAACCAGAGCACGCACTTCGCGTTACGACTTTTTCCAGCCACACTTATATGGCAAGTGGCGGAGATTATCATAGCCATGGTATCAGAGGGGTCAAGCGTTGGGATATCGAGGATCTGGGTTGTGTTTATCTAGATATAAATAGGCATTGGGGTCAACCGTGTCAAGACATACAAGGTAGAAAGCGTTCAGACACCTCAAGGACCTTTAGTAGTTTCCTGTAGCATATTGAAAGTTCAGACACCTTCAGTAGTGTAACCTGGCATCACAACACCCGCGGAATCACATTGTGATTAGGAAGTCTAATTGAGCTGCCTGTTTGCTTCAAAGTCTACTCCCTCGCCCCAGGAAATACCCCCTTATGACCTCGTGAAATACTTGATACGAGGCAGGGCCGACGACAAACCGTCCCTCAAACCCTCCGTCGGAATCCCTCGCCACAACCCTCAGCCATGCCGTGACGCAACCATCAATCAAGTACAGGGCCCGATCGCCAGAACCCTTGAATGACCCTGGCGTCGAAAGGACGGATCCCTGCTGCTGAGCGCATCACCCAGTGCCATCGAAGATCTATAAGACAGCCCAAGACCGCGTCCACGCAACCGTCTCCATCTCCTTCGACGCGTTGCGTACCCATAGAGCTAGTAGATGCGACTACAGTCCGTCCGCACTCCCTCCCTCGCCCCCGCCCTCGGCCTCGCCCTCGGTCCGCATCATCTCGACATCTCTTCTCCCTTCTCTGCAAAACGTCTCTGCACCTTTGTCTCCCGAGCCGCGTCCGTTCTATCGTCGAAGCCGACAAATTGTTGTTCGAAGCCCGTGGATGTTTCCGAACGAGCGAGGCTGAGACACCGCGTAGAGCACTACCCCACGCTCGGAGGAGAGAGAGCTATGGCGCCGTTGCATCGGAGTCGGGACGTTTGAGGCTCGGCGTTGAGATCCGAGAAGAACGATAAGGTTGTGGTTAAGAAACGGTGTGACGTATTCAGAAGGATAGATATCTCAGGCTGAAAGGGCCTCGGATCTCAGGACACGAACACAAGACTATCTCCTTTTCGGAGAGTGGAATGACAAGGACGGGACGCTTGAGGGCAGGATATCCTGCCCGTCCCGAGAAAATATGTGAGATTCAAGACTGGAAACACAGGAGAGGACGTTGAGGAATCCTTGACATGTCCTCCACGATTGAGCGCTCTCTCAACGTCACGGAAATGTGAAGCTGACAGGCCCAAGCTAGCCGTCTTTGTGGGATCTCCTCCACACCACACTTGATCGCGAGCGGGCGAGATAGCTACCCCTCATCGGCGGAGAACATGTGCCGTATCTCCACCCTCCCCACATGGACCCCAACCTTGCTGGCAGCAATCCGCTGGGCGCGCGAGGGAGCTGAGCCCTCCACCGCGTCCTGAATTCGTAGACGCCCACTTTGCATATAATTTGTACCTCTGCGACGGATACGGCATGTCAGCGAACGGCTGTCGTGCGCGATGGTATGACCTTGACCGTCGTGTCATCAAGTGGCCACATACGTAGTAGACGACCGAGTGCTCTGCATTGGGTCAGCGAGGCCTCAATGCCGCCAGAGGTGCGACAGTACCATGGCGCTACCGTCGTTACTCGCCGGCAGTGGACGCTCTATTCGTACAGCGCTTAAAAGACGCCGGCGATATGGTGCTACAGCGTGATAGCCTAGTAAACGGCACGGTCGAGTACTGTATCAAGCGCAGAAACGGGAACCTGATCCGAGTTCGTCCCGTTTCCTCATTTCATGTGTCCAATCTGCCTGGAGCTGTAGGCCTCAGGTCGTTGCGACTTCGACGTTGCGATCACATTAGTGTTCCATGGCGAGTCGCGCAAAAGTTTGGCCTGCCAACGTCGGCTTGCAGATGGCCTGCTCCAGATCGCAAATGTGCGCCCAGTTGAGAAGCTTTCGGCATGTACGCTGTATAGACTGTGGACGGGAAACTTTATACACCTCCGTCGGAAAGTTGATGTCTACTCCGGCTTGGCTCGACGACACCTGCTCGTAGCGCTACGTAATAGGAACGTGAATTTACCTAATAAGTTCAAAAATGGACCATTTCGGTGTTGGTGATTATTTCATGTGTCATGTAATGAGGTTGAGTCGGTGTGTCGGAAGGGATATAAGTTCGCTCAGTCCTGCTCTACAGCGTGTGTTGAACGGATCCCTTGTATGCGGGATCTTGATGTGAGCGCCGTTCAAGGGTTTCTTGCCCTGTGTATAAAAACGTCAATTTACAAGCGATCTCATATACTATATACTGCGAATGTCGAACTTCGATGTTTCAAATTCTTTCTCTCATGTTCTATGCCTCCAACTCTCCTAGACAATGATATCTCTTACAACGTATCATACTCCGGGTTCACCCAAGATGGTTCACCAGATCTGGCACGGATTTTTGGACCAAATTTGTGGATCGCGGCCAAGACTGGAACAGAAGCGAAGAAGGTGATGATTCCCTGCGCCGCAAACGACCATGTCCAGCCCGAGGTTGCTTGCCAAGGTGCAATGAAGAACTATAAGAGCAGTGTCAGTAGGCGCTCGGCTTTCGCAGAACAGATGACTTACAGGATCGATGAAAGCGCTGAGGTTGAGGAAGACAGAGTAGAATGTGATGACGCTCATGGACTGAAGGGGGTAGCAATCGACAATATAGCTTGTGATCACGGTGTTGCCCATTTGAATACCGGCAGCAACTATTGGGAGCTTAGCTTGTCAACCCGAATCCTTGGAGGCCTTAAGAACTCACATAGAAAGAACGCGACCTGGCCAACCATCCAATGGTAATTCTGATCAATGCTAATACCCCAAATGATGAGGCCGACTGCCAATGGGTCAGCTCGTCACTGGGACGGAAACCTACTACTTACTTGCACTGAGAAGGGCAGCCGGGTATGCAAGCCACAACCGCATCTCTGCCACTCGGACGTTATTGTTGCTCATCGTAAGTCTCAGGACGAGCCAGTCACTGAGGCGGCCTGAACAGAAAATCTCCGAGAATAGGGTACCGAGCAAGAGGCCAAGGAACAAGAGACCTTGAATCTGCGGGGCATATTGAGGGTATGCCGCTGGGATCATGGTAATAATGGACAGTATCCACCAGTACCACGCGAAACAGTAAATCAGGACTGCAAGAACCACAACCGGGAACTTGAAGGTAAGAATGAACCGAACAACGGAGTCCCAAGCTTTCGGATGGCGCATTCCCGGAACAGGTTTGATGTTGATGAATGGGAGAGTCTTGGTCCGTTTGAGGTCGACGTCCACGCCATTGCTTCTTTCTTGACTCAGCTTTTCAATGTCGGTCGTGACTGGATCACCAACAGCCATCGGCATCCGAGACAACATAAGGTTGCGAGGGTACAATGTCTCTGTCATTAACGCCAACTCCAACACCAAAAGGGCGCCGAAGAGGAGAACGGTTAGCCAATCTATCCAGGCTGCGCTGACGAGATCCATAAATCCGCCGACTGAGAATCATCAGCGAGTGAGCGCCATCTTCACAACGCTGCGTCAAACCTACTGATAGGTCCGACCAGAAGGCCGGCATCGATAGCTAGAACCCAGAGTCCCAGTTTCTGGCCTCGCTCATACTCAAAAAACAGACTACAGAATATCAGCAAACGACTTCCGCAGGTCGATCGTCCATCCGTACGTACTCGCCAACAACAGCCATGCCAACCGTGGCGCCCGGACTCACACCGAACCCTTGGAAGAATCTTGCCGCCATGTAGCCGCCATAAGAGCTCGCGACTGCTGAGCCTACCGATGCCACCAAGGCTATGATAGTACCGACAATAAAGATGATACGCCGCCCGTAGATGTCCGCCAAGGAAGACCAAAACAGAGGGCCAAAGGCAAGCCCGAGCGCCGGTATAGCGACCGTCCAGTTGACCTGAGAATAACCGATGGTATACTGATCCTGGATCTGGGGGAAAGAAGGGACGGTTGTGGTGGTGATGTAAGTGAACAGAAAGTATCTATGAAGATGGTGAGCTAACCCTAGGGGTACGTGACAACAGAGCGCGGTATGACCGTCAAAGGATCTGGATACCATGCAAAGATGAAGTTGCAGCATTCAAGAATTCTGCCTGGTCTTAGAGGGGCCCTTACTTCCACATGACGATAGATAAGATCACATGCTTCTTGAAGCTCGACCAGTTCAGCGGGTCCAACGGGTCTGACGTCGGTTGAGGGTGCAATCTCATCCCATCTTTTGTGACTCCACTTTCATAGGTTTCTTCCCGGTTGTGGTCAGGCAGCACGCCCGTCGCGTGCATGGCCTCCAACGAACCATTCTGGGCATCACTTACTCCCAGGACCTTGTCCGCCTTCTTCTCATTGAACTCCATCGTCACTGGTGCAGTGTCAGTCGGGGAAGAAGTTGCTGCAGCAGAGACCTCGAAGGTGAAGACAGGAAGAACCCTTCGGCCGCGCAAGATGCAGGGAGCAAGGAATATTTGGAGTATCTCCGGCTCCACCACGATCATATGGAGCACGACTGTGCCGCAATACCTCTCAATTAATTGGGGGCAGGCATCATCCACTGTCTGAGCCAATCCAACCCTCCATGCTTGAATGGTGGCGTGCAGGGAGGATGGAGGGTGTGGCTACGGCGCAAAGTAAGGTACTTGGGTCAGGGCAGCATGATCGATGTACGCCTGCTACCCGCCACTTTGGATGACCAGAAACACCGGATATTGAGCTATCAGACGGAATATCAATTAGGGCATTATTGGTATTATTGTGTCTTCACATCAATTCAAAAGACCTATATCGTCTGTCGGTATCTCTTTGAATTCAGTCAATACCTAATGGTTAGCCTTGGCCGACGTTCAGTTACAATGGAAGCGTCGGAACCGCCGCCCCGAAAATGCCGTCTTACCGTTAATGGCTAGTACATGTACTGTACCGGGGTACCTTAGGTATCACCATGTCGCTAACTTATCACATCGTCCTTCGCTACCGGTACCGGGTCTCTAGAACTGTTACACGAAGCTGGGACAAATACTCGTCATATCCATATTGAAGGCCCTCTTATCCGGAACATGGAATTCCTACAGTAACAGTTAGCTTGACAGAGTCGTTGCGCCCTCTTGCCGAAGCTCATTACCTACCTGTGTTAGGTAATAATGGCACCCGCAGCGCTGAACTTGACAGCACACATCACTCGTGCAGCTACCTAAGGAAGCAGAGCGGCGCCCGGTCCTGCTCTTACGTCTGTGATTTATGTATTTATGTAAACATCTTGGTCATTTACTCCACAATCGGCTCGAGACAGGGTGGGCATCCTACTACTGCTCTAATTTACTGCTGTGCCGCCACGGTCCAAAAGATAAGGCCCTACTCGATATTATTCCCTAACCGGGAGGGGATCACTAATGGGTTTCTTTTTCCTCACTGAGATCCGCGAGCCCTTCCCACCCAGTCGGACCTTTCTGCGTGGCCGTCCACCGATCTATAGCGTTTGCTTCCATCTCAGCTTAACTATCTCCTCGAGTGGTGGGTGTACCGGGTAATCCTCGAGCATCCTTACCTATATGCATGATGCATGGAATCGAAGGATTTTACTTGTTATGGTACGCTCTTACTTTACTCGGGGTGGGGCTACCTTTACTCTATCGTAGGAGATAGCGGGGCATTTTGGTTTCGCAGTCACTGCTATTATTTTGCCCTGTCTTTTCTGACGGAGTGCAAGGGTTATGTCTTCACTTCATTTTCGATTTCCATTAATCTCTCTTTTGTACTGTGTATTGGCCTTTGAACACCATGGACGAAAATGGTCATGGCAAGGGCTGGCTGCCGAATTCCTTGAAGCCATCTAAAACGGCCAAGTCTTCCCCGAGTGATGGATCGCCAGACGAGACCTCAAGTTTACTCCCAAAACGTGATGATGGATCAGAGACTACGGAGAGCCGAGATCAAGGAGAGATCTATGATCTGGAGGATGGCGGGAGGTCCAAGTCAAAGCTCATACTCGATGAATTTCTGCTGTTGCTCAAAGGCTCCATCCCGGTCATTCTGGCCTACGCCCTGCAGAATTCGCTACAAACCGTCTCGGTGCTTGTCGTCGGTCGAGCATCGCCGGAGGATCTGGCAACAGCGGCGTTCTCATATATGTTCGCCATGTCGACCGGCTGGTTGATTGCCTTGGGAGGGACGACCGCCTTAGACACTCTTTGCTCTTCCAGCTTCACCGGCAGCAAGAATCCGCATGATCTCGGCATCATCCTCCAGCGAGCATTCATCATCTTGGGGTTGTTCTATATACCTGTCGCCATCCTGTGGTTCTGCTCAGAACCGGTCTTCAAGCTCCTAGGGCAGGAAGCACAGTTGTCTCGGGACGCCGCAAGATTCCTAAGCGTGCTGGCCCCAGGAGGACTTGGATACATCTACTTTGAAGCAATGAAAAAATATCTCCAGGCGCAGGGTAATTCTCCTGACCCCGACTGTGCTTCCACACATGCTGACGGGTCAAAGCAATCATGAGACCCGGAACCTACGTGCTCCTCATTACCTCTCCCATCAACGCGGGTCTGAATTACCTCTTTGTTTACACCTTCGGAATCGGGCTCCTTGGCGCACCCCTCGCAACTGGGATATTGTACTGGCTTTCATTCTTCTTACTTGTAGCTTTCGCTCGATTCGGTCGTGGATGGGAAGCCTGGGGTGGCTGGTCAAGACTATGTCTGCGGAAATGGGGGACATTCTCCCGCCTCGCGATCCTGGGAGTGGTCCATGTTGGCACCGAATGGTGGGCTTTCGAAATCGTGGCATTGGCCGCCGGACGCCTCGGAACGATCCCGCTCGCCGCCCAGAGCGTCATCATGACCTCCGACCAAGTCATGAACACCATCCCCTTCGGCGTCGGCGTGGCGACCAGCGCCCGAGTAGGCAACTTGCTAGGTGCTAGAAGTGCCCGAGGGGCAGCACGAGCAGCAAATACGGCCGCTTGGCTCAGTATGCTCCTAGGAGCGGTCGTCCTTGCGATTCTCATGGGCACAAAAGACCACTTTGGCAAGATCTTCAACGATGATGTCAAAGTCATCAAGCTCACGGCCGAAGTCCTCCCCTTCGTAGCCCTCTTCCAGATCGCAGACGGGCTCAATGGCAGTTGTGGAGGCAGCCTCCGCGGTATGGGTCGGCAGCATATTGGTGCGGCAGTCAACATTGTCAGCTATTACTGCGGTGCTTTACCACTCGGTATCTATCTGGCTTTCCACGGCTGGGGCTTGAAGGGACTGTGGGTCGGGCAGTGTATCGCTCTGTACCTCGTCGGCATTCTGGAATGGGCTATTGTGGCGTTTAGCAATTGGGAGTATCAGGTCGAGAAGGCGTTTGAACGTATGGACGAGGGCGAGAGGGTCGAGACGGGGACCAATTCACTGGCACAGGTCGGAAATGGAGATGTGGAGCACTGACAATCCGGGTAGGCGATGAAGAGAACCCCTAACTCACCGCCTCCAGAGGCAATCCCACGGCACGCGTCTGCTAAGATTCGCTAGACTAAGGTACTGTTGACTTAGATGACGTACTACTGTACTCCGTACATATGAGATAGCTTGAGGGTCTGAAATAATAGACCCACGATAGCGACAGGCCCATGTTGGATTTAAAAGCTCTGATAGGAATCAGATTGATTCTCACTCGAACCTAATGATCCGTTCGCATCATACGGGCCGTTAGGGTCCGTCTAGGAAGATTTGTATATGATATGATATACCTGGTAAGGTACTACTACCTTAGGTGTTTGTACCTTCGCAAACCCTGCCATCACCCGCACCGACATTAGTTCGCATCCGTCCTTATCCATTCCACCAACGACAACCCATCATATTATTGCAGCTCAAGAACGCCCTCATGCGGTGACGAGCCACCTTCTATCGCACGAAAAGACTGATAAGGAATCTCCCGTGTCTCATTGTCAACACCACCACAAAGGGAACGGAATCCAATCAATCACAACCTCAATCACCCGCTACTGTACGGAATGATGACAGAGATGGTCATACTTGTGCCATTGCAGCCACCCCGATAGTTCTGGACCCACAAGACATAAGCACGAGAGAATCAATTGAGCAGAAGCGATAAGGAAAGGCAATTCCACGCCTGATGCCGCGAGCACCGGCTTTGGCCGAACACTGTTGACCACCTACGTACTACTAAGTGAAGTTCCATGGGAATCTCATATCTGTATAGGTGCATGTACGTCAGCTGTGGAAAGCATGGCAGACCCAACAGCTTCCATTGACCGGTTCGGCACAACAGCGCGGTGTAACGCATGGCGGAGCCACCGTGGGGCAACGGACAGAAATTTCCTTCCCTGGCGCTGTGGTTCAATTGCGTAAGGTTCGGTCCACTGCCTATGTATCGAGTATGTACTGTACGACGAGACGGCTGCATGAGTGTACAAAAGCATCGTTGACATAGGTTTATTGCAACCGGCACGACTGCTACTGTCTCTCCGATCGCATTGGTCCGGCTTGATAGGCGTGGCTTTTGTTTACCTAAGAGGAATAAGAAAACGAACAGTCCGGACAGGGAGCGCTCACCGTCTGTAGGGCAAAGGGCGAGACTCGGTGTGTCTGTGGAGTCTGTCGTTGTGCTTAGATTGAAGTGCTCTAGTTGGATCTGGGTATTACGCATTTACGTGCTGTAATACACGGAGAGAATTGTGTCATTGTCAATGTCAATTGTCATTGTCATGGCTGTTGCTGCTTCATTTTACCTAATCATGGTAGCATAGCTATCTGATCCGTTCTTCTCCTCACTCAGGGCGCTTCGTCCTTTCTTTACTTATTCCTATCCGTGGCTGTTGTAATTGCTCAGCCCAGCTCAGCCCAGCTCTTCTCATACGATGTTGTCTTCACTCGTTGTAGTCACGGCCTGTGCTGCTGCTGCCTTTGCCCATGCCGATCACGACCAGACTCCAATTGCTGGCCCACACAAGAGTCTGTGGTACAACACCCTTCCTGGCGACGGCGGCACTCAGGTGGGTTACGCGCTCCTTTGGTTGGCTCTGGTTTCTAATTGAGGGTCTAGGCAGATTCAGTCTTCTCGGGCATCTCAACGTTCGGCCGTTTGCCGTACTTTCCATGCCTCGCCAGCGATGACGAGAAGTATGACATCGCCTTCCTCGGTACGCAAGACCATCAGATCTACCAGTGACAATTGCAACAACAAGTCTTGCTAATCTGAAAGACAGGCGCCCCCTTCGACACCGGAACTTCGTACAGACCCGGAGCCCGGTTCGGACCCAGCGGTATTAGACAAGGTTCCCGCCGCCTCAACCTGTAGTATGTACATACTACATCAAGCTTACGATGGTGGACTGCAATCGGAAAGGCTCACGCAAAGTGCGGTTCAGCGGAGGATATAACGTGCCTCTGGACGCGAACCCGTTCGACAGTTGGGCGAAGGTACTGGATTGCGGGGACATACCGGTGACTTCGTAAGCTCTTCCGTCGATGGTGGTGGTGGGAGCCGCGGTCCTGACGGTAGTGGCAGATACGATAACGCCTACGCCATCCACCAGATCGAGGAAGGACACAACAGTATCCTATCACGCAAACCCGCCACGGATGCACACAAAAAGGGTCCGGCGAAGCACGGCAAGACCCTGCCTAGAGTCATCACCCTCGGAGGCGATCACACCATTACATTACCGTTACTGCGCAGCATCAATCGCGCCTACGGCCCCGTCAGCGTGATCCATTTCGACAGCCACCTGTAAGTTTCTCCCCTTCAAGCCCCACTCGCAATTGTCACCGTAAGCGGTGCGTAGGAGCCGGACTAGATTACTGAGACCTACAACAGCGACACATGGAAGCCGAAAGTCTTCGGCGGCGCCCCCACCAAGCAAGCCAGCATCAACCACGGCACGTACTTCTACCACGCCAGCCAAGAAGGCCTCCTCGCCAACGACAGCAACATCCACGCCGGCATCCGCACCACGCTCTCCGGCCCCTCCGACTACGAGAACGACGGCTACTGCGGCTTCGAGATCGTCGAGGCGCGCGCCATCGACACCATCGGCATGCACGGCATCATCCGCAAGATTAGAGAGCGCGTCGGGACTAAGAAGCCCGTCTATCTGAGCATCGACATCGACACCTTGGATCCGGCTTGTACGTCCCGACCCCTAGCCCTTCCCGCTGCTAACCTCCCGTCATCCCGTGACTCCTGCTGACTGTCGTCGTCGTCGTCGTTGCGTTGTAGTCGCCCCCGCCACCGGCACCCCCGAGACAGGCGGCTGGTCGACGCGCGAACTGCGCACCATCATCCGCGGGCTCGAGGGCATCAACCTCATTGCCGCCGATATCGTCGAGGTCGCGCCCGCGTACGATACTAATGCCGAGCTTACGACCATGGCGGCGGCGGATACGTTGTATGAGGTCATGACGCTTATGGTCAAGAAGGGGCCGTTGAGTAAGATGGTTGAGGATGAGGAGGCGGAGGATGCCGATGGGGATCTGTAGTGGAGAGTTAGTTGGCTGTATGCCTGGGGTGAGGCAGGGCAAAGAAGAGTGACTGGTCTGCGTTAGGCTTGGCTGGAGGAGATGGACATGCGTGAAGATGTATATATATATCGCCACTTCACTCGCATAAGAGATAGCCAAGCAGGGTTAGATACGTAATCATGTTAGATCCGTCCAAAACCCTACAGGACACTCTTACCCCCACCCCAAGCCCCCCAGAACGAGAGTTGAGTATGTAATCCACCTGCATCGAGAGAAGACAAGAGCAAGAACTAAAGACGAAGACGAAGCAGAAGCAAAAGGAAGCAGAGCAAAGCAAAGCAAATCCAAGCAATGCCTAACATCCGCTTCCCGCAACCTTCCTCCTCACCGCGACCCCCGAGCTATAATACGATTCGCACTGTCGTCGAACCCTTCACACTCTCCCCATTCCCAGCACGCAAGTCGACCAACCCGAGCAACGAACAGCGTCTCGGTCGTTCCAGTCGACTCTCGCCGTCGCAGGGCGGGATGGTGCCCAAGGACGGTAGAGACCATGGAACGAACACCCTAGTGGCGGAGACCGCATATGTAGCTGGCTCCATGATCGCTACCTCTAGCTCTGTCGGCGGGCTGGGAAAGGTAGTCGATCCGTTCCCAGTTGAAGCCGGGCAGACGGGAGAGGGCTGAGGGGGGAGGGGCGTGACGTGATGTGACGTGCGCAGGACGGGACGGTAATGGAATGGGGGAGGGAAGTAGGTAGGTAAGGTGAACGGGGAAAGGTAGGGGGGGAAAAGGGGGACTGGCGTTGTTGTGAAGCGAGGAGATCGCGGTTGCGGTTGCGGTTCTTTGACGGAAAAGAGCTGGGGTGGGTGCTGAGGGGAGAGCGGGAGGAAAGGGACGGGGAAGAAGGGCTGCGGCGGGGTTCGTGTAAGACGGGAGTGGAATGGAATGGACGTCGAGGCCAATGACGGAGTATCGGCTGTGGAGCAGTCGAGCGAGGCGAGGCGAGGCGAGGCGGAGTGGTCGGTGTCGGATCAAGGCTATGCTGAGAACGATTTACTCGCCCTTTGGAGCCAAGATTGGATACGCTCCTGTCTGGACTCGTACAGTTGCCTGTCGTATTCGAGACTCTTCAGGTCACTCCGCTTGCTCTGGATTTGTTATGTACTTATACTGAGTTTTTTAGTCATCAATAAGTAAAATATTCATTCGAGAATGCTCGCACAGCGCAGTGTCGGATAGACCGCCATTCACAGTGAACAGCCATGCTGCTACTGAGTCATGCGTCATCTGGGAGTCCTCCATTGTTGATGTCAGCGAAGGCGTGCCAGTGCTTTTCGAGGACACTTTTGTAATGCTCCAGGCACCGGATTGTCAACTTCTGTGTTGTACGGTCGAAATTTGGTGGTCTTCCCATTGGATAGACTGAGGAAATCTTAGGGGCCGGATAGAGAGAGGACCTTGGGGCGTCCTCAGAAAAGTGGCGTTGACGACGTCCATGGTCACCGAGGTTATGGTCTCTATTCAATCCTCTCGATGACTGATTTTGGCTTCGAGGCTAAGGTATCACCTCTAGCTATCCACGGCCCATGCAATCTTGGTTCACGGCATCGTTGATATTGCCTAGCATCCACGCTGACGTTAGCCGCATCCCCGGGTCCTCAATATCTGTCAAGCCGCCTTTACCGAACGTACCAAACTTCCGTCCAGATCAATCCAGAGATCTGAAGACCTCGGGCAAGATCCAGGACAAGCCGCTGCCAAACTCGCCTTGAACGTCTTTGCGCGCACTCCATCGTCACCGTCACTTCCAATCTGCACTCGCGAGCCAGAGTATACGTGCTAGACACGAGCATCAATTGATGACCCAATTGAGAGCCGGGCTCAGCTGCATCAGATTCATATGCCCCCGCCATGGGCACCTGTGCCAACGGATGATCGAGAATCTTGTTTGGTGTTGAATAACTCCCCAGTCTCCTCGTCACCAAAGGTTGAGGTGTGCTGGCCTCGAGCATACGTCGTTGCCAGTAGCCTTACGCGGACTTATTCCAGATAGACGAGCGTAGTGCCGTAACCGTTGAGTTCCCCCGGTCGTGTTTGATGTCAACGAGGACGTTAACGGTCCGGAGATAGACCCAAGTTGTGAATCTCTCCTCTTATCACGAACGTAGCTTTGAGCTAGTCTTCACGCCCCCACAGTGCAGGTGCCTTCTTCTTCAGCCTCAACAACCGTCCTGCGGTGCTGGGATCTAGCGGGCGGTTCTGACGGGTAAAGGTCCGCTCCTCACAGTATATTTCAGGAGCAGGATCTTCGATAACGCGAGCCGGTGGGAACTGTAGGTTGACCTTGCACTTGAGGGGCCTGTATCGAAGGAGAAATTCGACACCGGCCGTGTCAGTACGGGGTCCAAATCGTAGCAGACATAGTTATTCTTCGAATGGCAAAACCTATCATGCTGAGTCGAGAAGCTTGACGACAGCGTGGGCATAATAATCAGACTCGGCCCACGGAGAGGCGCGAGAGCATGGCAATGCTTTGTCTGCACAGGTGATTTCGAATGGCCATCAGTGTCGATCTGCTGGCAAGGTGAAGTGATCTGGATAACCCCCTAGAAGTGGCTCGATGAAATCAAACAGTGTCGCTCGACCCTGATAGAATGTGTAGCTGCGCTCCCCTTTCATGTCATATCTCTCTATGGTGGCTTGTGATCTGCTGCATCCGCAGGATGATGTCAACCGTCCCTGCAGCCTCGTCTTTGGATCTTATTAGAACGGACATCCGGGGACTTTGTCTCCACTTGTGAACGGGATTCCCAAGGGAGATGCATGAGGAAATAGCTCAAATCAAAACTTTCCCATAGTGTAGACGATGCCACGTCTCAGCAACCCGCTCTAGGAGCAAGTAAGTGGCAGACGGGGGTAGAAAGGGCAGCTATACAACAGACATTGAACCATGGACCAATCATATCCAATGTACGCCTCTGATTGAGAGTAATAAACAGCCAGAGCAGAGAGCCTGACCCAGAGATATAGGCCTCAATACGCACTCCAACATTTCTCCTTCGCGACAATGAAGTCAGAGCTCCGGCATCATCAACCCTATCAGGCTGCCAGTGTTCGCCTCAACACCTGATCATACGCTATACGACGACTGCCTGAGGTCGTCAGCTTCATCGCAGCTTTGCGGACATCAGTCGGCCTAGAAACCCGTGTTCCATTGTCTGTAATGTAGGAAGCAAACTTCTGGCCGCAGGCGCTGAACGTCGTGCCCTTTAGCGGCATTGGCTCTGGCTCTAGCTCTAGTTCTGGCTCCGGCTCCGTCCTGTGCTTTGATATTCAGGCTAATGACGCTGTCTCAACCTCTTTCTCCATACTCGGGCGACATGCAATGGAGCTCATCCTCATTCTAAGTCCCGAAGAGGATCGTCGTACCGCGAGTACGGCAGTAGAGAACTTTTGCAAAGTGTAAATAATTATTTACACTTCTAGAATAGGTTTAGTGAATCAGATTTTTATAAATTCAGCCCTAGACAGAGTTTCAAAGTGTTAGCAGTTTTCACATTGTGAAAACTGTTAACACTTCATTTACACTATGAAACTAGTCTAGTTAGATCTAGCTTAATAGATTATTATGACTTCATGCTGTGATGAAGACTCAAGAATTAAACATCAAATTTATATACTAATATTATATCTTTCATATCCTATCATTATACAGATTATTCAATTGATCATATAAATTAATTAAATTTCATAACTTTCATTTTTAAATCTAATTAACTGTCAAACTCATCATCTGTAGTTATACTGTCTTCTTCATCTGTCTTTAACATTTTAATGCTCATTAATTCTGTTCTGACTGCAATTCTCATTACTTTCATTTATTTCATTATTTTCTTCATTATTCTCATTATCATTTTCATTGTCTTCATTTATTTCACTGCTCTCATCATTATTTTCATTCACTTTATTATCTTTCTCATCATTCTCATCACTTTCACTGTCATCACTATCTCTCATACACACTTTATGATTATGCATAATTCTCAATTAATAAAGAAAAAAAACACTATTCTACTACAGATCTGTCTGTAAAAGCAGTTAGCATATAATGTTCTTAAAAAGAAAATGAAGTTTTAATAAAAAATTAATATAAAGTTTATCTGTAAAACAAAGTGATCTTATAACTCTTTAAAGTGTTATATAAAATCATTAATAAAAAAAAGAAAGCAATATTTAGCTGATTTTGTTACTAATAATAAGAATTTGAAAATTAATCTTATTAGAATTCTTGATGCATGAATTAAGATGATGAAAGAAGATAAAGCAAAAAAGTAAGTGAAGAAAAAGATTATAGAAGAACTGATAAAACAAAAATATTAAGATAAGAGCACAAAAGATGATTTGATGCTTTGAATGAGTAGAAAAGAAAAAAAATAATAATAATTAAAGTTCTTAAATAATTTTAATACAGAAGACAGTGATGATGAAGATTTATTTAATTTATGTAACTTTTTTATTCATCTTATTATTACATCTTTACAAGTCTGCAGCTCATTCATCACTTTATTTATTACTTTATTTATTATTTCATTTATAACTTTCTTTTACAGTCAATTCAGCACTTCAGCAGCTTACATTAAACTGCAGTAATGACAGTAAAAATTTATTAAATATTTAAAACAAAATTTTTTGCATACTAAGTTTTCTGTAGTTTAAGCTCTTATCATCATGTTTAAAAGTTATATTTAGCAAGAGAATTTGAGTCAAAATACAGAGATGTATATTACAGAGATGAAAGTGAGAATTTTAAAGATAGAAATAAAATTATTAAAGATTTAGATCAGAATCAATGAGGTTGAGCAAGAATGAGTAACAGAAAAAAAGATTTTTATTTAAATTAATTAACTGAAAACTCAATTAAATATATAGATAAATTAAATATTAATTATATTGAGTAAATTAAAAAAGAATCTTATTTAAATAGCTAATAAATATATCTTTAAAGTTAAAGATTTTAAAAGAAATTAACTTTTAGATGCATTGTTTTCTGTTAAATATATAAAACAGTTAATAAATAAAATAAATATTATATAAAAAGCAGCAACAGACTACTGCTGAGATTAAAGCTAAATGTTAAAGACATTAAATAGTTAAAGATTTTAAGTCTGTTTAAATATATTGAAAGAAAGTAAATACTTATGCTATACTATACTGTCTAGTGAAATCTTTAAACTGTATTGTTTATGAGTATATCTTGATTAAGAGAGTTACAGAAGAAGTAAAAATAATGTTGACTGTAATTAATGTAAATAGAGTCTTCACTTAGTCTTTAATATTAATTTTATTTTATTTTATAAAAACAGTTAAAACATCACTTCTCAACACTTTTACTTGATGAGACTGCATCTATTAACTCTCACTGACAGCAAACATTAAATAATTAAATATATTGTTAAAAGTTCAACAAATTATTTAAAAATTTAATTAATCATTAATAATAAATCTTATAAGTTCAATGAATTGCTTAAAGATTAATTTAAACAGAGACTTAATAAATTTATTAATAATTATTTTTTAATTGAATATAAAGTCTATCTAAATCTGATTGTACTTATGCAGATTGTAAATGTTGTAATAAAAGACATTGATGTGCTTTAACTATTTATGTTGTTAAAAGATAGCACTACACTAATAGCACAGCTATTATGAGTTATATATCTAACACTTTCTCTAACCTGTGATTGGCCCGCAACTGACCCATAGATGTAAAGAGTGCACACATATGATAGTTTAAACTCATGACCTTTTGAACTTACTCTCTCACCATGAACTTGAATCATCAGCAGAGATGACCTAGGCATTACTTTACACAAGTTATTACACACTAACTCAGGCTCATAATCTGTTAAAAGGTGGCACCATACTAATAGCACAGCTATTGTAAGTTATATATCTAACATATATATATATACATTCTTAATTAAAATCAAAACAGCTTAATTGTCTTCTCTGAGCTAAATAAGTAAAGATGCTTAATGAATTTTATTCTTTTGAATATTTATGCAGTGTAAATTAACTTTAAAATATTTACTTATATTTATATCTCTTAATATCTGTTCAAGTCAGATCTCAGTCTTTATGCACATTAATATAATTATGTATTTAATCTTAATGATTAAAACAATGACAGACTTCTATTTTTAATTTATTTACAACATTAATTTATTTTTAAGCATATAAATACACTTTAAAATTAATTTTCAATTCTGCTTATTTAAAGCATAATTAAAGTCAAAGTATTTAAGCATTACTTAACTTTCATTAAAGCTGTATATGATGCTGAGATTAATGATTAATCTTATGTACTGTAGTAGTCTCTTAAGTGTATGTTCATAATGCTTTATAAAATTGCTGAAATATTGATTTAGTTAATTTAGTGTGAAGATGATGTTTAATTAAGTATGAATTATTACATATATTAAACTTTTAATTATCTATTAATACTGTCTTTAATCTATTCTTTAATCAGTTAAGTCAGCAAAACAAAAAATATTATATTCATTAAATAAAATGTTGATGACTCTATACTTATCAGATTGCATATAAAGATTCTTTAATATCTTATTTATATAATGAGTCTGATTTAAATACAGAGTTCTCATTTTACAATTATATATAATTTAAATATTAAGAATTTTCTGTATCTTTTTTAAGTTCTTAACTTTGAATACACTTATAAGAGCTTACTTAAATTAGAGAATGTGTAATAGATTTATTGAAATTATAATAATATTGTTTATATAAAGAAGCAGTATAATTCTTTTAATACTGTAAAGAAGAAAACAGAAATCAGTTTTGCTTTAATGAAAATTTAATTTAAGCAGTTTAATAATACATTATTTATATCAATTCTGTGTAACTTATTTAAGATCATAAAGACTGTGCAGTATGCACAGAATATAATTAGATGTGATATTGACTTTAAAAGAGAGTATTATATAGATTATTTTTTTTAGAAAAAATTCTGTAAAAATGTTATTAATATTCACTTAATGACATTCTAGATTCTTAAGTGCAATGATAGTCAGAAAGACTTGCAGAGTGTTAAATTTAATAATAAGAATAAAGATATTTTTATAGTTAATATTATATGTCTATAAGAAATCTCTTGTCATAAGTTTTGTCTTAAACTTATTTAAGAATTCATTGATGTTCAACTTAAGTTTAAAGACTTATTTACTGATTATAATGTTAATTCTTCTTAATAACACAGTCTCTTTTCATATTTCATTTACTGTCAAGACTGTCAGCTTTACATAAATAACATTCTTTTACATTTCTTCTTAAATTAAGTCTCTCACTGCTTCAGCATAAATAATAGACATTAAAATGTCAGATTTAATTACAGAGTCTTCTTTGTCTATAAAGAATGTTGTAAGTGTCAGTATAACTTTTAATATTTTAATTAAGAACTCATTTACATCTTAATTATCATTATTATCATTTCTCTTTCATTTCAGAATCTCAATACACAGAAAGATTCTGACTTCTTTAAGTATCATTATTTTAATTTAATCAGTATTGATCTTCTTATTTAATGACTCATCTAAATTAACTACAATCAACTTAATCTCATGTTATTTATCTTAAGATTTGTTAAAAGGTGGCACCACACTAATAGCATAGCTATCGTGGGTTATATATCTAACAAGATTTGTTAATCTTAACTATAATCAAGTTAAACTACATCTTACTGTTCTAAATTATAAATGTCTGATCTAAAGCTGTAATCTTCATAATGATTAACTTCTTTTATAAACATTTAATAGATCTTCTATTCAAAAAAACATTTAATATTTATTGTTACAGTTTAAGATCAACAGTGTTTTTCTTCTTACTTTTAGCAAACTTTACAATGTAATTCTTAATGATGCACTTAAGATCTAAAGCTTAAAGCTAATACTGCTTTGTAATTTTCTTAATGTAGTTTATAAAGACTCTTACTCATTCTTAATTCATGAATTTATTATATCTGTCTTCAGATAGTAACTTAAGATCAATGTAGCTGTAGTATTTGCATTCTTATATATAAATGTAATTAATGAATAACTTTACATTGATGAAAGCTTTCTTAGAAGTTATTTATTAATCATTAATTAAGAAATTAATTATTATTTAATTATAAAGATAAACATCTGTCTATGCTGTCTGCACTCAGAACTTTATTGACAATTATATTTCTTTAATCATAATGTATACTGAGTTCTCAGTGATTTGAATGATTCTTTTGACAATGTCATTCTGAATTGATATGTAGAGCATTATGTATTGCAGTATAATGTTAAGAGATTTGCATCAGTCATTTAAAGTGAACTTTAACTTCATTTTATTGTTGTTTTATACAGCAAGAATCTTTATATCAATTTGAAATTCAGTCTTTAATCATCATTTTTATAATGTCTATAAGATCTCATTACATTGCTTCAGCAATATCATTTACATCTTTTAAAAATAATTATCTATTATCTTCAGAAAGTACTGATATTCATTAAATGATAAAAGTAATGAGCTGTATATATTAATAAAGATAAAAATAAAAATGTTAATCTTTTTTTCATTTATAGTGTGATTTTACTTGTTAATGAACTTAATTAGAGCACAAATCTTATATATGTTCTCATTGTTCTCAACAATGAGAATTGACTTTTCAAGAATTGTTATTTTGTAAAGATTATACAATTTTGCAAAATTAAGATAAGTAAATCATCAATGTCAAAGTCTGTATGTCTTAATCTTTCTGTTTAATGACACAGTGTCAACATTTAAGAAGTTAGTTATAAGATTATGCTCATAGATTTAAATATACAGACTTGCATCTAAAGCAATAGCAGAAAAGATGATCTTTGAATGTGATGTATATACTGTAAATATTAAAGCAAATTCATTAAGACTCTTTGCAATATACTTAATTATATAAACTTTATCTTGTTTTAACATTTCTATTATAGTTTTGCTGTGCTTATCATACATTTAAAGACAGTATTGATTAAAGCTCTTATACAGTTTCATTTTGCATATTTACTTTCTCAACAGAAGATTAATCTCAAGTTTAAATATATAAAGTGTTGAACTCAGTCTTACAGAATTTTTTAACTTAATTTGTATAATAATTACTTCACAATAATAAGAGTATAAATGTTCTTTTTTAACTTTAATTTATCAACATCTCATTCATATAAAGAAGTCACTGAAGAGTTAAAGTTAATTAATTATATATAAGAAGAATTTAAAGTCTGCAATTTATTCAGATTTAAGTATCTTATTAATAATTTTTTTAAATAGAGCAATGATTTTATTATTAATTTTTTCTTTTTCTTTAAATTTAAAAAAGAAATCATCATCATTGTTGTCACTGACTTCTGCATTAACAACTTTATATCTTTTTTCTTTTTCTTTATAAATTAACTTTTAATACAACTTAACTACAGTTAATCTATACAGCTTAATTGCAGTTAATCTGCTTATCTTCTTTTAAGTATCTTTCTTAATGTCAAAAAGAAATTTGCAATCTTTAATGAAATGAGAGTTGTTACAAAGAAAGTACTTAATAAAGCAGCAAAAAAAATAATTACTGTTTAAGTTAAATGATCTGCAATAATGTTGTTTAATATTAACTATGCAGTAATTCAATGAACTACAATTTTAATTCATTAAATATTGATTTTCTTTCTATTTATTCTATTTACAAAACAATGACAGTCTCATTAATCTTAAGCTATGTCTCTTTTTTCTAAAGCTTTTATAAATCTTTCTTGATATTTAAATTGTTCTGAGCATTAATGACATTGCAGATCACAATATATTTAATTAATAACATTTAAAGCAGTATCTAAAATCATTATTCTGATTTAAACAACTTAATTATATTAAACTGAGTTGCAGCAATCTTTCTGCTAAGTTTGCTCAGATAAATTTATACTTTTTTAATGAACATATTTTTTAACATTTTATATTTAATAAACTTCATCAAATATTGTCTTTCAGTCATCTACAGCTTCTTTTTATACTTAAACTTTAGTACATTTTAAACATTCTTTATGCTGATTTTATTTATCAGATATTCTTAATTATCTATATTTATGTAAATAATAAGTTAATATAAAATCTTTACATCAGTTTTCTGACTTTCAAAGTTAAGACTGCTGAGAAGAAATGAGTCTGAGAATTTACTGATTAATATATTGATTATTAAGACTTCAACAACATTTTATAGATCTTTTTTTATCAATTATCTTTTCATAAGAGTGAATCATTGATCATAATTCTCACAAATAAGAATTAAAATGAGTTATTGCTTTATAAAGAAGTCATTGAAGTTCATGATGATGATAGTTGACATGTAATATAAGAAGTGAATAAAGTAAAATAACAATGTATGCATTGAAGATAATATAAGTAAAACAAATAGAAAGCTTTTGTATCTTTTATTTTGTGAAATAATAATATTTATTTATCTTAATAACTCATACTAAGCTGTCAAAGAACAGTGCTTTCTGAGTAACTGTAAATGCTGATTTTTATTAAAATTAATTTTTTATAAATCTTTTAAATTAAACATACTCAGCTGCTGCAAAATGCTGATTCTATTAAAGTTAAATTCATTACAAATCTCAATAATCAGTGATACTGCTAGAGCTGAATTGACTGTAAATCTCAATAATTGATATATATAGCTGTCATTAGTGTGCTGATTCTACTAAAGCTGAATTTATTATAAATCTTTTGTGAATCTTAAAAGTTAACATATTTAACTGTCATCACACTAAAAGTATACACTTTCTTTAAAAAGCTTCTTGCTAATCTGAACTCATAATTTATTAAAAGAAAGTAAATATTTATGTTATACTATATTGTTTAGTGAAACTTCTAAACTGTGTTGTCTATAAGCACATCTTGATTGAGAGAGTTACAAAAGAAGTAAAAAGAATGTTAATTACAGTTAATGTAAATAAAGTCTTTACTTAGTCTCTGACATTAGTTCTATCTTGCTTCATAGAAGTAGCTAGAACATTGCTTCTCAACAAAATGTTTATTTTATAGCAATTTAAATACTGAAAAAAATCTTATTAAATGTTTATTACTGCTTATTGAGAATTTAATTATCTCAATAAAATTTTATGATATCTTAAAGTTGCTGATAAGCTTAATCATTGTACAGATAGAACTGTGAATAGTCATTATAGACTTAATGAAGATCTTTTTGCATTTAAGATTTTTTTATAATTTAAAGATTATTTATTTTGTTTTTATAAGATTCAGCAATTGATTCAATAAAACTGTTTAAATACATAATATTTTAATATTTAAAGCTGTAATGCTTCTTATATCTTAAGTAAAAGAATCACTGATTTTTTGTTGATTAATAAATAACTTAAAACATTTCATTAATAAAATCTTAAATTATTTTTTCATTCATTCATTCTTCAACTCTCTTGATCACACAGACATATTATTAAAGTCATTAATATTAAAGATTTAAATGTCATTAAAGCATTTATTAATATTGAAGATATAGATGCTCAATAATATCATTGTAAACAGTTAATAAATAAAACTCTTATTAAGAAGTATAATGCTTTATTTACTTTCTTGACTTCTTTAGTCTTAGCATAAAAAGCTAACAGAGTCTTTTTCTGCCTTAGATAGCAGAGCTTCTGCTATCAATTTAACTATATTTAAATTAATTGCAATCAATATTGACACATTAAATTCATTAAATAGATAGATAACACAAGTATTCATTATTCTTTCAATAAATTATAAATCTAAGTTAGCAAGAGACTTCTTAGAGAAAGTGTAGACTGATTTAATGTATATAGTTCTTAATATACTGCTTATTAAAGCAAAACAAGTAGATAGTTCTTAATATGCTGCTCATTAAAGCAAAACAAGCATACAGTTCTTGATACACTGCTTATTGAAGCAAAATAAATAGACAGTTCTTAATATGCTGCTCATTAAAGCAAAATAAGATGAGCACAATAAGCACAACAATTTAACAGCTTAATATAAATTAAATATTGACAAATAAGCATTCTCTACATTGTTGTAAGTAAACAATATATATATATATTTCTTCTGTTATTACATTTATTTTTACAACACACTTCTTTATCTTCAATTCTTATACTGTATATCAATCATCACTATAAATTAAAAACACAACTCATCATTCTTTATAAAGCAACATTCAATCTCTGTTTTTACTTGAGAGAACTATGAGAAATGATTTATTTATATAAAGAAATAACTGACTGACAAGAATCTTTAATATATAATAGAGATTCTTATTTAAATCTTTATAAATAATACATTCATCAACAACATCTTTTTTTTTTTTCATTAAACAGTTTTAATTTTAAAAATCAACAAATTAACAATAAAGCTTTGTTCTGAATCACAGTCTGCATTAATATTGATGATGAGAACTATTTTATAAATAAAATTATAGTAAAAGAAGCTTAAAATGTTCTCTTCTTAAAGTACAAAAAGAAACTGCAGATAACTGAGAGACAATACTTAATAAAGTTTGTTGAATATAAGATATCATTAAATATGACTATCAATAAGACATAAACTTAATTTAACAATCTTAGCAGAAAGATTACTGCAACACAGTTAAGACTTAAAAACTTTGTTATACTTAAACAGCAGTTTTAAATACTGTTTTAAGCACTGTCAGTAAAGTATACTGTTATGACATCATTAATGCTTAAAATACATTTAACATTGAGATAAGTCTGCAGAAACTTCAGAAGAAGAAGACTTAATTGAAGATGTTTAACAATGCTTTATGAGCTGAGCAGTAAAGACAGAACAAGAGTTACTAAAAATGTTAAATTTTACAATATAATTATAAAAGATATTTAAGCTTAAACAATAATTACTCATCATTATGCAAACTTTAACTTACTTTCTTTGTAATGATGCTTATTATATACAGAATTGTAAATATGTCTTTGTGATTTACAAGATTATACAGTCAGTAAAGTTAGTTAAAACAGTTAAGAAGTAAGTTAAGTTGACTGTAGTCAATTTGCATAGAAACAAAAGAAGAAATTAAATATATAATGTGAAGATTGTTTCTGAAAAGAAACTCAATACATAGAAATCTGAAGCTGTAGATAAGTTTAATGAGAAGATTGCTGCTATCTTTAAAAACATCATCAATAAGATTTCTTAATTAGACTGAATTGCAGACTTTAATGTTTCATCTTATATAATTAATAAACTTCAGCTTTTCAGTAACTCTTTAATGCACATGCAATGACATATCATCAAAGTTAAAGAAAGAAGATTGTATATTAATTATTATAATACAGTCACTATACAGAATAGAGTGACCATCAAGTTAAATTAAACTTAACTTTTAAAACTTAATCTGATCTGTTGAACTCAACATTGAGGCTTAACTTAACTTGTAATATTGTATAATTTTTATTATTTGTTGAGTAATTTTGATAATTTTTACATCATTAGAAATCTCTCACAATTCTCTACAAAATGAGCCTAAAATTATAAAAATCAGATCACTTTCAAGCTTAATGCACACAGCTAAAGTTTTATTTAAATTCTTGAAGTTTCTGTCACTATGATTGTTCATGACTAACAAGGCATGCAAAATAAGCAAAAAATCAGCTTTAAAAAAGCCTGACAGTCACTTTAATACAGAATAAGAATAAGAATTCAGTTTTTTTAAGTTTAACACTTTATGTTTTAAAGCTTGAAGTCAATCTTCTGTCAAAAAAGAAGATGTGTAAGAAGAAATTGTTTAAATATTTTAATTATAAGAATCTTTACATGCAAAATAAGAGCAGAAAGCTCATATTAAAAGTATTTAAGAAAGAGAAAGTCTACATAATTAAGTATATATTAAATGATCTTAATGAATTCATCTTACTCTCTGTTATGCATGTACAAAGTAAGTCAGAGATCACTTTTTCAGAAGTATGTAAAAATTTATAGATTTAGATTCTTAAGTTTATTATAGACACACTCAGTGAGAATCTGTAAATGAATGATGACATAGTTATGTCATGATAAGATCAAGACATATAGACTTTAACATTGTTAATTTGCTTATCTTAATACAATTAAGTTTCATGATCTCTGCAAAATCATCACTTTGAGCAAGTCAATTCTCATTATTAAGAATAATATTAATGTATATGAGATCTGTACTCTGACTAAGTTTATGAATCAGTAAGAACACAATATAAATAAAAGAAAAGTTAACATTTTTATTTTAATCTTCATCAATATATGTAAATCTCTGTCTTTGTTGTTCACTGACTATCAATACTTTCTGAAAATTGTAAATAATCATTCACAAAAAATATAAACAATATCATTAAAGCAATAAGACAATGTTCTGCAGAAACTATAAAAGTAACAATTAAAGATTGAACTTCAGTCTGATGTAAAGATTCTTACTGTATAAAGTGACAATGCAACAGAGCTGAGATCTATTCTTAATAAGTAATGTATATTTTTTAATATTATATTACAGTACATAGTGCTCTACATATTAATTCAAAATGATGTAATTAAAAGAGCAATCAGAATCACTGAGAACTCAATATATATAATAATTAAGAAGACTAAACTTTCAATAAAGTTCTGAGCAGAGACTGCATAAATTAATGTTTATTTTTGTAATTACACAGCAACTAACTTCTTAATCAATGACAAATAAGTTACTTCAGAGAAAGCTTTCACTGAGATGAAATTATTTATTAATTATGTATATATATAAAAATGCAAATGCTACTTTTATGTTGACTTAAAGTCTCTGTCTAAAAGCAGACAGAATAAGTTTATGAATTGAGAATAAGTAAGAATATTCATGAATTATAGTGAGAAAATCACAAAGCAGTATCTGCTTTAAGCATTAAATCTTAAGTAAATCATTAAGAGTTATGCTGTCTGTTAAGAAGCAATGTTCTAGCTGCTTTTATGAAGTGAGATAGAACTAAATATTAAAGACTGAGTGAAGACTTTATTTATATTAATTGCAGTTAATATTCTTTTTACTTCTTTTGCAACTCTCTTAATTAAGATGTGCTCATAAACAACATAATTTAGAGATTTTACTAAACAGCATAATATAGCATGAATATTTACTTTCTTTCAATAGATTATGAGCTCAAGTTAGCAAGAAGCTTCTTAGAGAAAGTGTATACTTTTAATGTGATGATAGCTGAGTATGTTAGCTTTTAAGATTTACAAAAGATTTATAATAAATTTGACTTTAGCAGAATCAGCATACTGATGATAGCTGTATATGTTGATTATTGAGATTTATGATCAATTTAACTTTAACAATATCATTAACTATTAAGATTTGTGATAAATCTGACTTTAGCAGAATCAGCACACTGATGACAGCTATATATATCAATTATTAAGATTTATAGTCAATTCAGCTCTAGCAGTATCACTGATTATTGAGATTTGTAATAAATTTAACTTTAGTAAAATCAGCATTCTGTGATAGCTGAGTATGTTTAACTTAAAAGATTCATAAAGAATTAATTTCAGCAAAAATCAGCATTTATAGTTACTTAGAAAGCACTGTTCTTTAATAGCTTAATATAAGTCATTAAGATAAATAAGCATTATTATTTTACAAAATAAGAGATATAAAAGCTTTCTATTTATTTTATTTATATTATCTTCAATATATACATCATTATTTTACTTTATTCACTTCTTATACTATATGTCAACTATTGTCATCATAAACTTCAACAACTTCTTTATAAAACAACAATTTATCTTAATTCTCATTTACAAGAACTGTAATCAATGATTTATTCTTATAAGAAAATAATTGATAAAAGAAGATCTATAAAATGTTGTTAAAGTTTTAACAATTAACATACTAATTAATAAATTCTTAAACTCATTTTTTCTCAGTAGTTTTGACTTTAGAAGTCAGAAAATTGATGTAAAGATTTTATATTGATTTATTATTTACATAAATACAGATAATTAAGAATATTTAATGAACAAAATTAATGCAAAGAATGTTTAAGATATGCTAAAGTTTAAGTATAAAAAGAAGCTGTAGATGACTGAGAGACAATATTTAATAAAGTTTGTTAAATATAGAATGTTAAAGAATGTATTCATTAAAGAAATATAAATTTATTTAAGCAAATTCAGCAAAAAGATTGCTGCAACTCAATCTGACATGACTGAGTTATTTAAATCAGAATAATGATTTTAAATACTGCTTTAAGTATTATTAATTAAATATATTGTGATCTGCAATGTCATTGACACTCAGAACAATTTAAACATCAAAAAAGATTTATAAAAGCTTTAAAAAAAGAGATATAGTTTAAGACTGATGAGACTGTCATTGTTTTATAAACAGATAAATAAAAAGAAAATTAATGTTTAATGAATTAAAACTGCAGTTCATCAAATTACTGCATAGTAATATTAAGCAACATTATTATAAATTATTTAACTTAAATAATAATTATTCTTTTTATTGCTTTATTAAATGCTTTCTTTACAACAGCTTTTACTTTATTAAAGATTGCAAATTTCTTTCTGACATTAAGCAAAATACTTAAAAGAAGATAAGCAAATTAATTACAGTTAAGCTGTACAGATTAACTGTAGTTAAGTTGTATTAAAAGTTAATTTATAAAGAAAAAGAAAAGAAATACAGAGTCTTTAATGCAGAAGTCAGTAATAATAATAATGATGACTTTTTCTTTAAATTTAAAGAGAAAGAGAAAATTAATAATAAAATTATTGCTTTATTTAAGAAGACTGTCAGTAAGATGTTTAAATTTAAATGAATTACAGACTTTAAATTCTTCTTATATATAATTAATTAACTTTAACTCTTTAGTGATTTTCTTATATGAATGAGACATCAACAAATTAAAGTTAAAAAGAGACATTTATATTCTCATTATTGTAAAATAATTATTATATAAATCAAATCAGAAAATTCTCTAAGACTGAGTTCAACACTTTATGTATTTAAACTTAAAATTAATCTTTTGTTAAAAAAGTAAATGTATAAAATAAAACTACATAAAAGCTTTAATCAATATTGTCTTCAGATGTGTAATAAGCACAACAAGACTATAATAAAAACATTAAAATGAGATGAAATCTATATAATTAAATACATTACAAAGAGTCTTAATGAATTTACTTTAATATCTACAGTATACACATCACATTCAGAGACTGTCTTCTCTGTTATTGCTTTAAATGCAAATCTGTATATTTAGACTCATAAGTATGATTTTATGACTGATTTCTTAGATGTTGACACTGCATCATTGAATAGAAAGATTAAGACTTACAGATTTTAACATTAATGATTTATTTATCTTAATTCTGCAAAGTTGCATGATCTTTACAAGATAACAATTCTTAAAAAGTCAATTCTCATTATTGAAAACAATAAAAATATATATAAGATTTGTGTTCTAATTAAGTTCATCAACAAATAAGATCACACTGTAAATAAAAAAAAGATTAACATTCTCATTTTTATCTTTATTAACATATACAGCTCATTACTCTTATTATTTAATGAATATCAGTACTTTCTGAAGATAGTAGATAATTATTCTTAGAAAATGTGAACAATACTGCTAAAACAATATAATGAGATTTTACAGACACTGTAAAAATAATAATTAAAGACTGAACTTCAAACTGATGCAAAGATTCTTGCTGTATAAAGCAACAATGAAATAAAGTTAAAGTTCACTTTAAATGACTGATGTAAGTCTCTTAACATTATATTACAATACATAATGCTCTACATGTCAATTCAGAATGACATTGTCAAAAGAGTCATTCAAATTACTGAGAACTCAGTATGCATCATAATTAAAGAAATATAATTATCAATAAAGTTCTGAGTAGAGTGGCCATCAGGTTTTTTCAAAGCTGGTTTTTTGCTTATTTTGCATGCCTTGTTAGCCATGAGCAACCATAGTGGCAGGAACTTCAAGAATTTGAACAAAACTTCAGTTGTGTGCATTGAGCTTGAAAGCGATCTGTTTTTTGTGATTTTAGGCTCATTTTGTAGAGAATTGTGAGGGCTTTCCAAAGATGTAAAAATTACCAAAATTACACGAGAAACAATGAAAATTACCTAATATTACAAGTTGGGTCGGGTTTCAAAGTTGGGCCCAGTGGGTCGGGTCGGGTCCTAAAATCTGGGCCCGACCCGACCTGACAGCCACCCTAGTTCTGAGTGCAGACAGCATAAATAGATGCTTATCTTTATAATTAAATAGTAATTAATCTTTTAATTAATAACAAATAAATAACTTCTAAGAAAGCTTTCATTAATGTGAAATCATTCATCAATTATATTTATATATAAAAATGCAAATACTACAGCTACATTGATCTCAAGTTACTATCTGAAGATAGATATGACAAATTTATAAATTAAGAATGAATAAGAGTCTTTATGAGTTATATTGAGAAAATTATAAAGCAGTATTAGCTTTAAGCTTCAGATCTTAAGTGTATCATTAAGAATTATGTTGTAAAGTTTGCTAAAAGTGAGAAGAAAGACACTGTTAATTTTAAATTATAACAATAAACATTAAATATTCTTCTGAACAGAAGATCTGTTGAATGTTTATAAAAGAAGTTAATTATTATAAAGATCATAGCTTTAAATTAAATACTTATAACTTAAAACAGTAAGATACAGTTTAACTTGATTATAATTAAGATTAATAAGTCTTAAGATAAACAACATGAGATCAAGTTGATTGTAATCAATTTAGATAAGTTGTTAAATGAGAAGATCAACATTAATTAAATTAAAATAATGACATTTAAAGAAGTCAGAATCTTTCTGTGTGTTGAGATTCTGAAATGAAAGAGAAACAACAACAATAATAATTAAGATGTAAATGAGCTTTTAATTAAAATATTAAGAATTATATTGACACTTATAATGTTCTTTATAGACAAAGAAGATTCTGTGATCAGACTTGACATTTTAATGTTTATTATCTATGTTAAAGCAGTGAAAGACTTAATCTGAGAAGAAATGTAAAAGAATGTCATTTATGCAGAGCTAACAGTCTTAACAGTAAATGAAATATGAAAAGAAACTGTATTATTAAGAAAAGTCAACATTATAATTAGTAAATAAGTCTTTAAACTTAAGCTGAACACTAATGAATTCTTAAATAAGCTTAAGATAAGACTTGTGACAAGAGACTTCTTATAGACATATAATGTTAATTATAAAAATATTTTTATTTTTATTATTAAGTTTAATACTCTGCAAGTCTTTCTGACTATTGTTGCACTTAAGAATTTAAAGTATCATTAAATAAATGTTAATAATGTTTTTATGAAATTCTTTCTAAAGAAAACAATCTATATAACATCTTTTTCTAAAATCAATATCACATTTAATTGTATTCTACACATACTGCACAGCCTTTATGATCTTAAGTAAGTTACACAAAATTAATATAAATAATGTGTCATTAAACTGCTTAAGTTAAGTTTTCATTAAAGTAAGATTGATCTCTGTTTTCTTTTTTACAGCATCAAAAAAATTATGCTGCTTCTTTATATAAATAATATTATTGTAACTTCAACAAATCTATTATACATTCTCTGATTTAAGCAAGCTCTTGTGAATGTATTTAAAGTTAAGAACTTAAAAAAGACACAGAAAATTCTTAACATTTAAATTATATATAATTGCAAAATGAGAACTCTGCATCTAAATCAGACTCATTATGTAAACAAGATATTAAAGAATCTTTATATGCAATTTAATAAGCATAAAGTCATCAACATTTCATTTAATGAATATAATGCTTTTTATTTTGTTGATTTAATTGATTAAAGAATAAATTAAAGACAGTATTAATAGATAATTAAAAGTTTAATGTATGCAGCAATTCATATTTAATTAAACATTATCTTTACACTAAATTGATTAAATTAATATTTCAGTGATTCTATAAAATATTATAAATACACATTTAAGAAATTACTGCAATACATAAGATTAATTATTAATCTTAACATCATATATAGCTTTAATGAAAGTTAAGTAATGCTTAAATACTTTAACTTTAATTATACTTTGAATAAATAGAATTAAAAATCAATTCTAAAATGTATTTATATATTTAAAGATGAATCAGTGTTGTAAATAAGTTAAAAATAGAAATTCATCATTATCTTAATTATTGTTAGATATATAACTCACAATAGCTATGCTATTAGTGTGGTGCCACCTTTTAACAGGTTATGAGCCTGAGTTAGTGTGTAATAACTTGCATAAAATGATGCCTAGGCCACCTCTGCCAGTAGTTTAAGTCTATGGTGAGAGAGTAAGTTCAAAAGGTCATGAGTTTGAACCACTGTCTGTGCGCACTCTTTACACCTGTGGGTCAGTTGCGGGCCAATTGTGAGTTAGAGAAAGTGTTAGATATATAACTCATGATAGCTATGCTATTAGTGTGGTGCCATCTTTTAACAATTATTAAGACTGAATACATAATTATATCAATGTATATGAAGACTGAGATCTGACTTGAATAGATATTAAGAAATATGAGTATAAATAAATATTTTGAAGTTAATTTACACTGCATAAGTATTTAAGAAAATGAAACTCATTAAGTATCTTTATTTATTTAGCTTAAAGAAGATAATTAAGTTATCTTGATCTTAATTAAGAATATATATATACATAAATGATTAAAGTAAATTAATATCTTTTATTATAATATTTGCAATCTGCATAAGCACAATCAGATTTAGATAAACTTTATGCTCAGTTAAAAGATGATTGTTAATAAGCTTATTAAGTCTCTGTTTAAATGAATTTTTAAGCAGTTCATTAAATTTATAAAACTCATTATTAATGATTAGTTAAATTCTTAAATGATTTATTAAACTTTTAATGATGTGTTTAATCATCTGATGTTTGCTGTCAGTGAGAGTCAATAGATGCAGTCTCATTAAGTGAAAATGTTAAGAAATGATGTTTTAGCTATTTCTATGAAGTGAGATAGAATTAATGTCAGAAACTAAATAAAGACTTTATTTACATTAATTGCAGTTAACATTCTTTCTACTTCTTCTGCAACTCTCTCAATCAAGATGTGCTCATAGACAACATGATTTAGAGATTTTACTAGATGACATAGTATAGTACAAGTATCTACTTTCTTTCAATACTGTCAAGTTTATTAAAAACAAGAAAGAAAACAGCATTGATATGAGACTTTATAGATAAATACTGAATATTTTTTTAGAATGAAAATCTGTTAAACAACTATATAAGATTAAGACTGTAACTGCTTCACTGAAACAGTTCTTAAAATCTGATATGCAAACTTATAAGTTTAAACTGATAAGTTCTCATTCTGTTGTTATGCTGTTAAAGAAAGAGATCATAAACAATTCATTGTTAAAGTTAACTGCAATTAATTTTAATCATAATACATTAAAGCTCTTCTTTCATATTGAGATTTCTGTTAACAAGATCAGTCATTTAGACATGAGCATCTTAATTAAGAAAGTTAAGACATTTCTGTACATTAAGATATTAAAGAAAAGACAGAAGAATAATAATACTGATTTTAATAAGCTTATAACAAAGATCTTAAAGATTATGCTGACATTGACTGCATTTACAGTCAATAATAAGAATAATGAGTACTCAGCAAGAACTGATATCTCAACTTCTTTAATATATGCTGAAGCAGTGAGAGACTCAATCTAAGAAAAGATGTAAAAGAACATCATTAATGTAGAGCTGACAGCATTTGCAGTGAATGATATTTGAAAAGAAACTGTTTCATTAAAAGAAATTAATATTGTAATTAGCAAGTAAGTATTTACACTTAAGCTACATATTGATGATTTTCTTGACAAATTAAAGACAAAAATAATGACAAAAGAATTCTTACAAATATATAGTATTAATTATGAAGATATCTTTACATTAACTGTGAAGTTTAATACTCTTTATATCTTTCTGATTCTAGTTGCACTCAAAGATTTAAAGTATCATTAAATAAATATTAATAATGTTTTTACTGAGTCATTTCTAAAGAAAATAATCTACATAACATCATTTTTAAAGTTATAATTATCTTTAACTGTATACTACACATTCTGCACAGTTTATATGATCTAAAGCAAGCTATTAAAGATTAACATAAACAATGTGTCACTGAGCTTCTTTAATTAAATTTTTATCAAAACAATGTAAATTTATGTCTTTTAATTTATACTGTTAAGAGCATCATGCTACTTCTTTATATAAATAATATCATTATAATCTCATCAAATCTCTTAAATATTCTCTAATTCAAAAAGTCTCTCAGAAGCTTATTTAAGATTAAGAATTTAAGAGAGACACAGAAAATTCTTAATATCTGAATAATTTATAATTGCAAGAAAAGAATACTGCACATAAATTAAACACACTATGTTAACAAGATGCTCAGAGATCTTTACATGCAAAGTGATAAGCATTAATACACTGAGATCTTACTAAATAAATATGACTCTCTTTGCTCAGCTGATTTTAATGATCAGTATATAGATTAAAGAAAATATCAGCAGATTATTAAAAATCTTATGTATACTGCAATTTATATGTATTTAAACATCTTCTTTATCTTAAAATAACTGAGTCAGTATCTTAATGACTCTGCAGAACATTATGAATATGCATTTAAGAAGTTATTATAATATATATAATTAATTATTAATTTTAAAATCATATATGAATTCAGTGAAAGTTAAGATCTATTTAAATACTCTGACTCTGACTATGCATCAGATAAATTAAACAGAAAATTTATTTTAAATTATGTTTTTCTATTTAAGAAAGAATCTATGTCATAAATTAATCAGAAACAGAAGTCAGTGATAATATTGATTATAGAGACTGAATATATAATTATATTAATATGTGCAAAGACTGAAGTCTGACTCACTCAGATATTAAGAGATATAAAGTTAAATAAGTATTTTGAAGTTAATTTACATTATGTAAGCATTTAGAAGAATGAGACTCATAAAGAAAATATATCTTTTCAGTTTAAAAAAAACAATTAGACTGTTTTGACACTGATTAAAAACACTTATGTATATAAGTGATCAAAGTACATTAATGTCATTTATCATTACATTTAAGATCTGCACAAAAGAAATCAGATTCAGATAAACTTTATATTTAGTTAAGATATGATAGCTAATGAACTAATTAAGTTTTTATTAAAACAGATATTTAAGTGTTTTGTGTGTCAGCTGAGACTTGACAACAATGAAAGTCAATAAATATGAATGTATTGAGTAAAAGTATTAAGAAGTGCAGTGCTTTATTTACTTTCTTGACTTCTTTAATTTTAATATAAAAAATTAACAGAGTCTTCTTCTGTCTTAGATGACAGAGCTTCTGCTATCAATTTAATTACATTTAAGTTAATTGCAGTCAACATTGACACATTAGATTCACTAAATAGACAGATAGCATAAGTACTCATTATTCTTTTAATAACTCTGAGCATTTAAAAAGATTAAAAAGCTAAAAAAGTCATTGTGAAAATGACTGTTGAATCAGAATAAGATATAAAGTCAGTTTAAAAAAAATTAATATTATATTCATTATAAAATGATGTTAAACTTCAGAAACAAAAGAAGCTGTTGAATATTTGACACTGTAAATCTATATATTATTGTTAAACAATTGTACTGTAAATATTTGAATACTTTACTGCATATAATGATACTGTGTTTCATCATTCATATCATTAAATCAAAATTCAAAGAAATTATACTTCACTGAAGCTATATATTAATGTTGAGACTGATTGTTGAAGATTTTAAGATGCATTATAATAAGCTTAATAAGCAGAGTGATAAGCAATGAGTTATTTATGTTGTGATGACAGTGAGATAAAGTGATATATTAAGATGAAGAATTTGAGTGATGAAATTACATATTAGATATTTATGAATTTTTATATTGTCTCATTAGATTTAGTGACTGAAAGAATCAATATTTTGACTGAAAGTGCAAATTCACTTGAAGTGTAAATAATTATTTACACTTTGCAAAAGTTCTCTAGTGGGGCCCAAAAACCGTTGAGTCCTTGCTTGCTTTACCCGGATGGAGCTTAGCATGACAGCTGCGACTTGGCAACGGCAACGTTTAAGGGGGACTTTCCTTGGCGAAGCATTACTTTACGAGCAAGTGATATCGAGCCAGCTTTGGATGCGATTGTGAAAATACGAGAATCTTCGGTGCAGATATGTACACATCGGAGAGTTATTAGCTATCCTACAGCATCGCCACATGTAAGTTGTACTGTGTAACACAAGCATGTCCTTGTAGCTCCCGTCGATAGAAAGCTCTTGCTTAGATGGCAATCTCCCTAGCAGATTGACGTGGCCGTATATTCAAATGTATACGCTTCCGGCGAGTCTCTCAAATATCTTGCGATCCGTTCATGTATTTAACCTCACCGTTATGCTGGTTACCGCGGAGCGCACTGGTCGTCCCTGTCTCGACCATTCCAGTACTGGTCAGATGCCGATGAAGACCCTCTTCACCACCCTCGTGCTTAGCGTGACCTTTGGAGATCTTCTGCAGAGAGTCCCTCATCAACATCTCGTAGTACGCAGTGGCAAAGATGGTGGCCGGGACGTTGACCAGAGTGGAGATCCAGGGATAGTGTTTGTATGTGAAGACGTCTCCGCCGTAAAAGATCAGGGCGACGAGACGGGTCCCCAGGTCCCTGGCCAAGTTGGTCGAGATTGAGATATCGGCGTAACCCCAGATCATAGTGGCGTAGGCCATACCGATGACGAACGGGACGCTGGTGGGCGAAACGAAGGGATTGCCTGGATCAAGACACGCCCAGATGACAAGGCCCTAGCGATCTGTCAGCATACCAGGCCACCACGGATCCAGAGCTCTTGCACCTACGATGTAGCTGTCGACGAACCACTCGATGAGGAAAAGGTATCCAAGGTTGTTCTGCTTCGGGTTGGGGAAGGTACATAGAATGCTCGCGGCACCGCCATTGGAAATGGCTGGTATTCCCTTGGCCAGAGCGGCAGCTTGGTAGGCTTGAATCTCTGGCCAATACATTCCCATCATAAGCAGACCGGCTATGAAGGCGCCGAAGATCTGTGAGAAGATGTAGTAGGGGACTGGGTTACGGTCAGTCGAGAGGTCATTCGATGTGATGAACAAGCTCATGCTCACCCTTTTTCCACGGAAAGCCTTGCCATCTATCCCACGCATCCGTGTCAGTACACCTCATCACCGAGAAGAGATACAGAGTACAACATACATGGCGAAGGAGATGGTGATGGCAGGATTGAAATGCCCACCGGAGGTGGGAGCACAAGTGATGATAGCAAAAGCGATACCCATGGCGAAGGCCCAGCCAATGCTGAACACACTCCCGAACGCGGTCACGCCTAGAGGGTTCTCCAGATTGATGGTAAAGCTGGCAACTGCCGCGATACCTGGAAAGCTGTTTGAGACGGAATCCTGTCAGCAGAACCCACTGGCCATGGGTTAAAGGTAAAGGCACATCTTACACGTAGAAGAAGACGCCGGTGGCTTCAGCTGCCATCTCCCGGAGCCATCGGGGCCTGGAATGCTCAAAGTCGAGTTTCCGTTGAGAGATGGGCTTGTGGGTGACGACATGTCTGGCGAAATGTTGCTGGATGGCTTCGGTGGCACCGATCTCTACTACGTACGCTGTCAGCCAACGGTTGCACGAATAGTAATAATAGCACGCATCGGAGTAGCTTACAGTCGTTCGTATGAAGACGGTGAACATCGTTGGAAGCCATGTTTGTGAGGCAACCCAGGTCCTGCGGTAAGGTAAGGTTGCGGGGAGACGAGGGTTCAACGATTTTCCAGAAAGTGGACCTGGAGGCAGGCAGGGCAGGGGGAACAGCGATCATATAAAGAAAAGAAAAGAAGGGGATTGTAAGGCAGGATACGATCAATTCGGCCCAAAAACTGTCCGGGGAGACCGAACAAGCTTCATGGTTCAAGCCGGGTGGGTCTCACGAACGAAGTAAGTACGTATTCCTTAATCATTCATCATTCATCATTCATCATTCATTCTGTAGAGATTCGGACCTCACGGCACCTTTTGCGTTAGTTGAAGTTCTCTAAAGGCAGGCGGATTGCTTTCAACGTTGCTTCAACTGGGGGCCAGGCCAATGAGGTGACGCTCCCGCCGGCAGCATTGATCTTTTTTGATGGCTTGGAAAAGCTTGATCTTTCTAGGCTGAGGTTTGCTGGGTTTGCTGGGTTTGCTGGGTTTGCTGGACTTGACTACTAAGGTATCTACCTTAGCATCGGTGATCAGGACGGGCAATTCTCTGAGATGAAGAAGCCCGCACTAAAGAATGTTAGGAAGGTGGGAGCTGCCAGATTGATGATGCCTCGGTACCGATGACTCGCAGACGTCAGTTGGCAGTCAAAATGCAACGACAGAGGAGGAGGCGCTCGAATAACTACAATTGGATGGAGTATGCGTGTCGGGAGAGATGATTGATGAAATCAATGAGATGAGTTGAGTGAAGGAATGAATTATATAAATAAATAAATGAATAAATAAATGACTATTGAATGAATCCACCATGAGGGGAGGATACCCCAGGTCCTTGATGTTCCGAGTGAGGTGTGGAGAAAGAAACCTCCGCATCTTTACCCGGGGCCGAGAGGCGAGAGGTTCGCGTGGAGTCCCCGGCTTATTGCGTCATGCCTGGTAACGTCAAGTCCACCTCCCGCAAATCACGAAGCAACAAGCGGCTTCACCGGCTGCCACGGGCTGTTTTATTTGATACTGATGGAAGGTACCTTACCCACGGGGAGAAAACAACATGATCTCAGTTAAATCGTTTAGAACAATCAGAATAATGTAGCTCAAAATGATCTTCAAAAACACATGTTGGTTCTCCATGTTTTATCCGGAGATATTAATTTCCATGTCAAGATCATCAATAACTCCTACATATCATAAAACTAAGACTTGTGGCAACATACTGTACCTGCATACCGATTTTCGTTGCCATCTCAAAATCTACCATCCTTTCCGACCGACCAACCCCAATCTATCAGGCGCCAGAATCAAACCTCTAGCCCTGTGATATATGTCGGTACACAGAGCTTGCACTTCCAAGTAAACTTCTCAGCCGCGCTGCCCGTATGTAGAGTCCGCTTGCGCAGTCAACGCCCTCAGCACATGCACATCAGCATCGTTACCTGTTACTTCAACGTCTGAACGAACATACATGCTGTCATGTTACCTGAAGAGCCATCAAACTATCATTCTTTCGGTGTCAAGCGACCTTTTCGCAACATCACAAACGACCAGCGCTTGCAACCCGACCTCTTCACCACAACACCGCTCCTCTAGTCTTCGGGAACCTTCAAGAAATGCCGCATCTGCATATCAAACGGCGGCCCTCTGCTCCACCTTCATCATCCTGTCCTGGCCTATTTCCTCGGTCCACTCTTCGCCTTTACGCCACCGTATGACCACCGCGTCATACCCGGCACGTTCAAGCTAGCCACCCTGCGAAATCCGATAGAAATCCGTGCCCCGCCACGGAATCAACGGATATCCCCGGTGCCCGCGTCGAAGTGATCTGGCGACGGTGTATGATCGCATAGCACGAGCGTCCCTCGAGTTAGATCTGCTCAGGGCGAGAGAACAAATGCTCGTGAGAGCTGGATACCGTCTGTGCTGCACTTCTGCCGAGAAGCCGTGGGCGGCTGCCCGGCACGGGCGAGCATTGAGTCGTTGTCCCCGAGTCTGTCAGCGATGCTTCGGCTTCTTGGTCTAATGGTTTCAGACAACCTTGGCAGAAATTGGCGTGCGGATCGCTGCGCTCTAACCACGCCATCGTGATCCAGTTCAGTACTTTCCATAGCGCTTGCAGGAAAACAAGATCTGCAAGAAGGATGGAAAGAAACAGCGAGCCGGTAGACTTTAGTTTCGGTATCCGACAGAGGTACTGTGCAGAAATAACGGACGGAATGATGGTCAGGTCCCCGGTGATGTGCTTGATCTTGTTGTAACTCTGTGTGGCAGGATTAGTTGCCAGCCAGCAGCTTCAACCCATCTATTTTGCCCATCTATTGTACCCGTGAGGTTAGAGGTGAAGTGTTCGAGTAAAGCAGCATTCGCGAGCATGTTGTCTCTTGAACTTTGGCCCAAGTCAGCGAGGATCGTTGCGTACAAAGACTTGGCAAAGCCGTCGGCTTCAATCCAGATGTTTGGGCCCACGTTGTGCTGCGCCAGATTGCCAATCGAATTCGGAAAGTCGTGGCTCCCGGGATTTATGCAGCATCCTGGGATCCCGTTGGTAGCGTCGAGAGCGACAAGAAATCGAGGTCTGTCATGTCACTGACATTGGAGCGGTGAAAAACTGAACTCGTCAATTGATTTGCCATTGGGAAACTCATGATGACTAACTGATTGAGCCCTTGAGGATCATAGTGTTATCGAAATCCTTTGCGTGATTGTCCATGGCAGTCGCTAGGCGTAGCCAGGACCACGACCTGTGGAGGATTTGATTCTTAGGACGCACAAAGGTTGATTGTGGGTATGCATACTTACAGAAGTGACTCCCCCCACCACAGGCTAGCATGCGTCTGATTGTTTGGCTGTTGCACAAAGCTGTATGCTGTGCCTGTCTCAATGCTCGGTGTGATAAACTCATAGCCTACAGTGAGGTTGAACGACGTTGAGAATCCGTCAATGTTGATTGAGCAGGTCACTTGTGCCTAAGTTCCCATCATTATTGGCGCGTGTATCGTGGGACGAGGAGTAGGAATGGGGTACTAACAAATGCTTTTGGACCCCATACCACCCAGCCCATCTGCGCTGCACTTCTTTGTTGTGTTGACTCCAGCTCTATCTCTATAAAGGCCACTGTACAGGATTCCAAGATGTTGTTCGTGTATCTGAGAGATGGAAGTGTGACGGTTGCATTCCCTTTGCGTTGCGATACACTGGTCAAGGTGTATGGAAGAGCGGAATTGTTGGTGAGGAATTGCGTGTTGACTGTAATATCCTGAGACTGGCAGACGGGCGGAACCTTGTCAGCTATCGAGAATGGAAACTGTTGAGTCCACCGCTTCTGTGCCATAGTCTTGTTGTAATCAGGGCAGTATTGCACGTCGGGGACATAGCCATTGGCCGCAAGGCTGAGTACGGAGAAGAACACCGTTGCGCATATGCCACCTACGACAACAAACCACGTAAACCACTTGTAAGGATATGGACGAGACACAGAGTAACTGAATGAGGGAAGTTTCATTGCACTTCCAGAGGGCATAGCTCGCAGTGAACAACGTCGAAACAGAGCGGTAAAGGAAAACGTTATGAATTTTAGAGTCAAATCCTTTGTTTGCAAGTTATAGTGCGGCGAACTGACGTCTTGAAGCATAAAAGATGACAAGAATCATCCTGAAATAATGATAAGGCAGCAATGTAAGCACTCTGTCAACATACTACAGGGCGGGTGAGTTACAGGTATATGTTTGGATTTCAGCTCGCTTAATCGAAGTAACACAGCTGCTTCCAAGAGTACAAGTGATAGGGCCTCGTGGAACGTCGTCAGAGCGATCGAAGGTCAAGATGCAGCTTCACATCCACCCAAAAGTCTGGGCCAACTTTATTCCAGTCTTCCGCCGACGACGCCTGACAAGGCTGGTAGAGCTCGGTCGGGAAGTATCTTGATACACCCACTGCGACTTCATCCATGGAAAAGGCTCACCGGGGAAACTGATACACGCCCTGCCTGTTCCGGGGTCTGTCTTGCTGCCTTAATAGGACGTTTCAAAAGCTGAACCTACCGAGCAGTTGCATCACAGTGCCGTGAGACTGTAATCCATGACAGTAAAACCGGACCGTGACAAACAGCGCACTGCGTGCATTTCTCTCCAAAAGGCATAGTGCTCCGTCCTTTGTCCACACATGTCGAGCTCCTCCTAGCCTCCGAGCCGAAGCGCGTATGAAACCGCACGTAGGATGATTGACGGGCACGTAGGCTGTCGGACATGCGTAACAGTGAGTCGACTCGGATCTTCAAGATATGCCCCCACCTGTTGATGGTTTGCAGTCTTGCGGTTGTCCAAGCAAGATGGGCGATACTCGATCTTCGAGACAGCGAAGAGAATAGGCAGCTTGCATCGCGACGAAATGAGCGATGGAGAAGGAAATAGATGGCAGTCATCGTGTGGCCGGACCGTTTTGAAATGAAGTGACTTTGAAGTAGGTCGGCCGACGAAGCCAGAGGTCTCGCCAGATCGTGGCTTACCTTATACTCCACATTTCTGCTCGCACGCTCTTGAACCCTTCATGTAAGCCCGCATTGCTTCAGAGTGTAAACCTTTTGTGATTGGATCAATCGAGTCTAAATCGAACACTCCTGCGACGCAGGACAGCATGAGATCGTGCAGCAACTTCATAAAACTTGAAAGTGGGCATCCTGCTCCGTGTTATGCTCTCCATCGCGGGTCCGTACTCGTGCTAGAGGTGCTGCTGTGGATTCCATCCTCAACTTCCTCGGTTGTCTTGAATCTTTGAGCGCGCAATTACAGTGGCCAGATCTGAGATGGCCGGTTCGAGGAGATTGTCAACCAGGGTCTATGTCCGGAATGTATATGCATCGCCATAGCCTCGAGGCGACGCCCATTTCTGGATCTGGACCTGACACACCGCTAGCACGCTCTGGTAATCGTCAATGCTGATGTCCAGGCGGCAAATGAGATAGGAGAGAGGTTGAAGAACAGGTATGTGCCATGCTATAGCGAAAGCTGACAAAGGACGAGAGAGTGGTAGTGGCACAGCAGCAGTGGTTGCAGCTCCGGGAAAGTTAATATCATTTGATATCAACAACCGGTCTGGGGAAATGCTCGTCTCTACCTAGGTAGCTCGAGAAGGAACAGAAGATGCAGGGCTAAGGTAGTGTAGGGGCTTGCTTGTAGTAGTGTGAAGCGGGGAATATCATTTCCCTCTACGAACTAGAATGCCAACATAAGGTACTGTAGGTTCTTGGAGACAACACTTGATGCCTTACAAATTGTACGTTGCTATGAGAGCCCATCGAGGGAGCACAGATTGCTCGAATTGTGAGAAGTGTAGAAATACATCACACCCCGCAGCTACGGATTCGAATTCGAATTCGAATCCGATTGAGAGGATCTAATCCTGTCTGACCCTGCAATCGACCATCCTCTCCCGTCGACGGACTTATTACTTATCAAGACTCACCTACTTCGTCGAACCCTGAAGATCCGTTGTCAGAGACGGGGAGAGGGGGCAAGTCATTATCCGCAGGTGGCTTCGGATCCAGACCTCGACGGAGCTGTACTCCTCTCATCTGGATCTTTGCATCTTTGGATCCTTGCATCTATGGATCTTGGGCCTAATCTTTGATGGGCTAAACGCGTTCTTCGTCTCTACTAAGTTACTGAGACCCTGTGTTCTTCGTCCTCTACCAGGCCTTAAGTGACCAAGAAGGGTTACAACCTTCTAGAAGCTGTAACCTCAGACCGCACGATGCAAGGGTTTCCTAAGCTGCTCTGCATTTCGTGGTCGAGATTCCATTCCGCCGGTAACAAGTGAACATCTTCTGTAGCCAATCGACCCCAATCTGGAGCCTCTGGGCCTTCAAACAAGTTGCCCCGCCTCGTGAGATTGGAAGCTTCGATGTACCTGAGGTGGTGTTGATACCCCCTTGAACTCCCAGATATTATCGGATAGTTTACCTTATAAGGAACCCGTGATGGCCGCCTTCTCCAGCATTTCGTACATCGATGACGTAAGATTACTCTTCATATAAACGCGAATCTATTATCTGTCAACGAATATTGCACCATGGGCAACCACCAGATTCCAGAGAAACAATGGGCTCAGGTTTGGATCACCATTGGCTGCCTAGTGTATGGGCGCTGAGAAATCCTAGGTGATTGAGAAGACTGGCGGACCGATCGATTACAAGCAGATCCCCGTACAGAAACCCGGTCCCGATGAAGTCCTCGTCAACATCAAATATTCCGGTGTCTGCCATACTGACCTCCACGCCATAAACGGAGACTGGCCCTTGAAAACCAAGCTTCCCTTGGTAGGAGGCCATGAGGGAGCCGGTATCGTCGTCGCCCGTGGTGAGCTTGTGAAAGACATCGAGATCGGAGACCACGCTGGTGTCAAGGTGTGCAGTCTGCCTCGACCCTACGTGGGGATGAAAGCTGACTCCCTGATGCACTTAGTGGCTCAACAGTTCGTGCTTGGCCTGTGACTTCTGCCAACAGATGGACGAACCACTTTGCCCCAAGGCGACCCTGTCCGGCTATACCGTCGATGGCACTTTCCAGCAATACTGTGTTGCCAAGGCTGCGCACGTGGCCAAGATCCCCAAAGACGTGCCCCTCGACGCCATTTCGCCCATCTTGTGCGCCGGTATCACGGTCTACAAAGGGTTGAAGGAGTCTGGAGCTCGACCTGGACAAACGGTCGCTATTGTCGGTGCTGGAGGTGGGCTCGGGTCTTTGGCACAACAATACGCAAAGGCGATGAGCTTACGAGTCATTGCTGTCGATGCCGGAGACGAGAAGAAGAAGATGTGCGAGGATATGGGTGCTTCTGCGTTCGTCGACTTTTCCAAATCTTCCAATGTGGTGAAGGATGTCCAGGCTGCAACGGAAGACGGCTTAGGGCCACACGCAGTGTTGTTGGTCGCTGTCACCGAGAAACCATTCCAGCAGGCTTCAGAAGTATGTTTCCCTATCACATCTCGTCGTCAAGCTCTCTCCTGACACTGAGAAGTACGTTCGACCCCACGGCACCGTTGTCGTCATTGGTCTGCCAGCCGGTGCCTACCTCCGTGCTCCTGTCTTCGAGACTGTGATCAGAATGGTCACGATCAAAGGATCTTACGTCGGAAACCGAAAGGATACGGTCGAGGCCATCGACTTCTTCCGGCGCGGGCTCATCAAGGCGCCCTTCAAGACTATTGGTATGAGCGAACTGCAGAAGGTGTATGACCTTATGCGTGAGTCTCCCCTATTCGCACTTAGGGTGCCAGAAGTCTGTAACTGACACTTCGCAGATGAGGGCAAGATTGCGGGTAAGTACGTAGTCGATACATCGAAGTAGGCTTCTGTTTGCGGATGAATTCATGGACTGGTTGGGTCATCAGAATGTAGTCATTACCAAACTGTCTCTAACCAGGTATAATGATGATATTGTCAGTACTGCTTCACAGATGATTTCTGCCCGAGTATTATTTGCCTTACTCAATCAGCCGGGCACTCGCGCTGGGTAAGGTCGAGAGTACCTTAAGTTACCTTTGGTTATTGATGACCAAGCCGGCCGGCCCTAAGATCACTAATCGATAATCGATAAGACGTCATCGCCTGACGTACAGAATGATTATAAGGAAGAATGCGAATTGAATGCCAATCTCCACCAAACCCCACCACCGCCTTGATCGAATTCTACGTACTGTCCATCCAGCAATGGCCGCCACAACAGCTTCCAAAGCCTTCGCCATCGTCGCCGGTGTCGGGCCAGGGACCGGCGCCTCCGTCGCCCGCAAATTCGCTGCCACCTACCCCGTCGTGCTCCTCGCCCGGAATCCCGAAAACTACGATTCTCTCGTGTCTGAAATAAACGGCAACGGAGGCAAGGCTCTAGGCATCAGCACGGACGTGACGGACCCCACGAGCGTGCAGAATGCGTTCCGGCAGATCGACAAGGAACTCGGAGGTGCAGCCTTGGCGGCGGCGGTGTTCAATGTGGGCGGGAGGTTCGTCAGGAAGCCATTTCTGGAGCTGAGCTTGGAGGACTTTGCGGCGGGGTATGATGCGAACGGGTAGGTTCGGAGCGTCTCTTTGTCGCCTATACCACGAGGGGCCAATGAAAGGTTCAGATATCTGGCATGACTAACTAACGTGTTGCCTGCATACAGAAAAGGCGCTTTCCTCTTTTCACAATCCACCCTCCCTCTCCTCCTTAAGACCGTCCAGTCCTCCTCTCCTCCACAACACCCTCCAACCCTCATCTTCACCGGCGCAACCGCCTCCCTCAAAGGCTCTGCCCAATGCTCCTCCTTCGCCACCGGCAAGTTCGCCATGCGTGCCCTTGCCCAGTCGCTCGGGCGTGAGTTTGGACCCAAGGGCATCCATGTCGCGCACGCCGTTATCGATGGCGTTATAGATATCCCGAGAACGAAGGAGTGGAAGGTTTCGGATGCACCGGATGCTAAGCTTAATGCTGATGCGGTGAGCTATGTTTCTCTCTCACTCTTTTGTGCTGTTTCGTGAACTATCATTTTGTTGGTCGATTTGTCCGTCACTTCTGATAGGATTGTGGACGGCCGTGTTGCTGATGAGTATTGTGGACAATATAGATTGCGGAGGCGTACTGGCATTTGCACACACAGCCTAGAAGCACATTCACGAATGAGATTGATCTCAGGCCATATGTCGAGAAGTGGTAAGATGAAACCAATGCGAATGACCACACTGGAATGTGGTATGGTTTGCTCGACCCTTCTTTTGGGGGGAGCAGCCCTGATAGAAGGATCTGTCGGTACTGTAGTACTGCGACGCTTGCTTGTAGTTTTCTGTGCCGACGTTCTTGCTGAGCCAGTCGTCCATGTTCCAGCGAGACGCCTTTGGCGCTTGAAATCCCATTCTTCTCGCAAGCTTCTCGGCCGTTTCGACTGCCTGCATCCTGTAATGCAAGATCTCGCAAGTTTTAGCCCACGTGCCGTCTGTCATCAGATGTGGAGTTTGAATACACGTATGTATCAAGTCAATCATGTTGGTGTACCTGCTCCCACATCTCCGGGCACTTTCGTTCCCTAAAGGCCAAAGGAATCGTAGCACCTTCTTTGTGGTCACTTCCGCCGTAGGAATCACATGGCTGTTTGGCTTATATCTGTGAAAGTATGAGTTCTGGAAGTCAATCCGCATCCTTTATAGTCTGGGGAGTTTGGTTTCAAGTCTTTGTGTTCGAATGTCGTATCGTGTCAACGCCTTTTCGCACAAGCCGTTCCTGTACATATTCTCAATGATTTGAAGACGCATTCTACTAGGTGCTGTTTCGCTGTTTTCAGTGTCCCTGTTCAGTATCGCTGACCGAAAAGATCAGCGTCCCTTCAGCATGATAATTGCGTTTCCAGGCCTGTACACTGTCAGAATAGATACTGCGCAGATTGTGCAAACTGTGCACATATACATACCACTTCATCTGTGTTCGATAGTCAAACATTTTGAATCATGACAGACTTTTGTACCTCTCTTCTTTATACGCGTCCCCAATACACGTTTTAAGGCAAACTTTGGAGTGGTGTGTATGTAGAACTCATCTCCGATCGAGGTAATAGCCACTGACATATTTCCTGTGCCGTCTTTGAGCTCCGAAGGAAGTCACAGTCAAACCCTTGGCGTTGCCGTCTGCCACGATGCTTTCACATGTTCTATCATATTCTGAGAGCATGGAACAAATACATTCTTTGCGCATATATCCTTCCGAGTTGTACACCATGTATGTCTCTAGCTCTTACAGTTTCCCACATATTCTTGCTACCTCTAACTTCTTAGCACAGGTAGCCAGCTCATTCTGAATCCTTTCGTACTCCTCTTCTAAACTCTTAAGCATCATCTGTCCCACGAGTTCAAACTCTTTGTATAACAGCAATCATCTCAGAGTCCCCGCTGCCTTGTTCAGGTTGATGTCTTGATTAACGGAGCTTTCGGTGGCTCTGGTGCGCTTGATCATAAAGTACATTACGAGAATATCTCTCTACTCCGCTCGGTGATTTGATGGATCATCATTTTAGTCTGCATGTGCTCAAAATAATATGATGATTAAAGCTATGATCAAGGCAAAATATGATGATTGTTTGGAAAATGAAATAATGGGTGCCTGGGCCAATGTGGCCTCAGGCGGAAAGAAGCCAACCATATATATAATCTGCCTGTACGAACAAGTGATGTATCTCTGATCGGTGAGATTGACTCCATCATCTGCGATGAGATGTTGGTGGTAGTTGGGAAAAACCCTCATCTGCTGTCCTGGTGGGCATGTCCGCCACATCATGGAGAAATACTGCAGAGACGCTGTCTGAGAAGGTCGACCTCCTTCACCATTTGACACAGCCGATGATCATCCATGGCCAACCTGCTCCAAGTACAGCTCGATGGATAATGGCACCAGCCATTATCTTAGCGGCTTCGTCGACGAATATAACCACCAGCTGCAAGTGAGCTTGTTGTCACCAGAATTGTTCATGGTGCACACAACGATGTCGCATGTCCTCATACATACTGTCAAAGCCCCGTAACAAGCTCACAGAAATTGATGATGAGCTCCTGATCAAGGTCACTGGCTTGACAATTATCAACACATCTCGCTAAATAAAGATCAGGGTGGTCCTGCTCCTGTGCAGGTATCGTGTCTGAGGACGGTCACTCGGAGCATCCACCCTCCAAACACTGGTTGCTCAATTAGACATGACGATCGACTCTTAATCTGCAGGTAGAACCCAGGGGGATATTGAGCAGTGTCGATTTGAGTTTTGGTTTTGAATCTGAACTCTTGGACATCTGGGTAATAGTTGATGTTATCGTGAGGTAGGCAATTGTGTGACGAGGGACCATCAATACCACTGTGTGAGCATTGGCGCAATGCCAATTGTATATGCTACAGTCGGGGATGAGGTTGCAGTATATTGACTTTAAGTCATCGAAGACGCTGATGATATTGTTAAGGTTATGGCCAGAGCCTGGCTCGCCTAAAGGTGTCTTTGGTGGCGGCAAAGCTTTGCAGACAACCTTTGTTAAGAGGATGTGCATTCGCTTCTTAATCTTCCATTGCTCGAAGGACAAGATGTTGGGGATTCAATCCTGCCTTCAGAGCCTTGTGGCTGCCTGCTACTCGGAGTCGCCGGTTTGCGATAGGGACAGCTCAGCCCTGAAGAGCATCCCCACATCTCTCTTCCATACCACCCTCCCAAGAAGAGATCAGAGGCGTGGCCGAGAAGAGCAAGAGGCACATGAAAGGAGTTCTCTATGTTCGTCATTTCTAGCAGCGTAGGAGAGCGGAAGGCAAGGGTTCTCAAAGGAGGACATTCTCAAGAAGGTAGAGACACGAAAATCGTCGTTGTGAGGTGAAACTCTGAGGTTGAGGATAGGGTGGTTCCTGCACAACCTGTCGGAGCTTCAACGTCACTCTTAAACAAAGCAGTCTTCCGATAGGTATGCCATATACTTCGGAGTTGTTACTCATGCAATCTCACTGATGGCCCCTTTTGTAAATATATCGTGAGGATCTTCTGCTCTTCCTTCCAGTTCACCTACAAAGCGAAGCTTGAAAGCTATGTAGCCAGTAGTAATTCACTTTGACCGATTGTACGTAATCTTTTTTCTTTCGCATATAAGTTCAGGCACTTCAGCGCCATCTCCAGTTCAGGTGGGAACAGCACGCCCCATATTATGGGCTGCTTTTGTTGCCCTTGATTTCCTGCTCATGATCCACACCTCCTCCACTTCAAATCTTTTGGGCTTGTTGGTGCTTGCTTGAAGCGGTCAATAAATGTTCATCAGCCGATCCACTTGCTGAACAGGTTTCAACTGGGGCGGTGCTTTGCTGGATGCTGCCCCGTAATCTGGGTCGTACATGTACAAGTGCCGCCCTGAGCACCTTGTAGATGCCTGTCGCTCAGGTGTTATCGTAAAGGTCCATGACTTTCTTCAGTTGGCCATCTGCTGCTAGCAACTCCTCGGAAATTGTCAGCTTTGAGGCTTAATTTTACCGTATGATAGTCTCTTCTTGGGAAACATCAATCCTATAGCTTGTTCCTCACGTAGTGAACAAGGCTGCGTTCTTTTTTGGCAAACACCAGTTCTGCAGCATGTGTCTCACGTAGTGGACACGGCGACGCTCTCTCTGCTGAGCTTTTCCGGTCAGCAGGTCCGCCACATATGGCGACACACTGCGCAGTGGTCGCTTTCTTGTAATTGGTTCAAAAAGGTAGTTGTTTTGTCGTTGTGGAAGTGACTTGAGTGCAGCCTCAAGATATTAAAGTCAACCATCATACGTCTGAGGTTTTCTTGATCTTGCATTATCGAGGGTCTCAGTGCCCGCAATCAAGATCGATTGGTCTGAAGAGAAAGCCTCACTTTCAATAGCGTCAGCCTTGTCAACACTGAACTCATGTTCCCCTATTGCTGCGTATCCGACCGTAGTAGCGTATTCTCCGAAGTCACCGTATGATCATTGAGGTTAAAGTTGAACTCCATCAGGCCACTCCTGCTTGTCTAATATCATTCCCAGTTGAACAAAATGCTTGCCAGGGTGGCTCGGGTGCAGGTATTGACTGAGTTGGGTGGGAGCAGAGGTGGAGGATGGTTTGGAGGAGGAGGATGTTGCCGATGGAGCAGCAAGTGTGTAGCTCGGCGCGGCGATGTTTGTTGAATTCCTGGTATGGAGCATCGATTTCTTCCTTGGCTCGAACATAGAGGCAGAGAGTGCCAAGCCTGATTCATATCGAGTCTGAATTATCAAGACTGAGATGATGACAGTAAGGTCCATTGTTGAATTGTTCCAGGGTGAGGCTGCTGTCATCATCTCCGCGGTCTCGGTCCCATCTGGTCGCGGGGTCGTCCATTGCTGTCATGTCAGGTATGTGAGCTTCACTGGAAGTCCTCTACCGCAACACCCACGGCAAAACGGGTCTCTCAGATAGGAAGCCACAAGGTGGAAAATTTGAAGCCCTGCCGCTGTTCAAGCACAACGCGGTGGGCTGAGCATGGATAGAGTCGTCCATATTCTTCAGCTGTGAAGTTTCCAACGATCATCTTGGATGTGACGTAGAGCACTGATCTGGCGTGATAGCGTCTGCTTTTCAACGACGATCTAGATTTGACCATGAACGCTGGGTTCGGGTTTTAGGGCTTGGATGGCTTCCTCGTCGTCGCGAAAGTTTGAATGGATGTTTGGCAGCTCGACATCGACAATATGATTCTCTTTCTTGAGGCATGGCCGTCTCACCATCAAAGTGACGGTGTTGGGTGGGTAAAATGGCAATGAGTCAATGACAGACGCGGTTCAGTCATCCTCCTGAACGTTCACTGACAGATCCAAACTGCAATAGTTTGTCACTGGTATATCCAGAAGATGTTCCCAGTTTAAGCTATCTGTCTGTTGATTGTTCGTCTTCCTCTCCGTCTCGATGAAGAAGCTGGCGACGACAACATCTCGCTCACAGCTTCAGTAGGATATCAATTATGGAAATTTCTATCTCTTTCTCGTCGTCAGTGATGCAACATCACTCGTGCCTTGAGTTGGGGTTGACCTGCGACACCACATAGAGCTAGGCTCGAAGTGTGTCATGTAAAAGCTCACTGGTGCGTACACCCTTACGGAGCGTTGATTGTGTGTGAAGGGTCCGCATCTAATCCGCCTTGAACTTCAGGGAAATTCGTCCTCTCCAGGTCTGGAATTATCACGACAAGAGTGGAGTATCTGAATGATCTTGGGCAGTTGCATGACATGCTTCGCCTTGTCGTGCACGTGGCACTCAGACCCATTGAAACGTAGAGTTGGCATCGATTCTGAGGTTTCCGCGGTGCCTAGCCCCAGTTTTTCGGAGACAGGGGGCGTGGTATGGGTACTGCAAAGCGTCGATCACATTGCGGCTCATGGCGATACGCTTGAGGTGAGGGTTGTCAAAGATTCGGTGATGCTTCGCGAAGGTGGTGAAGAGGTCCTTTTCGACTATTTAGGCTTGTGCGAAAGCGACAGTGAGCTTGCGTGATTGTGCTGTTAAGAGAGGAAGTATGAGGACAAAGTTATGGGCCTTGTATGACTACTGCATGTAGTTTATGGTCAGCACTCAGGAGAGAAATAGATTTATTTGAGGTAACAACAACCCAGGGCAAGCAGGGGCGTGGGCTGTAATACAGCCCATAGGTGGATGCTGACCAGCGGAGAGGAAACTCCACTGGTACAGTATATTTTGGTATTCTGCGGATGGATGTAAGAAAGATCGTTTTCTGGAGTATGAGATGGTACTTAAAGGGCGAAGTGACGAAAACGATGGCTAACACTTCACCAATTCACAGATCGGAGAAGCGTTCGCCTGGCATTCACAGTAGCTACGAACAGGTAAGAGTAGCCAATTGACAATTCACAGACAATAGGAATGAGGACGTCAGTGTAGTGCGGGAACCGGAGCCAAGGAATCACAGACAGTCAGGAAGAGATGAGAAAAGTGGACCTCACTGCCAACATGAACACGGATTTACACATAGGAAATGAAGGAGTATCAACAAATGTTGATACTAGTAGTAGTCTATATGATCATAATATCGTCAACTCGATGAATCGTAGATTGTATACATTACGAGCTACTCCCAGTTCTTCCATTCCTGCACAACCCTAGCAATCGCCTCGCTATCGCCATACGCCCGAGCTTGCGCGTGCCGTGCTTGTAGACTTCGTTCAATGTTATATCTCTTTACCGCATATTGCTGAAGATACGCCACGTCGTTGCTCCTCACCGCGTCCTTGAACACGTGCCTCATTCGTGGTGAATAAAGCTGGCAGCTCACTCCACCGAGTCCCATGATCTGCATGCTGCGATTGAACTTGGCTGCCAGAGGAGACCCAGCATCGATCTCAGGCCACACGACTTCATTGTAGCACTCCTCACAGACTGTGAAGTGTGGTAACTGAGGCATAATGTGCCACGCCTGATCAAGGACCATATCGTCCTTGGAACACTCTCGCGTCATGGCCATCTCTCGTGCAAAGTGCGCAAATCTATGCATTCGTGGTGGTCTCCTTTCGACATCTGCCTTGTTCGCAATAGACTCGAGTCGGTCGATATACGCCGCAAACCTCCTGCTATCACATCTCAGATCACAGGCCCGCTGTTTCATTGGTGTCTGTTTGTGATCGTGTCGGAACACCCCGCGTAGGGAAGGAAAGATGCATTCGATGGCTTTCACACAGTAGGGACAGACGTCAAAATTCGAGATTGGTTTCCCCGTGTCCGGATCAGGTAGGCTATACCAAAGCCTAATCGCCCCCATCTTTCCTGGACATGGTTCTTCGGCGATGCTCGCAATAGCATGTAGATATTCAGGCTTCTGTCTCTTCTTATTCAGCGTCTTCAACCATGCAATCCTGACCCATGGTGAGCTAAAATCGCACTTAGTGGTTATGCCAGGAGGCTTCGGAGGAGCTCGTGCAAACCACGCTTGGTACTCAGCTCCAATGGCGTTTTGCATGCATGGCGGGCATATGTCAAAGTTCGGTCTCCCACCAAACATGTACCAATCATTATAGCCAGAAACAAAGCCTGGCCTCGGACAAGCTGGAAGAGATGGGTTTGTACTAATAACATTACCAGACGATCGCGGTGTTGTCGGTCGGGACCGTGAAGGTAGGGAGGGAGAAAGATTGGAAGACCTCGCCACTGGAGGGATATGCTGTGTAGATTCGACATACGAGCTTGATTGTTGGTCCGACTCCCTACTTGGTGGCCGAGACGCTGACCGAAGTGTATAGAGAGGTGTTGGCGATGGCTGGCGGCTGGTTGACCGAGAATACCCGTCACCGGAGTGAGAGTAAGAGCGTCCATCGCTCGCGGGTGGAGCTGTCTGAACTTCAATTCGAGGGCGAGGCATAGCTACGAACTCTTTAATCTCAGGGGAAGGCAGCGGCGAGGAGCGACGTGATCCGTATCCATCCCATCTTGATTCGGTCTGTGTGCTCCGATTGGATTCGAGGGGAGAGAGATGTTGTGGTGGAGGAAGTACTGATAGTGGTGAGACTGGCCGTGGCGTGGGTCGATATCTCGATCCGATTGGAAACGAATCGCTGGAAGTTTTTACAGCTTCCGTCCTCGGACTTCGTGGTGGCGATGGAAACGGTGATGTGCGAGGGGAAGCTCCGTGAGGCTTTATATTCTGCTTCAAAAGACTGCTGGCGAAATATGCGTCGAGGCCAAGGGCCGTTTGTGGTGAGAATCTAGAAGGAGAAGATACCGTAGTCAAGGGCGTCCGATTATCGTACGCCGGTAGTGGCCTGCGAGGCGGTGACCATGTGTGTCGTTTTGGAGATCGAACTGGGTCATTCCTAGGTATACTAATTTGGCTTCCATGGTAGGAATGAGACGCCGTGTGGGCGGATGGTCGGGTTGTCTCTGCGGGATTGGCACGTGCGTAATTCTTTTTGCCATAGGCCTCATTCTCAGATTCCTCCGAGGACGACTCAAGGTCGGAAGCTTCTTCCGATTGCTCTGTTCGGACACGTGATCCAGGGTCAGCCATAGCCGACTGGTGTCTCACTGCGGAAGGCCGTGCAGGAGCAGGCCCAGAAGAGCTCCTCCCTCCTTGATGGGAACGGTAATACTCGTGCGATCTTGGCTCGGCAGATCGACTGCGATCTTGACGGACCGTGTCTCTCACCCTTGGCCCATCCTGGTTCCAAGCTGGTGAGTACATTACATCAGGTGACAAGAAGTGATCTCCTGAGTACCGGCCCTTGTTAGAAGAGGGAATATATGCGTATGGCGAAGGATCTCTTCTGGGAGAGGCCGAAGGGGCTCGGCCCAGGGTGTCATCTATATTAATTTTCAGTGGTGTAGTATCATTTCTGTCCAGGGCGTGCATCTTGCGCAGTACGCTTGAAGGCCGTTTTGACTCGTGAATGTCACCATAAGATATTGGTATTTCCGGCCCCTCCTGTGGGATGTGAATATAACGGCGATCATAATTTGCGTCGGGCATGTTCACCGGCGTTCCTGGGCCTAGACTATCACTCGATGATCTTGTCCTTACACTGGACCGTCCACTAGAGATGTCATGAGTTTGATTCATCCGGGTTGCTGATGGTGTAACCTCAAGAATGACTGGTTGTTGATCAACAGCTCCACGGGCAAAAACTTCAGCATCCGCATGTTGAGATAGGAGTGTGTCTTCTGAGCCCGATTCCTTGGCCAATGCAATCACCTCGTCCTCCACAGTAGGCGGAGGTGGCCACCGAGGTCTTGGAGGTGATGTTGATCGCACCTTGAAGTGTGTAGGCTGATTCCGGGGCATGTGGTAAGACTTAGATTGATGACCAACTTCATCACTGCTATAATTCATTAGAGAGTTCCAGCAGCGTTACAAAGGGTTCACGGCTTACTGGTATCGATGAGGGCCACCCCACTCCGTAGGGTAAGGAACAGTGCTCGCAATATGCTCGCGATCATGATGATTCGGCATCCTTTGTGGCTTAGAGACCGTACTGTTGCTCCGGTCTCGCCCAATAGTAAGGAAACGAAAGGAAAGAAGATCGAATAACGAATAGCACGTTTCTGTGCTATTCATATGCTCCCCGATTTACTAAGCTGACGGAACCAGACAATATGAGGTATGTGACTCTCGGAGCGGCACGCAAGGTTGTGTGCCCAAGAATCCACTTCGACAGAGATGAACAGATGCTAGGAATGACAACTCCATTGATCGATGTAGACCCTTGGTCAATAGCGTTTTGGAGCCAAATAACGCTGGTTTACGGCGTTGGATTGAGTCCCTTGGGACCAAATTGTGGCTTGCATACAGCAATTCCTAGAATGTTCGTGTTACGTCCCGACCGGAGATTCCTCTGGTATAGGGGCTAGGGGTTAGAGCTTGTGATATAAGAGGGTTCCAGGCACGTTGGGTTAACCGGTAGCTAGTAGTATGCTAAGTAACGATTGCATTG